>Ga0314774_1000153_pt1 | contig 60888 bp, 47 predicted proteins | sample MetaGCBIA2018_FD_204515 | JGI IMG/M metagenome (GOLD analysis project Ga0314774, IMG submission 204515) | Cryopeg brine microbial communities from Beaufort Sea near Barrow, Alaska, United States - CBIA 2018 | ecosystem: Environmental > Aquatic > Marine > Coastal | place: USA: Alaska | collected... | reverse complement strand
TTCCGGTTGTGAATTGCTTTCAGAACTGTATTTTACACTAGGATTCACAGTAAGTCTGCTCAGGACCCAACGTTAACGCAGGTTGTGAATTGCTTTCAGTTCTTTAATTTAGAGGATCAATCACAGGATATCACTTTCGCACCAATTAGAAATTCTAGTTGTGAATTGCTTTCAGTTCTTTAATTTAGAGGATCAATCACAGGTTTATTAGGGTTAATATGTACACGACTACAGTTGTGAATTGCTTTCAGTTCTTTAATTTAGAGGATCAATCACAGGTATAATTATTAAAGGTGAAAATCTTGTATAGTTGTGAATTGCTTTCAGTTCTTTAATTTAGAGGATCAATCACAGGCAAGGGTATCAAATTTCTGGCGCGATACCCGTTGTGAATTGCTTTCAGTTCTTTAATTTAGAGGATCAATCACAGGAGCAGAATCGGCAATCGTGAAAAAAGTACGTTGTGAATTGCTTTCAGTTCTTTAATTTAGAGGATCAATCACAGGATAGATCTTCAAAAACTAATCTCTTCGCCCGTTGTGAATTGCTTTCAGTTCTTTAATTTAGAGGATCAATCACAGGTTTAATATCAGTATATCTTGATTGAATAGTGTTGTGAATTGCTTTCAGTTCTTTAATTTAGAGGATCAATCACAGGTCTTATGCCATGAAGTGCGTGACCTGTAACGTTGTGAATTGCTTTCAGTTCTTTAATTTAGAGGATCAATCACAGGATATCACTTTCGCACCAATTAGAAATTTTAGTTGTGAATTGCTTTCAGTTCTTTAATTTAGAGGATCAATCACAGGTTCAATTCGGCAAGATCCACAATCAAACCCGTTGTGAATTGCTTTCAGTTCTTTAATTTAGAGGATCAATCACAGGAGCAACAAGATTATCATTTATGGGCTTCGCGTTGTGAATTGCTTTCAGTTCTTTAATTTAGAGGATCAATCACAGGTGGATAAAGTCAAACTGTTTTCAATCATGTGTTGTGAATTGCTTTCAGTTCTTTAATTTAGAGGATCAATCACAGGCCAGTCGTTTATGCGTACAATGGTTCCCTGTTGTGAATTGCTTTCAGTTCTTTAATTTAGAGGATCAATCACAGGTTCAATCGTAATAGAATCGAGAGGTTGATCGTTGTGAATTGCTTTCAGTTCTTTAATTTAGAGGATCAATCACAGGACCCTCTTAAAATGCTTGTCACGCGTTTTGTTGTGAATTGCTTTCAGTTCTTTAATTTAGAGGATCAATCACAGGTCCCGCTGTGCGGCGATGCCGTCAAGGGTGGTTGTGAATTGCTTTCAGTTCTTTAATTTAGAGGATCAATCACAGGAGGCTTCCTTTAGATTATCTGTGATCGCAAGTTGTGAATTGCTTTCAGTTCTTTAATTTAGAGGATCAATCACAGGTAACCATTTCCAGTTGATTGACATTGCTGTGTTGTGAATTGCTTTCAGTTCTTTAATTTAGAGGATCAATCACAGGCGCCGCCCATTGCAAACTCTACCGCTTCGGGTTGTGAATTGCTTTCAGTTCTTTAATTTAGAGGATCAATCACAGGTGGCGTTACGCAGATTATAACAGTTTCCGCGTTGTGAATTGCTTTCAGTTCTTTAATTTAGAGGATCAATCACAGGATCAACATCCGTGGTAGTCTCCACTTGTTTGTTGTGAATTGCTTTCAGTTCTTTAATTTAGAGGATCAATCACAGGTTGTTAATATGAACGTCATCCCCCTAGCCCGTTGTGAATTGCTTTCAGTTCTTTAATTTAGAGGATCAATCACAGGGACACTGGCAGATCTGCAAGCGGTAGATCCGTTGTGAATTGCTTTCAGTTCTTTAATTTAGAGGATCAATCACAGGAAGCAAAACAAAGCAAATGCTAAGCAACTGGTTGTGAATTGCTTTCAGTTCTTTAATTTAGAGGATCAATCACAGGAAAATCAACGGCGTTAATTTTGACACACTCGTTGTGAATTGCTTTCAGTTCTTTAATTTAGAGGATCAATCACAGGCTTGGTTCTCGGTAGGCCCCGCCTCGTCATGTTGTGAATTGCTTTCAGTTCTTTAATTTAGAGGATCAATCACAGGCAGAGAGAAGTTAACGTCTGATAATACCTTGTTGTGAATTGCTTTCAGTTCTTTAATTTAGAGGATCAATCACAGGAAAGTAGCGGCGTACCTGCAGAGCGATCACGTTGTGAATTGCTTTCAGTTCTTTAATTTAGAGGATCAATCACAGGGCCGTAGACCTTCCACATGAAAGTATCTGCGTTGTGAATTGCTTTCAGTTCTTTAATTTAGAGGATCAATCACAGGATACCCGCCTTAAAATGCTGGTATCCTGTTTTTTATGCAATAATTTAGGATTTAAAAAAGTGGAGGTTTTAGAGGTTCTTATACGAGCTCAGACTGACATTTTTGATTCTGTCAGAAGAGTTCAAGCTGTTGGCTCGGAGTTTCAGGTTCTACTTCTTTTTGACCGTGAAAAAGTTCCATCATTCCAAATTGCCTATCGGTGACCTGCATAATGCACACCTTTCCCTTTTTAGGAAGGGCATTTTTGGTACGTTTTATATGTACACTTGAGTTTTCCCGACTGGCACAAAAACGCATATAGATACTGTATTGAAACATCCCAAACCCATTATTAAGTAGGTTTTTCCTGAATTTGGCAGCCACTTTACGTTCTGTATGCGTTTCTGTTGGCAGGTCAAAAAATACGAATATCCACATGCTTCGGTATTGGTTTAAGCGGGATAAATGGTTTGTTTCCATATAGGTTCCCATTAATCCCTACCATCTGGCCATATATCTTTAGGACTGGTAGGAAACGGTTAGTAGAATTCTGGATATAAAATTTTACGACCACTGCCCACAAAACAATCATAGAGGCTATTTGTCGTTCGGCTCATGGCATTCATCAACGGGCTCTGTTTGCCATCGATTATCACATCCATAGCGGGGATTGTCAACAATACCTGTTTAAGGTCTGGAGTCAGCTCGTGCACCTCTTCCCCGGCTTTGACCATTTCAAAGACCAAAGTATCAACAAAAGGCCGGTATGGCTCCATTAGATCATCAGCCAGACAAAAGGCATTATATTTATTTTTATGAAAAATTCCTACACTGGGCAACATACCGCTGCTTACCAAGGCTCTAGCAGCAACTGCTCGCAAGATAGCGTAACCGTAGTTGAGCAGGTTATTGGGCGGTACGCCTTTCTGATTTCGGCTAAATCCTTCAACTTCATCAAAAAGGTTTTGGAAGTAGTAGGCCGCCGCGATGGCTTCATGGTTTCCCGTGTCCCCACTTTTGACTTCATTTGCCCAACGTTCTAGTTTTAATGCGTTTCTCCGCTGAAAACTGAGGTGTGTGGCCTGATTGGTGATTTTTGCCGAAATGGTCTGCTGCCAGAGATTCTTTTTGAGCGGAAGACTTGCCTTGAGCTGGTGTCTGATACGCTCGGTCTGCTCACTGTGACCCACAAGTGGTTGTAGAAAGGAGCAGGGCAGGTGCTGCTTGTCACAGGTCACAACGGCTGTCTTGTTCTGTACCAACTTCATGATCAGGCCGCTTGTGATGGTTATTTGAGGATTTTCCAAGACGATGTAGCCAAGATCCTCTATGGGAATGATAGCTTCTTTTTTACTTTCTTCAGGAAAGTTTACGACGAGCTGTTCGTTTTTGGTGCTGAGGTAGGCAGGATTTCCGAAGAAGAGCGTACGTTTGATCATAATTTAATATTCACCAATTTGGACAATGCTACCAGTATGGTTTATTCTAACTTTAATAAAATCTCTTAGTTTTTCTGGACTACGAATTCTTTTGTAAGTAAAATCTAAGTCATTGTCAGCAGTGGTTTCCAAGTGATGTCTAAACCGATAATCTTTAGTAGAGATGCTCTGAACTCTAAATAACTGCTTGCTAATTAAAAAACTATTTTTTTGATCCTGTAAATCAGTTTCTGTTAGATTGAGTTCTTCCGAAGAAAAAACGAACATTTCATTTTGCTTCATCGTAAATTGAAATTGCCAACCTAAGTGAGCGTTAAATTCTTTATCGACGGCAGTTAACTTTTGACTGACACGCTCAACCGCCTCATAAAGGGATACCACCTTTTCCTGTAGTTTACCCTTTTCATCTTCATAAATAGCCACGTGATGATTGTTTCCTAGACTTACAAAGTCAGAAACTATTTTTTCATCATTATCATCGAGGATAGGTTTCCCTAAATGGTCTTTTTTATTATGAAGAGCTTCGGCGTTTGCCACTCCCGTAATGGTAACACGCTTAATAGCTATACCTTTTGCCTTGTTTTGCCATATGGGATTTTTGTCCAAATCAGAAAAGGCCTCTTTTGCATTTCCATTGAATTCTTGTTTTCTTTTTTTAAGGAGTTTCTTTATTCCTTGATCTATTATTTTGTCGATATTCAAGCTTGGGGATACGCTTTTTCTTATTGTGTGTATTTCTTCAAAGCAGATAACCTCTTTTAGTAATTTCTCATTCCATAGCAAAGGTTGTTTTTTAAGTGTTTTTACATCAAATGCTATTTTAGGGTTATTCCCAAACGCATTTAGATGCTTTATCAACAAATTACGCTGACCTTTATGAATAATATTTTGGATTGCATGAAATGTCAAATTCTTATTTATACTTGTGGGATTGGATCTTGGCCTTTTGGACTGTCCGTAAATTGTAGCCTCGTGTAACTGGCCTCTAGGCGTTAATTCAAGCGAAGTGTTGAATCCTTTCTCGGTTTTAGTCTTGTTGATATTTCTCGTAACTACTTTGTTCTTGGCTTTAAAAGAGACCAATATAGACTCCAAATTCTTTTTTGCCTCCGCTCTAAACTTTGGCATTGGTTTGATAAACTTTCGTTTGTAATTGCCTTTATCATCCTCCACCTTTTCAGTAATTAGATTTTCAGTATTGCGAATCCTAATATGCTTGTCATGGGTCTCATCTCTACGGGCATTGAGATTGTTTATATATTGAATATGGTTATCGGTAGTAAACGCGATAGTAAGGGCATCCATAGCGTGATGCCTGTGGTCATTTCTTTTTGTCCAGTCCTTAATTTTCTCGATCTTTTTATCATTCTTGCGTTCTTCTATTTCAATCAAGCCGAGAGCTCTATACTTTGGCAAGTTGAGTTCTTTCATTACGTTAATAATACCCCAGTCCTCTCTTAGCTTGTTGGTGATTTTACCTATTGTAGGAGTGACGACTTTAAAAACTTCCAATAACATCATACGGGCTTTCTTAGCAATGTATTGGCTGTTGCGCAAGTCCCGCTCTATGAAGCCTTCCTTAATATCCTTTGCACTCTTCAAGAGTCGGTCACGCTTCCCTCTATTTATGCTGCCCTTCCCTTTATCATAAAGCGATTCCACACGTTCTATATAGACCTCTAAATCGGCATTTTTATCTTGAGTGATAAAATCGATGGCGGTACGGTTTGCTTTTTTAAGATTGACATTACGATAGGCAAGAGTTTTGTTTGAAAAAGAATCATCATAAATAAGTGCCTTCGGTAAAATATGCTCAATATCTATTTTGCTGCTGAATAAGTCATTTAGCTTGATCTGCTCATTTGAGAAAAGACTTTTATGACCGCGAGGTGCAAGCTCAGCCCATAATTTATATTTTACGATGTCATTTCTAGTAGGTGTAAAGCCGAATTGCTTCTGAATGATTTTTGCAATGTCCAAATTGATCTTGGTAGCCGAATAGATATACTGCGTTGTCTCAAGCCTTTCTTTTGCAGATTTTTTTAAATCCCGAGCTAATTCTATTCTTATTTCGTCAGGTTTACCGTAATCATTAATTATCTGATTGATAACGTTAACCATCTGATTTAGAATTTTCTCGACAACTGGGTTACGCAGACTATTCTTCCCTAAAATTTCAAGACGCTCCTTTAATTCTCGATTTTCATTTTCTTCTTTGGTCAAACTATTAGAATGATTGTAGCCAGCGGCATCACAAGCTTCATAGTAATTTAGTCCTTGTTTCAGATGGCTCAATATTTTTCTAATGGCTCGCGCTGAAAGATTTCCATAATCATCTGGGAAACTAATATTGGCGAGCATCCCGACATATAGTGGCGCAAAACCATATTTTTTATGCAGGTTCTTTTTTAGGTTGACATCTACGCTACCATAAATAAGTCTATCTTCTTCAGAAACAATCGTATCGTCGCCTGATGAATATAATAAATGCCACAGTTCATAGCTGTTCTGCTTGCTGTAATCATTCCCTTTTAAAGTAGCGTCAAATTCTAGAATAGAAGTGTTGATTCCAATTACTGGAAATATAGCTTTAAGTTCTTCGATGATTTCAGCGGCTGTCATTTTCGGCCAATCTAACCCATAACCCTCTCTTGCGGCAATCTCTTGATAGATATTGAAAAATTTCTCATTGGTCGTATTACCTTGAATACCATCTTTAAAATTGATTTTCCATTCTTTTGAAGAGAGACCTAAGAGTTTTAGCACTTCGGTTGAACTCAGCTTTCCTCTTAAATTAGCTTCCGCGAAAAGCAATGCTCTGTCCTCATCATCTAGTTTGAAAGCGGAAGTGTCGTCATAAGAATTCTTCGTGCCTTTTGACTTCGCCACGTATTTAAATTCAAGGTCATTGATGTTTTGCCAAATTTTAAATTCCTGAAAGAGGGGTGACGACTTTGGAACGACTCGTTGGCCTATTGTCCGCTTACTGTTCTTTTGTTTTATTTTGTTATAGTATTCTTCTTCCCAACTCTCAAACAGGCAAAAGCTCAATAATCCTTTTTGCGATTTAAGGGGACGCTGATAAAAGATTATTTTATCCCGGATTTTAGTTTTTAGTTCTTGTGTTAATACTGGATAAAACTCCGCTTGGGTTTCCCATATCTGTTCGAATTCATCTAAATAGTCTTGCCGGTAGAATACTTGGTTCTTGAGCGAGGTATGCGCATTCTTCCTGATTTGCTCGTATAAATACTCCCCTACTGTTATTTCGTCAATATACAATACTTTGCTGCGATCGCTAATTTTGCCCAAATAACCACTAGATCCATTAATGTTGTTATTAATCTCCTGTAAAGCAATTGCAAGATGTTCTATATTTAATTTTTCTTTAAGGCCATCAACTCGCAGGTTGTAGCGTGTTAATTTTTGTTCAGTCTTGTTGCCTTTAAGTTTGATTCCTTCAATTTGAAATGGTTTTGAACAAATCGTCCAGGTTTGGCCTTTGTTCTTCCCTTGTAAATTTTGATATAATTCTTGAGTTAAAATTTCAGGATAAAATTGTTGTTGCTTTGTCCAAATGGTATCAAATTCAGTCTTTAAATCTGAAGGGTAGAAATCAGGAATGAACTTCTTTCCTCGTTGAAGCAGATAATAAGCATATTGTCCCGGCGTCATTTTCTCGTTATAGAGAATTTTTGCAACTGCCATTCCATCGATGGCAACTCCATCATTATCATCTCTTGATTTCCTACTGCTTTTGTAACCTCTTTTTTTATTTATTGTTAAAAGTATTTTAGACAAATCTTCTAATGAGACCCTATCACGGGCAGCTACCGCTCTTATGGATAAGGTTTGATGTGTATTATCAGTTCCAATCTCTGTGAGCGCTGTATTATCAGAAATAAGTTTTGCATTCTTCAATTCTTTGATCAGATGCTCCCGTCTTAGTTGGAAACGATCAAGATTTCTTCTTGCCCCTCGTTTTAGCGTTCTATTGGCATTAGTAGTTATTGGTTTACCACCTTCAAAATTTATTTTTTCATCTACAGTAAGTGGATTTACCCGTACACCTAATTTTATGATTTTTGATTCATTTTTGTTTTCTGCTTCATCTACAATAGCCCAACCAATGCTGGTAGTTCCCAAATCCAATCCCAATATTCTCTTCATATCCCTAAAATTTCACTCTTATACATACAATTACGTTAACTACTTACTCAATTTTAATAAATTTTTATTAAAAAATAGTAATTTTTGCTAATAAAAATGCATTTTGGCGGTTATTTTTGATTTTTACGGTATATAGTTGCGTTTTCGGAATTATTTTTGTTTATTGCAATTGAAAGCAATTCACAATAAGGATTATTCCGTTGTGAAAACATTTAAAGCGGCCCACATTTGTGGGTCGCTTTCATTTTAGAGTATATTCTCTTTCGTTTATCGTAATGTTTCCGAAATTATTCCTGTATTTCCTCCTTGATTTTAAACGCAATCGATTGATTTTTACAAAGATCTTGTATATTTACCGCAAGGGCAAATGGATGCGCTTGATATGCCCAGGAGAATTAAACGCCTATCAAAAGTCGGGTTATTAAAACCTGATTTCAGATTAAACTAAAAAAGCCACAACAACTGTATTATTGGTTATGGCTTTTTTGATCAGAAATTCGCTAATTAAGCCTGTTTTTCGGATCAAGTCCAAAAGTTGTGGGATTTTAGTATTATGCAAAAATTGTTGTTAGTCTAAATAGAAAAAAATCTACGTTTCTCACTCCCCTGAACTGTGCCCTAAAGGCTTTGATTTTTGCGTTGAATGACTCTGCCGAAGCGTTTGTGCTCCGGTTATCAAAGTAGTTTAGTATGTTCATATCATTGAATTTTTGATCTCAAAAGCCAAGTTTTTTGATCATTATGCAAATTTGCTGAATAAACGCCAGAATAAAGTGATAAAAAGAATATTTGATGCTGGCCATAGCGGTTTCATTGGTGGGCTGAGCGCAGAAAATTATACACGTATTGTGCAAACGTCCGCGTCTACTGCAACACGGGATTTGACTGATTTGGTAAATAAGAAAATAGTATTAAAAACTGGAAATCTTAAGGGGACTCGGTATTGGCTTAATCTATAGGATCAAACTCAAACTTGAGAATCGTTTACTTTTTGGTTATGATTATCTATTTTTCTTGAAGAATAAGATTCCAACTAAAATTAGAGTTCGTAATTTTCCTCTTTACAAAAATAGAAATTATTACGATCCATGGAAGTTTGATTACATATCAGGTTTTAGTTTCTTCATAGTTCTTCAACAATTTTTATCTCCTCTTCCGTCAACCCATAAAGTTCATAAACCATCTGGTCGATCTCGCGTTCTGTGGCGTTGATCTGGGTTTGCAAGTCTTGTGCTTTTTTCTTGTTTTCTTCAAAAAAAGACATCCACTCAAATTCATCTTTTTTAGTAAGAATATCGACCAAAACAGCCTGAAAACCGGCTTCTTTGGCCGCTTTTTCGAGTAGTTTATTGTTGGCTTTGATAGACTTGTTTAATTCTTTGATAAACTCCCCAAACTTCAACTCATACCAGTTTTCCAGCTTACGCGGAAGTTTCTCTAGTTTGTATTGAGAAGAAAAGAAAAATTGAAACTTTGTTGTTAAATCCGAATATTGCATCCCTTGTCTTAACCTTACAGTTGCTATACTTGACAATTCTATCAAATTAATAGGGAGAGGAAATCTCCGAATATCTTTAATCAAAATTTTCGGAATTGAGGTTACCGCATTTGCTTTAGCATGTACTTTTATGTGATACCAAGTCGCTAAACGACTATTAAGAAGCGCACATAATGATTTTACCAGATTTAAATTGTTCTCTGGATGAATAATATTGATTATTGAAGGTGTATTGTAATACTCCTTTTGAACTACTGTAGAAGTAATCTTATAGAAAGAACCACGAGTCACCTCCATCACTAATACTCTCGGGTTCTTAAAGAATTTTTCATCCACATAACCAGCTAAATGTTTCCCGTATTTAATGTATTGGTAACTTTGAGTATTATAATATCTAGACAAATCACGACCTTGTATTTCCTGCTTCCATTCTTCTGAATTTTTTGTATTTGAATGCCAAAGTCTTCTATCTACAATTGCATTACCTTGACCTTTGCCATAAGTTTTAATTAAGTCACTACGTCTATATGGGATATATCCTTGAGAAACTTCGAAATTAGTCTCAACTGATTTTAAAGATTGCATTCTATCAAGTATGTCAATATCTTGATTGGATATTGAAAGATTTATAAGTTTATCTTGAGTGTTTTTAATTCTCAGAATGTTTAATGTCCCATTAATAACAATTTCTTTATCCTCAATACTCCCAAAATTTAAATCAATGATCGTTTCGATTTTTTGAAGGCTCACAATTACCGTATCCAAATCTGCATCAGCAAAAATTTTCTGTGGTAAATTAATTATTTCGAGAATGCTGTAGTTTAAAAGAAACTCTCTCAATTTTTGGTGCTGACTTATTGTTAACCAAGTATAAGGAACTATATAACTGATATAACGTTTGTACTTTATAAGATCAAACGCTTTTTCAATGAATATCGAATAAGTATCTAATTTATAGGCGGGAGTTTGATATTTTTTTAAATAATATTCTTGATCTATCTTAGAAATTTGTGCTCCATAAGGCGGATTCCCAATCACCACATCAAAACCACCTCCTGAGTCTGACGAAGGATTAAATATATGAGAAAACTCTTGTTCCCATTTAAAGGCTTTATCACCGGCAACGGCTTTACTGTCAATTAGACTATTTCCACACTTAATGTTGCTGCTTAAATCATTCAGTTTTCTACGCGGTTGTGCGGTGCGTAGCCACAGGGAAAGTTTGGCGATTTCTACAGACTCTTCATTAAGGTCTACACCATAAATATTGTTCTCAAGAATGGTGTTCTCAATATCTGCAAAAACTAGCCCGCCGCCCAGCACTTTCGCTTTAAGCTCATCTATATAGCGGTGTTCTTTGATCAAAAAGTCGAGTGCCTGGTTGAGAAATGCTCCCGAGCCACAGGCTGGATCGCAAATGGTGATTTGCAAAAGCCACTCACGGTAGGTATCAAGTATTTCTACCAGTTTTTTAAGCGTGTCTTTGTTACGGCCTTTTCGGCTTTTAAAATATTCTGCTTCTTCAAAACCCAATTCGCTTTTCTTCTCTTCACAAAGTTTGCCTACCGTGTTTTCTACAATATATTTAGTGATATATTTTGGCGTATAAAAAACGCCGTCTTTCTTCCGTTTACTGGTTTGTTTATCAAAGCTGTCGCCCAGTATTTCGGCATTAACGCTTTCGATCTCATTCAGAGAATTTTCAAAAATATGCCCCAGAATATTAACGTCAACCTGACTTTCAAAATCGTAGTTGGCCAGTTTTCGCGTATGCGTTAAGAGCAGATCATCATCTATAACCAACTGGTCTAAAATCGCATCAGGTTTAAAAAGTCCGCCGTTGTAGGCATAAATTTCCGAACGTTTATCGGTACCTTTTCTGCCCAGATCCAGATAATTAAAATAGAGTTTAAAGCGGTCATAAAGCGGCACGTGCGCATCCATCGCTTTAAGCTGCACAAAATCGTCAAGTATTTTAAGCGTAGAATTTGGTGGTAGCAAGCCGCGGTCTTCAGCAAAGAAGATAAACAAATACCGGTCTATAAGTTTTTGCGACTTTTTAAACAAGGTAAGTTTTACATTCTTGTCGAGGCGGTTGCGTTCTGCGCGGTCCTCTTCAGAAAGATCTTGTACTTTAACATGCTCAAGTTCTCCCTGACGACTGGTTTTAATACGTTTTACATTGCGCTTCACGAGATCGCGAAAAAGTTCGCGTTTAAAAATCGAATAATCTTTATAGAACTCTTTTGTGATCTTTTCCTCTTCTGCAATAGAAGCTTCCTTAATCTGCAGCGGTAAATCACCCATCAGGTTATCGCGTTGCAGACACAAGTAGAGTAGGGCAAAGCGGCCTGGCGTAAGTTCAAAGAGGTTAAACTCTTCAAACTCGGTCGCATCGTTGATGTAAAAACGCAGTTTCTCAAAGTTTGAGGTAACCACATACACACAGCCTTTCTGGTTTGCCTTATAATCAAAAGCCTGGCGGCGTATACTTTCCAGATCTTTGGTATTGGTTCCTTTTAGCTCAATAACACCCGTGGCACTGCCATTTTTAAGAATCGCGCCATCTGCTTTGCGGTTGTTTTTTTCGTTCTTAAACTCTGTTGTAAGATTATAATCGGGATTTGGATTTAAGGTATAACCCAGAATCTTTACAAAGAGTTCGTGTAAAAAAGTAGCTTGAAACTGCTCTTCTTTAGACTTGCGAATGTTCTCTTGTATTACCGGATTTAGAAAGTATGCAGAAAAAGCGTTGTATGCTTTAGAAATGATTTTGTCGTCTTGTGCTTTCAGGTATTTTTTAAGTACCGAAGATTGAAATAGGGCCATTTACAAATTTTGGGGTTTTGATTCTCTAAAAGTAGAAAATCCAAGTGTCTAAACATGATTTTAAACAAATAGTATTAATTAAGTTATTAATGCGGAAGCTGTAAAGTGGATTGGTTACTTAAGAATTATTAGGAAATGGAGATAGAACTTAAGTGGAATATCACAAAGAATATACTACTTATTGTGATTTTGACATTGCATTTGATCGTAAAAAGCCTATAGAATATTATATTCAAATCAGTTGAGGCGAATAGTTAAAAAATTTCAGGAGATCTGATATATATGAGTCACACGCATTATTGGGGTTATGCCAAAAATGGGTTTTTAAAGAACTTACCCCAATACTTCCATCTCTACATAATATTTTTTCCTAAATCGCCAAGAATTAAATAAATATAAGGTGAAATTTATACGAAAACTTAAAAATATTTTGTTTTAATTAACTAATTATCCTACTTTCGTTAAACGTTTTAGTATTTAACTATTTCGTTTGATTAAATAATGATTTGTAGATAAACTAGATATAATAATCGAATAAATTTTTAGAAAAATTGAAACATTGTTGTAATGACAATTTTTGATCTCACCCCAAATAAATACGCTTTTAAGTATTGTCTATTATCCTAATATAATGGTTTAAAATTAAATACAATTTTGAAAAATACTGTTTAAACATTTAATCTTGCCAGTGTCAATTTTGAAATTAAAAGGTTAAAAGAATTCTTCGTTATTTAAGGATTCCAGCAAAATATTTATACATCTAACTAACTAAATATATCTAACTAATCAAACCATTTTTCATGAAGAGAAAATTACTAAAAAGCTTTCTGATTTTAAGCACATTATTGTGTTTTGGATTTGTAAAAGCGCAGACAGTAACCGGAATAGTTTCTGATAACACAGGACCATTGCCCGGAGTAAATGTATTGGTAAAGGGAACTACCAATGGAACGCAAACTGATTTTAACGGAAACTACACATTAAATAATGTTTCTAACGACGCGACTTTAGTTTACAGTTTTGTAGGTTTTGAAACGACTGAAATTTCAGTTGGCGGAAAATCTACTATAAACGTCACACTTGAAGAGAATGCAAGTGAATTAGACGAAGTAGTTCTAATAGGTTATGGTTCGCAACGAAAGTCTGATCTTACGGGCGCTGTGGGGCAGGTAGATAACGAACAACTTCAAGAACGTCCCGCCACTTCCTTAAACCAAGCCCTTTCGGGTAAAATTTCTGGGGTGCAGGTAAATACCAATTCCGGTCGTCCGGGTGGAAAATCAAATATTAGGATTAGAGGATTTAGTTCTATTAACTCTTCAAATAATCCATTATATGTGGTTGATGGCGTACAATTACCTCAAGGTAATCTCGATCAGTTTAGTTCCGCTATTGACTACCTCAATCCTAACGATGTGGTATCGATAGAAGTTCTTAAAGATGCTTCTTCTACAGCAATATATGGAGCCAGAGGTGCAAACGGGGTTATTTTAGTTACAACTAAAAGAGGTAAAGCCGGTCAGGGAAGAGTAACTTATGATGCTACTTTCAGTGTAAATCAATTTGGTCCCAATAGGGCAAAAGTTCTCAATTCTGCCGAATATGCTATGGTAGAACAACTTGCCTGGGAAAACAGTGCAAAATTTGATCCTGAAGGATGGGCTGCAGGAAATTATGCACAATATGAGCCACGCCTTAAAAGAGCAGACCCTTTAATGGCGCCTTTATTTGATAGTAATGGCAAGGCTATTTATGATACAGACTGGTCTAAAGAAGTGGTACAACATGCGCTATCTCAAAATCATCAACTGGGATTTTCCGGAGGAAATGATCAGACAACGTATGCGATTTCTCTTGGAATTAGAGATGATCAGGGACTTTTAAAAGAAACGTATTTAAAACGCTATTCTGGAAGGTTTTCTTTAGATGATCAAATTCAGCCCTGGTTAAAAGTTGGAGGAAGTCTTAGTTACAACTATCAGACTGAAAATCTTGCAGATACCAATGACGAAGTTCCTCGTAGAATGGTTGAGGATTTTCCATTTTTACCTGTACGCTATGAAAGCGGACCGAAAGAAGGTGAGTTTGCCGATAACAGAGACTATCCCTATGCAGAAGGAACAAGAAACTCTGTACACAGATTAAATAGTCAGAAATATATTTTAAATACGCAAACGGTATCGGGAAGTGTTTATTCTAATATCGACTTCGCTGAAAATCTGCAAATGCGTACGGTTTTAGGAACAAATGTTCTTACTCAGGAAAACAACGAATTTAGCGATAGTACACTCGATAGCAACGGGATGGCATCTGCATCATCCAGTAATGAAAAGCAAACATTTTGGTCTTTAGAAAACTACTTAACATATAATAAAGATTTTGATGAAAACAATGCTTTAACTGCGCTATTGGGAATATCCTGGCAGGAGTCCAATAATTTTTATGTGAACGCACAATCCAGAAATTTCCCTACAGATTATTTTCAATATAATAATTTAGGAGCTGGAACGGATAATCTTGCAGTTGGTTCTAGTGCAGATCGTGAAGCCTTAAACTCCTATTTTGGAAGGCTGAACTACAACTTTATGAAGAAGTATCTGTTTACCGTGACCGCACGGGCAGATGGATCTTCAAAGTTTGGGGATAATAACAAATTCTCTCTTTTCCCTTCTGCTGCCTTTGCCTGGAGAACTTCTGATGAAAATTTTCTTGTAGATAGTAAAGTAATATCAAATCTTAAACTGAGAACAAGTTATGGTGTAACCGGTAACTCAGAAATACCACCGTATTCATCACTTTCTCTTTTAAGCTCTAACTACAAAGCTATATGGGACGGAAATCCTATAGGAGGAACTGGTTTAAACAGACTGGCAAATCCTGATCTAAAATGGGAAAAAACGGCACAATATGATGTGGGTTTAGAACTGGGCTTATTGAAAAATAAAATATCAATAGAAGCAGATTACTACTACAGAAAAACCACAGATATGCTTCTGGATGCACCTGTACCTCAATCAACGGGTTATGCAATTATTCGCAGAAATGTGGGGTCTATGGAGAACAAAGGAATTGAACTTTCCATTACTTCAACAAATATTTCGACAGCAGATTTTATGTGGAATACTACGTTCAATATTTCTATGAACAGGAACAAAGTACTTTCACTGGCAACGCCGTCAGATATTTTTGGTGTTGGAGGACCGGGAATTACAAACGAGACAAGTATCATACGCGTGGGAGAACCTGTAGGTGCTTTCTGGGGACTGACCAGATTAGGCGTGTGGGGAACAGATGAAGCTGCAGAAGCTGCTAAATTTGTGAGTTACCGTAACGGTCTTACATTACTTCCTGGAGATATTAAGTATAAAGATTTTAATGGGGATTACATAATTAATGATGAAGACAGAACAATAATAGGTAACGGAAGTCCTGATGCGTGGGGAGCTTTTACTAATTATATCACGTATAAAAACTTTGATTTTACATTAGAACTTCAATATTCTTACGGTAACGATGTAATGAATATGAACCTGCATTCAAGTGAAGACAGACAAGGTCTTGCAAACAGTTACAAAACTGTTTTAAATGCCTGGACACCAGAAAATCAAAATACAATGATTGCTCAGGTACGGGATACGCGTGCAGGTTATGTTACTAACGTAGATACCCACTGGATTCAGGATGGATCTTTTGTAAGAGGCAAAAATATTATGCTGGGATATACTTTTAACGGTAATCTACTTGATGTACTGCATTTAAACAAGTTAAGAATTTATGGATCTGCTCAAAACTTCTTTTTGATAGTTGATCCTGAACTTCTTGGAGATCCTGAAGTTACACCAATTAGAGGAGATGCCAGTAATAATGCATTCTCTCAGGGGATGAAGTGGCACGAATATCCAAAATCAACAACCTTTGTGGTTGGTCTACAAGTAAGCCTTTAATTATCAAAAACAAAGATTTAATATTATGAAAATTAATATACTCAAAAATAAAAGCAAAGTATTCTGGTTATTGGCTCTATTGCTTGGAACCGCAGGTTGTTCAGATTTTTTGGATGAATCAGATCCTTCTAATCTAACTCCTGATAGTTTTTACACCAGTGCAAAACAGGCGCAGTCGGCAATCGCTGCAGTTTATGCAGATACGAGATTTATTGGTGATGGCGCAGGTATTTTTTCCTCTAACTGGCAAATGCTAATGGCGCCTACAGGAACTACCACTACGCAAACAGCGCAAAACTCTGACCTTAATAATCTGTATTCACTTTCTTATGACCCCAATACCGGCCACATTAAAAACTGGTGGCGTGGTCTGTACAGAGTTATAGGGAATGCAAATTTGGTTCTTCAAAATGTTCCTGATATTCAAATGGATGAAGTTGATAAAGCCAAAATTTTAGGGGAAGCCAAATTTTTGCGTGCATGGGCTTATTTTTACGCAGTTAGGATTTGGGGAGATGTTCCGTTAATTACACTTCCACAAAGTGCAGATTCTGAAAATTTCTTCCCTGTGCGTAGTCCACAAACTGAAGTTTACGCCTTAATAGTCAGTGATTTATTAGAGGCTGAAAGCGCAGGTCTTCCCTGGACGGATACAAGTGGAAGGGTTTCACAAGCCGCGGTAAAAACACTTTTGGCTAAAGTTTATCTAACCATGGCAGGAAATCCATTAAATGAAACGGCACGCTACGCAGATGCAGCCAGCAAGGCAAAAGAAATAATTGACAGTGCCGGTCCTATCCACCTTTTTGATACCTATGCTGAAGTACATGATGAGAGCTTAAATAATATGGGAGAACATATTTTTAGCATACAATACAATGATCTTGTAGCTTCTAATGCCATGGGCAATATGCGACCTAATTTTCAACCGGTAACCTATCGCGGTCCTGATGGCACAGGAAGTACCATACCTACTGTAGAATTTTATAATTCATATGAAGATGGTGATTTAAGAGCTGTTGATAGACAAGGTTGGTTTTATACCAGTTATTATGAAAATGGAAGCGGCGAATTATTTGATCTTGGCGCACCTTTTATATTTAAACATTTTAATGTTACAGCAAATGGTACGTCTGGTGTGCCTGGCACAGCAAAAGATAATTTAAATGTCCCCATATTTGGATATGCAGAAGTTTTATTAATTTATGCTGAAGCATATAATGAAGCAAATGGCGGACCCAATCAAGCTGCTGTAGAAGCCTTAAAGCAAATAAGGGACAGGGCACAACTTTCTACTCCTACCCTGGCAGAATTTAATCAGGCATCATTTAGAGAAGCGGTATGGAGAGAGTGCTGGCATGAGCTCGCTTTTGAAATGAAAATCTGGTTTGATATGGTGCGCCTTAGAAAAGTATATAATACGCAAACTGGCAATTTTGATGATTTTGTGGGTCATGTGAATCTAAATTCAAATCAGGCATTACAGGAAAAGCATTTATTATTTCCTATTCCCGGGCCTGAACTGATTAATAATCCTAATTTGAGTCCGCAAAATCCAGGATACTAAAATTATATTTTTCAGGTTTATTAAAACGGGGCTATGCCCCGTTTTTTTGTTTTATAAATCATAAGTTTATAGTCTTCATTATTTTATTATCTTTAATTTAAAGCATAGTAATCTCAAAACATGAAGCTGATTTCTAATACTTTATGGCTAATTTTCCTTATTTACGGGCAGATTTCTGCATTTCAAAAGCCCGAAAATATCATAAAACTTAAAAAACTTGACGCTTATATAAATAAGCAAATGGAAGAAAATAATATTCCAGGTCTAGCGTATGTCATTGTAAAAGATGGTGAAATCTATGTTGAAAAAGCCTTTGGTTTTGCAGATGATTCAGGTAGAAAAATAACCACTTCTACCCCATTTGAACTGGGATCGATTTCTAAATCATTTACCGCATCAGCAATATTACACTTGGTTGAAAACGGCAAGATTGATCTGGATGATCAAGTAATTGATTATCTGCCTTGGTTTAAAACCGAAAATAAAGAATTTTCTAATCTTATAACCATTCGTCATTTACTATATCATAAAAGCGGATTTTCGAGACTTTCAGGAGCTTATTCGCTCTCTGAACCTGATACAACTGCCACAGCTCTGGAAAATCTAGTGCACGGATTTTTAAAAATTTCATTGAAAGTCAAACCCGGAACTACAGCTCAATATTCAAATGTAAATTATCAAATTCTAGGACTTATCATTGAGAAAGTAAATAATATGTCTTTTGAAGACTACATAGAGAAAGTCATTTTACAACCGCTTAAAATGAATGATAGTTTTATCACAAATCTGGATGAGAAAGTAAAAAATCGGGCGATGGCGCACACTTTTTTTCTGGGACAGCCCGTACAAAAAATACCAGATAGAACAAGATTATCGGGACCTGCCGCTTCGGTTTTTTCGAGCGCACGTGATATGGGTTTTTATTTAAAAGCTGTAATGAGTGAAGATTCCACACTTTTAAAAAAGAGTTCATACAGGCAAATATTTGACACAAGTAACAAGCAAAGATCGCCACAGGGAGAATTTGGGTGGTTTAGAAGTACTGCAAATTCGCAGGTGTTTTTTCATAGCGGTGCTTCTGAAGGTACAGAAACGGCTATGATAATAGATTTTGAACAAAATTTAGGCTTTGCAGTTCTGGTTAATGCGGGCAGTTATGGCTTTGGACCGTCCTTAACTTCAGGCGCAATTTATGGATCTGCAGATATTGTTATGGGCAAAGAACCGGGCAGCTATAAAAGTACACGCAATACAATAATTTACTGGTCACTTTTTATAGTCGCTGCTGTTATTTTAGTTCTCATAATCAGGCAGATTATAGCAATAATCAATAAAAAGATTACAAAATCTAACTTTGGCAATACTTTTCTACCCCTTATAATTGCCTTAATAGTATCGTGGTTATTTTTGCACTATATACCAAGAGCATTCGGCGAAGCGCCTCTAGCCACCGCTATTATCTATACACCAGACGTAAGCTGGATGTTAATTGTAAATTCAATATTAATCAGTATTTGGGCCATTGCAAAAAGCTGGTCAGGTTATAGGGCCAGATTTAATTAATAGCGATTATGCTAAAGAAACTATATAATATCTAACAGGCAAAATTGTAAAAAAGGAAAATTCTGAATGGTCAAATGGACTGAACTTTATAAAATAAAAAGTGACTGACTTTGATTAAATTAACGCTTTAAATGCAAGTTGTATAGATCATTACAATAAATTTATTAATAATAATTCCTTCTATTTCACTACCTTTCTTAAGCGGAACGAAACTCTTTTAGACTCGATCTGCAACGAACTTTTAATCCGCACCGTTTTGTCCTATTTCAAGAAAATAAATTTGAAGATAAGATTTACAAGGACCTAATACTTTAAGATTTTGAAAAGACGAAATTTCATATTGGCTTCACTTGCAACAATGCCTGCTATTGCGTTTGCAAAAATTAAATCAATATTTCGGCTAAGATCAAAAAACGGATTTAAAGTAAAGGTGGGCGAAGCAAGGTTTGGTGTACATTACAAAATGAAGGGTATTACCCAAAATACTCTAGATATAAAAATATCAGGAAGCGACACCGAAAATGATTTGGCTGTTTTTGAGCAAATAGGTCTTACGCCTAACGGTGGCCCACCGTTGCACATTCATCCCTTTCAGGATGAATGGTTTTATGTTATTGAAGGTAGGTATTTGTTTCAAGTAGGTAATGTAAAATATGATATAACTTCAGGGGATACAATTTTTCTGCCCAGAAATGTGCAACATGCATTTATTCAGTTGACGGAAAAAGGCAAAATGATAGTTTCTTATTTACCAGCCGGAAAGATGGAAGCATTTTTTAAGGTGACTGATCAATGGACTTCACCTCCTTCAAAAGAAGAAATTGCAAAAGTTTTTGCAGATCACGATATGAATGTAGTTGGACCGCCTTTAAAAATCGGCTAATTCAAACCAAATGAGAAAATAACTGTCTTATCAATGATCACTTTAGATGGAATAATACAAGCTCTTGGCGAACCTGAGGAAGATATGTCAGGCGTTTTAAACTTGATGTCCTTTCTCCAGTAGCTTTTCCGCCACCACGCTTCCAATATATCCAGTTGCCCCTGTTATGAATACTTTCATTACTTATTGTTTATTTAATGGAGTGTTGCCTAAAAACCTTTGTATCAGCTCTGGGAAGCGTAGAATACCCGCAATCCAGATGACCGCCTCAATGGCCATTGGAAATAGGATCTCCTGCTGATGCTGCAGATGCGTGGCGATGGCCCCTCCAAAGTAGGAGGCCAATAGCAACGTGCCCAGGACACCGGTTCTTGGAATCAGGAAAAGTACCACGGATAGAATTTCTATTACGCCGAGAATTGCATAAGATGTAGCAGAAAGACCAAATGATTCGGCCATTTCCAGAGCGTGTGCGCTGCCAATTATTTTATCGGTTGCCGAGGCGACCAACATCAGTGCTACTAATCCACTTAGCGACCAACCAATTATTTTTCTTGTTTTTGAATTCATTTTTCTGATTTTTAGTTTTAAAATATTATAGGGCCATTCCCCCCGTCTATGAAAAAGTCTGAACCTGTAATGAATGATGACGTTTCATTGTCGGCCAGATATACCACCATTTTTGCGACGTCCTCCGGTACACCCATTTTTGCTAAAGGCACTTGACTGATTATTTGTTTCGTCATACCTTCCAGGGACTCTTGATCAAATCCAAGTTTTCCCTGCATCTCGGTTTGCGTTGGCCCAGGGCTTACCGTGTTCACACGGATGTTCCGCTCGGCGAGTTCAATGGTGGCGATCCTCGCTAAATGGGCTAAGGCAGATTTGGTCGCCGAATACACGGAACTGTTTGGCATATTCAGTGAGGTATTGCCAGACGCCAGAAATATCACCGAAGCGCCATCGTTTAGAATGGGAATAAATTTCTGTAAGCTGAAGAAAGTACCTTTGAAATTGACGTTCACCATGGTATCAAATTGTTCTTCTGAAGTATGTTCTATGGGAGCAAAAGTTCCGACCCCTGCATTTAAAAACAAGACATCAACTTTACCGTAATTTTTCTTTACTTTTTCAACAAGATCATCAATATCATGCATTCTAGATTGATCTGTCAATATGCCCTCGGCTCCAATCTCGTTTGAAGCTTTTTCCAGGGCATCTTTGCGCTTTCCCGTTATGATCACATTCGCCCCATGATCGATAAATTCCTTTGCAGTTGCAAAACCTATTCCACTGTTTCCCCCCGTAATTACTACTACCTTATCTTTGAATTTTTCCATTGTTTTTTATTTAAGTTTTAATACGATGCAAATCTAGGCTGAAGAATGTATATTTGTAACCTATTACGCCATAAATAGCAGTTACAAAAAGAATAGTAATACTAAAATCAAAACATTATGAAAGATAGTCAACATGAGAATTGTAATAATGTACATCTTGCCATACAGGATACATTGTACGTAGTAGGAGGGAAATGGAAATTGATTATACTGTCTATATTGGTAAAAAATGGGACCAAGCGCTTTGGAGAACTCGCTAAGGAAGCCGGTATATCTCCAAGAATCCTATCTAAAGAACTGGACGAGCTTCAAATGAATAAACTGGTATCACGCCAGGTATGCGATACAAAACCAGTTACGGTGGAATACTCTGCGACTGCCTATGCGGAAACGCTAAAGGAAGTTCTTGATGCGCTGATAAACTGGGGTCAAAATCATAGAAGGGTAATCACGGGGAAGGCAGAGGAGCTAATTTCCAATTAGTTAAAAACAGTCAAATGCTATCTACCTCACTAAGGAGACATTGTTCTTCATAGGCCGGATATTAATAAGCTTCTAAATTGCTTATTGGATGGTCTTCGGTTCTTATTTCGAATCAAAAATGAAGTTTTAAAATAAAGATTGGCAACATTTTTTGTTATTCAGTTATCAAAGTCTTTTTCCCCATTTTCTTTTTTACACTTCACAGCCAATTCTCTAATTCGGGCTAATAATGAAATTAGCTTTTAAACATAAAAAAATGGTCAAACTATGCGTTCTCTGCCCGCGAAAGCCAGACCTAAAGTTGGAACTATTTGAAGACCATTGGAAAAACGTATTTGGACCGTTATTTTCGAGTCAACCGGAAGTAAAACTGTATGTGAAAAAATACATCCAGGTACATAGTACCGGAAAGGAGTTAAAAGAAGAATTTCTTCCCGTCTCCGATTATGATGGTATTGCTGAAATTTGGTTTGAACGTATGGAGGATATACCAAAAGTATTCAGCAGTGAAAACTTTAAGAACATAATAGCGAAGGATGAAGCCAAGTTCATCGACCGCGGAAATATTAAGTGGATTTATGCCACTGAGAATATGGTTATAGTTTCCCTGAGGTATATCCCGTAGAGCGGCTATGGAACTAAAGATCCCATTAAGATACCTACCTCCAATCGATTTCTCTTTACCCGAAAAAGAAATACAGAAGCAATCGCCGCAATATACCTAGGAATAGCCTTGATTTCATACGATAGCAGAACCACCTTTCCTCACATTTGGTAAACCAGCCTCCTTTTTTAAAACGGCTTAGGGCATATTTGGGAGGCCACTTGTTATTTTTCTACGATCGGCAGCTATACGGATACAACATCCCATCGAAAGAAAAAGGTCCTGCAGGGTCATATGGAATGAATTGAAGATCGTCCGGGCGGCCATTTCTTTATAGGCCATTGCCTTGATCCAGAATAAAATATTGGGGTATTGATTACGGCCTGTAGAGGGATTCGGTACCTGGTTCCCTCACTGCTTGGGGATCAATCGCTTACTTTTCGAAGCTATCCTCTGGGGATTTGAATTATTTTATAGCCCAACGGTGCTATTTTTTCGGATCCAGGGAAACATTTAAGATATTTACAAATAGTAAAATTTTATTGTCAATGGTGGATTATATAATTGGTATTGGTAAGCGTATACGCGAACTCAGAAAAGAGAAGGGCTTGACCATTAACACGGTCGCCACGAAAGCAGATGTGAGCAACGGACTGATATCCCGTATAGAGAATGGGCGTACTATTCCTTCTTTACCTGTTTTGCTAAATATAATAGGCGCTTTAGAAACGGAAATTGCAACTTTTTTTAATAGTCTTCCGCAAAGGGGAAAAACAAATTTTATTGTTTCGCGAAAAGCTGAAAATTCTATTATAGAGAAGGAAGATGATGCCAAAGGCTTTCAATATAAATACCTTTTTGGCAAATCGCTATCCTCAATCGCTTTTGAAGCTGTTTTATTAGAAATTCAGCCTGATTCTATGCGTGATAAAGTAGAGACCGATGCCTACGAATTTAAGTATATGCTAAGTGGGGAATGCGTCTATGAAGTGGGGGATGAAGAGGTTATACTTTATGAAGGAGATTCAATATTTTTTGACGGAAGAATTCCGCATGTACCCATAAATCGAAGTAAACAGCCCACCACAATGCTCGTTTTATATTTCTTTATTAACGACACAGATAGTTAAAAAAGGATCCTGAATTTTCAGGATCTTTTGAGTTGAGCATCATTAATTAATTAAGATATCTTCCAGTTCTGTGAGATAATTTAAAATATAGTCTGGTGATGCATCTTGAAGTTGTTTTCTGGTCTGGGCACCGCTAAGTACACCGATGGTCAATCCACAATTTGCATTTTTTCCTTCAATAATATCTATTTTAGAATCGCCTGCCTTTAATACTTCTGCGGCGTTTGTAATTTTAAATTGTGCCATGGCTTTTTGTATCATTTCAGGATGTGGCCGGCCATTTTTTACATCATCTGAAGTAAAAAGAGCATCAATCTCCTTACCTATATTCCAATTTAATTTGGTCAAAAGTTTATTTGCCGTTTTTGAATCGTAGCCGGTATTAAGGACAACTTTAATCCCATTATCTTTTAGTTTTTGAAAAAATGGAATCATCCCGTTAAAAGTGCTTATTTCATTTGTGTTGTAGGCAATTTCTAACTCTGGCTTAAAGGAGGCAAATGCTTTTGTCGCGAGTTTTTCAATTTCATTAGCTTCTGTACAATTTTGCAAAACATCTTTAATTGCCTGATGTTTTTCTTTGCCGGCACCATATTCCAGTACATCATTAAGACTTACATTAAAACCCAGGTCATTAATAACTTTTTGTACGGTTTTATAAACTATATTATTTTCATTGACTGTGGTGCCTGCCATATCAAAAACGGCAAGTTTTATAGTATTCATAAGCGGTTAATTAAGTATTTTATTAATATGTTCTTTTGAAAATCCTGCGCTGCCGGTCATCCCTTTACCGCCTATTCCCGTTGCAATATGAATGCGCTCATCAATGGTTTTTAAAAAAATATCATGATTTTTACATTGCGAATAGATACCAAACCACCGATCCTGAATCTCATAAGTTGGAAGATCTATAATTTTTTTAGCTTCGGCGATCATAAAATTGTCAATATCCATATTAAGTTCGTAGCCCAGATCATCGCTATCTTTTGCATCCGCATATTCATGAGAATCTCCCAGAATTACAGAACCATCTGCGGCTTGTTTAAAAAGAATATGAACACTCCATTTTTTTTCCGGACTATCGGGATTTTCCCTGTCCTTAATACTTTTAAAAGAAGGACATTCATAGAAAGCTTCATATCGCCTTATAGAAAGGCCTGTCAGGATAGAACCCGGTAATTTATAATTGGTCTGCGGTTTAGTCTGAAGCATCTGTAACTTTGAAATTTCCAGGTCACTTTTAGCAAAAAAATCGGGATAAAGTGTCTTAAAATCGCTTCCGTTACAGACAATAACGCGATCTGCTTTCCAGATTTTTTGGTCTGCGGTTGTAATTTCAACTTCATCTCCGGTTTTTTCTATATGAATGGCTTTTGTATTGGTATATAATTCCAGATTTTTTTGTTCAATTAAATATTGTTGCAATCTGTGAATCATGGTGCGCGGCTCTACCGTGACTTCATCGGGAAAAAATAAACCGCCAGAAACATAATCACTGCGCAAACCGGGATATTTAGCCAGACATTCTGCTTTAGTAAGCAGCGTTGATGTATAACCGTTTTTCTTATTTATAATACTCAACTCCTCAATAAGCTGCATTTCTTCAGCATTTGACGCCAGATAAACCGAACCATTTTGTCGTATGGTAATGTCAAATTTATTCTGAATTTCTTTATAAATATGTAAAGATTCCCTGCCATAATTTTGCCATTTAGAGTCCATTCCTGATGGTACAACTTGCCCAAAATTGCGGGTGGTTGCGCCCTGCGGCATTTTACTCTGCTCAATGATTGCGACTTTTAGTCCGCGATTGAGAGCGTGAAATGCGTGAAATGTGCCCAAAACCCCACCGCCTATGATAATTAAGTCGTATTTAGCTTTCATGTGTCACCACTTTAAAATTTGATTTTAGATGTTTTTTTCTAAGCTGAAAAAATGAAATGATTACGCTCAAGGTTCCTAAAATGGATAATAAGTAAGCGCCATTAACAAAAAACTGAAGCCAGGAGATTTTATTCATTCCAAAGTTTTTGTAAAGCAAAACCGCCATACTGCCCATATAACCAAAGGCATCTGCCAGATAGATTAAAAACCCTGCATTACCGCTTATACGAAAAGCAGCGATAAACCGATCAAAAAACAAGGCGTTAAATGGCACATAGCAGATGTAAAGACCAAAACCAGAAATTACCATCCAGTAAAACGGATCTAGATATCCCGACTGAAGCAATACTGTGGCTATCCCCACAGAAAATGTACCTATAAGCAGAATACCGTGATACGTGAGCAAGGCTTTAAAATTGTCTTTAATTGCATATACCGAAGCTAATATGACTAAAACCAGCAGCGCAACCGCAATTTCTGAAGTGCTGTACACCGAAATATCTCCCGCGTAACCCAGACTATCCCAAAGTTCGCGTGCATAATTATCACGTAAATCCCTAAATGCGGTTAGGATTGTGTAAAAAATAATAAGGATAAACAGCGGTAAAGCAAATTGCCTTATCACATGGAGCCGCTCTTTTCTATGCATCGGTACACGTTCTACACGCAGTTCTTTATCTTCTTCTGTGGGTGGCGGTATGGTTTCTAAAAGCCACGCAAAAAATATCAGGGGAATTATAAAAAGTGCGCCGGTAATCGCCGGCATCCAGAATTGAGAAACTCCCCATGCTGACATTACCCACAAACCCACAGATTTTACCACACCACTGGAAACGATAAAACTTGTACAAAGAATAACTCCCAGAATTTCGGTGTATTTTCGGCCTTCCAGATAAGAAAACACAATTCCCCAAATCATTCCTAATGGCAATCCGTTTAAAAACATACATATAATATTGTATGGCTGCGGAATCCAACCAAAAAGAATAAGGGCAATTTCAGAAATACCTATTAAAGCTAAAAGATAGAGTACACGTTGCTTGGGTTTCAATTCTGAAATTATTTTAATCCCAATAAATTTGGAAAGCATATAACCCAAAACCTGAGCGATAATAAGCAAGATTTTATAATCTATGCCAAACGCAGTTAAATTCTCAAAAGTCGCGACGGCAAAAGGTTTTCTGAAAGCATACATGCAGAAATAAGCTCCAAATGCAGCGATTGATGCCCGACTTATAAATTTAATGGTATGCGTTTGTGTTTTCATCTATTGATGGAATAAACCAATCTTGAAGAAATGTTATTGCTAGATTTTATAAACATATAAATTTACTTATAGTAAATTTATTGGTATCAAAAAAGCAAAATAGTTCACTATTGTAAAAATGGAGATTATTTTAGCATTTTTCTGATTTTATCTGCAATCTCATTTGTGTACAGTTGCTCCTGCTTTTTTACTTCACCTTTCTTTTCTGCTTGTGCTCCTATTTCAATTAGCCAGGTTTGATCTGCTCCTGCAACACTTGATCCATGACTTTTCCAAGTGTCTAAAGGTTCTGTACCACGCCCGTGATCTGTGGTAATTATAAATGTGGTTTTGTCTTTATAGAAATCATCACTTTGTACATAATCCCATAATTCTTTAATCATAGTATCTGTGTTATGTGCAGAATGTAAATAGGCGTCATATTTCCCGTCATGAGCAAAATCATCTGTCTCACCAAAGGAGATATAAAGAAGATCAGGATGATTTTTTTTCATGTATTCTAGCGCATAATTTTGTGTAAAGGCATCAAGTCTTACACTTCCCCATGGGCTGGGAATCAACTCCTGTAATTTATTTAGAAAAATTTCATGATCTGTTAAATCATTTCCCTGCGCGGGTTCAAAGGCGGCATTTACGGGAACTCCACTGCGCTCATCATTTATTATATAAGGAAAAACATCCCAGCTGGTAAAGGCTGCTACTTTACCTTTATATTTTGGGGTCGCATTAAATTCTTCCAAAATCGTAATATTTTGATTATAAATTTTGTCATTACTGGTAATGTGTTCATCATCTGCTTTTCCCGTCAAAATCTCATTATAACCGGGATATGAAAACCACATCTTATTTGTTAGGTTTACTTTACTTCCCGCTTCCCGGTTGCCATGTATTTCACCCAGTTTTGTGACTTCTGTCCAGATGAACGGCAATAGTGTTTCCCTGCGTTTCTCTGCAGATTCTTTCCAGAAACTGTTTTTTAATTCTGTTGTGTCTCCTACGTAATTTTTATTTGCGATCAGTTTGGGATCTGCTCCTGTAAATAATTCCTGCCAGCGAAAACCGTCTAAGGTGATCAATACCACTTTCTGGTCATTGGAGTTTTGTGCAAAAGTGTTTGCGCTCATCATTAAAAAGATGGCGGGCAGGATTTTGAGGATCAGTTTTGTTTTCATCTTAAATATTTTTTGTTTTTAGGTTCTGATTTTTGTTCAGTATTGTGTTGAGTTTTTAAGCTGAAAGTTTATTTTAGTTACTAAAAGATCGATTTTCAATGGTTTGAAAGGCTTTTTTAAGAATAGCGAGCGCTGCTTCCAGTTGGTCTAAAGTAATGGTAAGGGCAGGGCAGAGTTGCAAAACATTTCCTTTAGAAACTTTAAAACTCAGTCCGTTTTTAAGGCATTCATACATAATAGCTTCGGCCTCGTCAACGGCTTTTTCCTTGGTTTTTTGGTCTTTAACCAATTCAATTCCCCATAACAGCCCAATTCCCCGAATATCACCTATAATTGGCTGATTTTCCTGTAGTAAAAGGAGGTTTTTTCGCATAATAGTTTCGAGATAAACCAAGTGCTCCAGAATGTTTTCTTCTTCAATAATCTGCAGGGTAGTCAGCGCCGCAACCGCGCCCATGGGACTTTTTTCAAAGGTGTAATGCCCCAGTGAAATGCTTTCAAAACGGTCATATTCACTTTTGGTTACAATCGCTGCCTGAGGAATGATACCACCGCCAAGACCTTTTCCCAGACATAAAATATCCGGTGTGATATCATAATGTTCAAAAGCAAAGAGCTTTCCTGTTCTGCCAAGAGCGATGGGGATTTCGTCTAAAATTAAAAGCACATGGTATTGCATGCAAAGTGCACGGGCTTTTTGCCAGAATTTTTTTGATGGGATCTGAGCATCTGTATTTCTTACTGTTTCGGCCAGAAATGCGCCTATCTGATTATCTTTTGATAAAATATATTCCAAATACTCAATGGCCTTATCCTCATTTCCTTCATAAATACCGCGATACGTAACCGGTGGTGGAATACGTTCTACTCCGGGCATAAGCGGACCCATTTGGTCTCTAAAAACAGACTCGCCACTTACGCTCACAACATCTAGAGACGCGCCGTGAAAAGAATCCCAAAAAGACAAAACTTTATACTTGCCGGTAACGGCACGAGCTAATTTTAAAGCGATGCCCACTGCGGAACTCCCGTTAGGAGTCATTAAGATTTTATCTAAACCTGGAATTAAGGAGGTTAATTTTTCTGCGAAATCAATAGCAGGTTCATTCGTAAATCTGCGGGTAGAAAAGGTTAAACTATCCAACTGATTTTTTAAAGCTGAAATAAGTTTAGGATGTGAAAAACCCAGCTGATGTACATTATTACCGTGAAAGTCAAAGTACTTTTTACCTGAAACATTTGTGATATACGGGCCTTCACATGCAGTCAAAACATCTATGCAGGGCGTGGAAAGTGCCTGATGGAGAAAGTATTTAGCGTCTTTGTCTAATAGCGCTTTTGTTTCGGCATCAACTTCTTCTTCAAGCCATTTTTTGCGCCCAGAGGTTAAGTTGATATCCCCTTCAACAATCATCTCATTTTTAGAAAGTTTATTCTGCATAGAAACCGTGATTTATTGTTTCAGAACTAATTTATCTGCCGCAATGATTTGTTTTCCCAAAGCCGGACCTTTGTATTTAGCATCGAGATAATGACCGCCGCCGCCATTAAAATACTCAACTTTTACTTTACAAATACCTTTTTGAAGCGTGATGTTGCCGCTTCTTTCCTGTAACCCGTGATCACCATCATTATCTACAACAAGCTCGTTGTTGATGTATAATTTGCTGCCATCATCGCTATTTGTATAAAATGTATATTCTCCAGAGGTGCTGATTTTCAGATTAGACTCAAAAACTATTGCTGTACTTTCAGTTATATCTAAAGAATCTAAAACTGTACCTGTAAACTCTGAAATTACATCAGATTTATCGGGTTTTAAGCCCTTAAAATCGGGTAATTTGGTCAGATTTTCGAGAAAAAAGATACCATAATTTACGCCATTATTTTTACCCGAATGCAAAATGCGATAATTGCCTTCTGCGATTTTACTGGCTTTTTCGCCGTTTTCTAACACAATTGCGCGGATAAGCGTCGTGCTGTCAATTTTAAAAGGCGCTTTGTATTCCCGGCCATTATCCTGCGATGGTTCTGAGCCATCTGTGGTATAGATTATCTTTCCGGTGTTATTAGGATTTTTCAGGATAACAGTTGCAGTGGTATCTGTGAAAAGTCCGCCTGGCGGAGCGTAAGGTCCATTATCAGGAAGTACAACAGGTTGGGCAATTCGCTCTTGTCTTTTGTATTTTAAAACAGGTTTATCATAACCTATAAAAGCACTTTTAACCGGCCTGCCAATCCAGGCTTGTGGTGTTTCAAGACCGGCAGCAAAAGCAACGGTTGCGGCATTGTCATATTGATAAACCGTTTCTTCTATAGTATATCCTTTTTTTACGCCAGCGCCATAAAGTATAAAAGGAATATTTACTTCGGCCAGCGACTCTCCGCCATGTCCTTTTCCTAAACCACCGTGGTCTGCAGAGACAATAAAAAGGGCGCTTTCAAAAATACCGGCATCTTTAGCCGACTGCACAATCAAACCTATAAGACTATCAGCTTTTTCAACTGCTTTATAATATTGTGGCGTACCGTGCCCCTCGCTATGCCCTGCGTGATCTACGTGGTCAAGGTGGATAAATGTAAAGTCTGGTTTGTGTTCTTTAATGTAGGCAACAGCAGTCTGTGTGGTGCCGTCTTCCCCATTACCATCAATATCAAAGCTAACATCATTTTTGTTATACAACCTTCCAAAACCATCCCAGTCATAAATTGCCCCGATATGGGCATCTGGCTTTTGATCATGAAACAATGTAAATATAGAAGGAAAGCGATCATCGTTTCCGGAAACTACCGCCGGAAGCACATAATCGTTGGGTTCCCAGCTATTTGAAGTAATCCCATGCTGCTCTGTATCTGCTCCCATAATCATGCTTGCCCAGTTAGAGCTTGAACTGGATGGCAAAACAGATCTGGCACAAAAGGTGGAAGCTCCATTTTGCACCATGCTGTCCAGAACGGGACTATTAGCCGTGTTAATCCCGTTAGGACTCATGCCGTCAACTCCTATAACTATAATATGCTTGATACCGAGGTCTTCTTTTTTATCAGTATTGCATGATATTAGGAGCAGAAAAATAACTCCTAATATCAGGTACCGTTCTAAAAATAATCTGATTTTTATCATTTTATAAGCCACATTTTCCCGTTGATATCATCTGTGCCGCCATATTGAGAAGAAAGGGCAGCGCTTACGTTAGCTTCATTATTTTGAAATTCGTTTACAGGATATTTCCAGCGTAATGGAATTTTACCTCCGTTATTATTTGAAGGCCCCACGTCAAAAGTGGGAATGCCCGTTCTTCTAAAATTGAAGTACGATTCGCGGCCACTATTGTTGAACAAAGCGATATATTTCTGTATTAATATTTCTTCTAGACCGCTTGCATTGTCACCACTATAGATAATGTCAGATTGTGCCAAATAAGCGGTAATGCGCGTGTCGCTCACGCCATAAAAATTCATGGATGCTTTGATTCCATTTTGATAATGTGCTGCAGCACTTTCAGTTATCCAGCCCCGGTTTGCAGCTTCGGCAATAGTGAATTCCTGTTCAGCATAACCCAGTAAAATATAAGGTTCACCTACATAATCATCATAATAGCGCTCTTCATTTGGATAGGAAAGCAAACCATTATCTGAAGCAACTTGTATAGGCCCTTGCTCTGCGCCGGTTTCTGCGCCCATATACGCGTCTAAATCATCAGGATTTGACGGGTCATAAAGTGCAGGTGCAGGATCTGCTACTTCATAAATACGCGGATCCTTGTGTTCTTTTAATAAATCCAGATACGTTGAACCCATAATATTACGGTTGCGGTTAAAACCATAATTACCGGGGTTGAATTCATAAAAATTGTTTTGCTCATTGCCGTAATGACGCTCCATATTGTCAGCATTACTTTCAAATATAGGATACGTGGTAGGGTCGCTTATAATTTTCTGAAAACGGTTGGCGACATTTAAATCAGAAGCTTTATTACTTAGATTGATTAGGATGCGCAAGTGAAAACTGTTAATTGCTTTTTGCCATTTCTCAAGATCACCGGTATAGAAAAAATCTCCTTCTAAATCGCCAGTCTCAACCTCATTACGTGCTTGAGCTATTTGTGTGTTTGCTTCATCAAGCCAGGTTAACACTTGTTCATAAACCGCCTGTTGTGAGTCATAAACCGGCTTCTGAATACTAATATCGGCATCTGCCATTAACGCTTCGGTAAGTGGAATATCCCCTAATCGTCTGGACATATAATCAAAGTAATATGCTCTGAGAAATTTAGCGATAGCACCATATTTATTTACGGTCGACAGGTTTTGAGCTTCCTCATTCATCGCCTCCACATTTGACAGATAATCATATTTAAAATCTGCAGAACCCCAGTTATAATCCTGATCACCATTATAGTCAAAGGAAATCACCCAAAACTGATTATCCCGCTGCGCCTCGCTCCAGGGACCATCCTCATCTGCCATATTTTTCAGTACACCGCTTAAAAGCATAGATGGAGGCACATTTGTGGCAGAATTAGGATCGTCTTCCAATTCATCAAAAGGAGTACAGGAAACAACGAGAAGCGCCGTAAGCATACTCAGGGCTATTTTATTGAAATAAGTTTTCATCAGAAATAAGTTTTAGAATTTGACATTTAAATTGACTCCGAAACTCTTTACCGTAGGAGTTTGCAACGGTGAAGCGCTTTCATCTATAAATTGATCGAGATCTATGTTTTTATGTTTTGAGAAATACAATAAATCACGCCCCACAAAAGAAAGAGAAGCCTGTTCTATAAATGATTTTTCAAGAATGCTGGACGGGAAATTATAGGTAATGGTTACTTCGCGTAATTTGAAAAAAGTTTTATCAATTATGTTTGCAGCCTCCTGGCCATGATAGGATTTAGCATAATCCTGATAGTAAATGGTGGTTTCATTGGTAGAATACGTTCTGGTATCTGAAATTAGGTTACCCTCGCCATCACGTACAAGCTCGCCTCCAGAAACTACAACTCCTTCTACCACATACGATTTTACACCTACAACATCATTGACACGGTCTGGAGTGTCACTATCAGGGTGACGACCACTCTGCCAAAGTTTTTGGTTTACATAATTTTCTATTTTACCACCGTATCGACCATCAAATGTAAAATTGAGGCTGATATTTTTATAGCTTATCGCATTACGAATCCCGGCAGACCAGTCTGGAGTGCGGTAACCTGCAAGTGAAACATAAGAATCTATAATTGGCTTGCCATCATCACCCACAATTAATTGACCATCTGCAGTACGCATAAAATCGTTGATGTAATAAGGGTCAAAACGATCTCCCACATTAACACGACCGTAGTTTGATATGGTCTCGCCAGTAGCCTCATTTGTGTATACTTTTTCTAAAAATTCTTTATATGTAGACCAGTTTAAACCAATATTCCAGTTCCAGTTTTCATTTCTTATAGGAGTAACATCAAGCGCAAGCTCAAAACCTTTCGTTTTAGTTGTAATACCATTTGCTTTTCGGCCGCTGTAACCGGAAGAAAGGGAATAATCTAAATCAAAAATTCCTGGTCCATTTTTGTTTTCGTAATAGGTGGCGTTAAGCCCTATTAAATTATCAAAACCATTTGCTTCTACACCAAACTCAGTTGATGAGTTAAATGCGGGCTCAAGATTAGGATTAGATAAAATACTGTTTACATAGGCCCAGTTATAACTTTTGCCGTTAATGGTAAATGGTGTTCCTAAATTATAGGTGTCCAGGTTACTATAGATGGACGTTAACGAAGTACCCACTTTTGCATAGGAAGCGCGCACTTTTAAAAAGTTAATTTGCTCTGGCATTTTAAACATGCTGCTCAAAACTCCACTTAAAGATACCGAAGGATAAAAGAATGCATTATTTGCCGGAGGCAAGCGTGAATCTTTTTCATAACGTCCTGTAAGGCCTAGGTATAGATAGTCTTTGTATGAAAGATCTGCCGAGGCGTAGCCGCTGTAAGTTTCATAATGTGACTGATAATTACTGGGCTGGGTAGGAGTCTGGGAATTACTTAATGTATAAAGACCAGGAACTATGAGATAATCCGTACTTGCATAGGAATTTCTGGTTTTATTAATGTCTAGGTTTCCTCCCAGAAGAGCCGTTATACCAAAATCACCAAATTTATTGTCATAATTGAGCATTAAATCGGAATAATTTTTCATGGTATAATCGTATTGCTCACTATAGTCACCTTGCGCTTTTTCCCTTCCATATGTAGTGGCAGAGTAGGGGAACTTTTCATCTTGGAAAAGATTGCTTACTGCAATATTTGTACGGATTACTGCATTAAAATGTTCAGAGAATTTATGTGTGAGGCTTATTTGCCCGGTGTAGTCATTTTTATAATATCCCCGCAGCCATTCATAGGCCATGAAATAAGGGTTATTGTAACGCGTATATTCAAAGTTCACCTGCTGAATACCTTCTTTTCCTTCTTGCCAGTAATCCCGTAAATCGCGTACATCCCAGTCATCACCACCCCAAATTAACATGTTGTAGATATAACTATTGGGGCCGTACTCTACATTGGGATTATTAGGAGATGTCTGAAAGTTGAAGTTTGCATACCCGTTAACTTCCGTTTTCTCATCGAATTTATAATTCCCGGAGAGATTATAATTAAAGATGTTTAAATGGGTATTTGGATTGATACCTTTTTGATAGGCATGCGATGTTGAAAATCTGATATTCCCCTTATCAAAAGATGAGGCAATTGTTAAGTTGTTGGTTTCTAAAAAACCATTTTCCATGAAGTTTTTAAAATTGTCACGTCCTCTATTTAACCAGGGTGTCGCAATACGATTGCCATCTGCATCTAACGGACTATCATATTGGGTGATAAGCTGTCCTTCAAATTTTGGTCCCCATTGATCATAGTCGGCATCATTTACACCACCACCTTTTCCGTCAACAAAAGCGTAATTACCATAAGAACCGGGGCCATAACTATGTTGCACTTCAGGAATCGCATTAAAACCGGTCTGTAAAATTGAGCTGCTGTTAAGTTCTATAACAAAACCTCGTTTATTTCCGGTTCCTCTTTTGGTGGTAATTTGTATCGCTCCGTTTGCACCATCTGCTCCGTATAGTGCCCCGGCATTGGCACCTTTTAATACTGTTACCAGCTCGATATCGTCCGGACTGATATTATAAGAATCTGTGCCCAGCGGTACTCCGTCTACAACTATAAGCGGACGTTTACCACGCAAGGAAATATTAGGCATTTTAAAAAATTCTGGACTCTGCGCTATAATTAGGCCAGATACTTTGCCCGAAAGTGCGTTTAGAAAATTTGTTTCCCTTGCTTTATTAAGCTCTCCTTTAACTTCCTGAACAGAATATCCCAAGCGCTTTTTTTCTTTCTTTATACCCAGGGCAGTTACCACCACAGCATCCAGTTCTGCAGCATCTTCCTGAAGCGTGATCTGTATGTTAGTTTCTCTTGTGAGGTTTACGTCCTGAGGCTTAAATCCCATAAAGGTTATTTCAAGTACCTTTTCTCCATCAGGAACATCAATAGAGAAATTGCCGTCAAAATCTGTTATAACACCCACAGAGGTGCTTTTTACAATGACACTGGCGCCGGGGAGCGGCATTCCATCTGTGTCAATTACCTTCCCTTTAATAGTGGTTTGCTGTGCAAAAAGGACAGTTGAAAATAGTAACACCATAAGGTGTGTTACATAAATAAGTTTTTTCATCGTTGGTCTAATTATTAATATTGGTAAATAATTAAACGCAAATGTGCCGTAAAAGTGACTATATGTAAACTTTTTGGCTTTAAGAAATCTTTAATACAACTTGAACAATAGGTTGTCCAAATGAATTTGATGTTAACCAAATGTGCCGGGGGCAGCCCTTTTTTTACTCCAATGTTAATGGGTCATTACTGGAAATTTCGGGGCGGATAGCGCCGGAAATTCCATGTATGGTATTCGAAGCTGGCTTGCTGAGGATTTTCCTTTGGCCTTTTTCGGTCCATCCTAAAAGGGTATAAAGGAAAACAGAAAAGAGCATAACCTCACTCAAGAGCAGTTTGCAGAAAGGGCAGGGGTTGCCCTAACGGTGGTGCGGAAAATTGAGCAGGGGAAGGAAAACCTGAACCTCGAAAAAGTGAACCAGTTCTTAAAAATGTTTGGTCATGTTATGGCACCGGTAAAGGAACAAACTCTAAAACCTGAACAGCATGAGAAGCGCTAATATATATTATCAGAATCAAAAAGCAGGTATGTTGACTGAAACGGATGATGGGGAATATGTGTTTCAATATGAAACCGCCTACATAGAAAACCATCCAGACCAGTTTGTCAGTTTTACGATGCCAGTGAGGCAGGAAAAGTATGTTGACAATCGCTTATTTCCATTTTTTGAAGGTCTTATTCCCGAAGGCTGGTTATTGGACGTTGCCTCTAAAAGTTGGAAGATAAACCGCAATGATCGCATGGGTTTGCTCTTGGCCTGTTGCAAGAACTGTATAGGGGCGGTAAGCGTACACATAATACAAGATTCAAATGGAGTATAGATGTCTGTATTGTTATAAGCCTTTAGTGGAGACTGGCGTTGATTACGCGCGTGTGCAGCTTGAAATTCTTTGGAACTGAAAAACCTCCAAAATTAGAATACACCCTTGATCAAATGGCTGACCTGGCCATAAATGGAGTGGAAAGGAGTATTGCTGTACCGGGAGTACAACCTAAACTGTCCTTATCTTTTATCGCTGATTCCATTGCAGAAGAAGGGCAGAGGCTGACCGTAGTTGGAGCTTTGGAAGGCAATTTTATTCTAAAGCCGCCTTCCGAACATTATCCTGAAATGCCCCAGAATGAACATGTGACCATGCGTATTGCCGAAGCTTTTGGAATACGCACGATTCCATCAAGTCTAATAAGCTTAAAAGCGGTGAGCTGGCGTATATCACACGGAGGATTGACCGCACGGATTCTAATGAAAAAATACATATGCTGGATATGTTTCAGATCCTGGAAGCATTTGATAAATATAAAGGCTCCATGGAGTGTGTAGGGAAAGCGGTGAGTACCTATTCTACGAACACCTTATTGGATACGCTGTATTTTTTTGAAGTGGCCGTTTTCAGTTTTCTGACCGGAAACAATGATATGTACCTTAAAAACTTTTCATTGATAAAAAACGGAAGCGCCTGGGGACTTTCACCAGCCTATGATCTGCTCAATGCCACGATAGTCAATTCTGAGGATGATGAAGAGATGGCTTTGACCCTTCAAGGGAAAAAGAGAAAATTAAAAAAGGAGCATTTCGAGCAATTGGGAGAAAACCTCGGGCTGAATAAGAAGCAAATTGATCGTGTTTTTAGCAGGTTTTTCCGTAGCAAGCCAATAGCCGAAAAATGGATAAGGGATTCCTTCTTGTCTGAGGGTTACCAGAGTTCCTATTTAGAATTACTCGAGAAAAGATATGCGATTTTGAATAAGTAAAATTTCGAATTTTGACTATTCAGATTCACGGATTATTCAAATTTATTAAAAATACGTGCCAGCACTTCATGCTGTTTGGAAACCGGTGTCCGTGTGGGGGCATTTTTTAAAGTGTTGTAATTGTAAATTTTTCCGTCTGGCCGCAATACCAAACCTGAGGTAATAAACAGATTCTTTAGGGGCATTGCATTTGCCGGAAATGTTCTGGTCAAATGATCGTAAAATTCCCTGCAACTGGGACCGTCCATATTGAATTTGATTTTTGAATTATGGCTGTTCCAATCTTTAAGAACACATTTTGGAAGTCCGCAAGTTTGATATCTTGGTGAAGCAGGTCGAACCTAATCAATTCATTGTAAAGTTGAGCCGTTTGTATATCAGAGATAGCAAGATTGAAGTTCTCTTGAAGTTGACTAATTCTTGCGCTGGATAGGTTCAAAAAAGAAAGCCTGAATCGTTCTGTCCAAGATAAGCTACATGCCAAGAACCCAAGAATAAAAACAGGAAAAATCACCAATAGCGAAAAATTAGTATGAGTCTTCTCAAAAGCATAGGAGTACATCATTAAATGCATAAAACCCAGGCCGATGAGATGAACTAAAATGCGTGGTTTTTCAAGTTCTTCTTGTAAAATGTAATGTTCATTCATGAAATATGAAATTATTCCAGGAACGTAGTGAATCAATAGTCTTGCATATACATACACCAATGCCAGATCGGAGAGGTATTACAATAGGTCAAAACTCATAATCCATTTCAATTTCGGGTATCAAATACGCAGCTTCTTTCTTTTTCTTGTCCACTATTTTAGCATAGATCTGAGTAGTCCTGATCTCTTTATGACCAAGTATTTTTGAAACGGTATAGATATCCGCCCCATTTTCAAGTAGCAATACCGCATGGGTATGCCTGGCACTATGAAAGGTAATATGCTTGGTTATGCCACCGCGCATACACCACCTTAAGATCTCGGCATTAAAATGTGCACCGTATTTTAAGCCCTGGAAAACCCGGTCTTTTTCCTGTCTTCTTTTTCCTAGAATCAGTCTTGCCTGATTTGAAAGATATTGGTACTCTTGGGCGGCTGTTTTTTTCTGCTTAAAAATCAATCGCGAATCCTCTTCCTCGTCCCTTACTTCAGACCAGGTCAGTTTATTGATATCACTCCATCGCAAACCTGTAAAGCAACTGAAGATAAAAGCATTTTTCAACATTTGATGTTTACAATCTGCCTTTGCAAGTGCCTGTAACTCTTCATGGGTGAGATATTCCCTGGTTGTCTCACCCATGGCAAACCCTTTTACAGTAGACGCATAGTTCCTTCGGGTATAACCATCATCGAAAGCCTGGCGAAGGGCGGCCTTGAATTTATTATAATAGGTGTATTTGGAATTTTGAGATAATAGCGTATTCGACTTTGTCCTGGCAATTTTGTTCAGGTGTTTCTTAAACCCAAGAACAAAATCCTCATCAATATCATCAAAGGTTGTCTTTTTCTTTTTGCAATAATCCTCAATATGGTTTTGGGCGGCATCCCAGTTGTCGTAGTTCCCTTTGCTTTCGTAGCGCTCTTCCTTTAACTTCTCATAGTAGGTAAGAAATAAAAGCTTATCCTTAGACCGGTCTTTGATACCGTATTTTCCCTGGGCATACTCAGCACGGCGAATGGAGAGAATTTGTTGCGCCCTTAAGAGTGTTTCCTCGTTTTCCTTTTTTTCCGAAGTATTTTTGGGATCGATGTGTAAATACTCTTTAAGGTATTCAAACTCCCTATTATGAATTTGTTTGCCATTCTCGTCCAGAGAACTCCCCTTATAATAATCAAGAAAAAGACTATACTTTCCAGAGGCTAATTTCTTTTTTCTCAGTTTTATTTTCATGATTTTCAGTTTCTATAAATATAGATAAAAAATCAATCGAGGTACATAAAATGTACCTCACAACGAAAATTTAACTTAGAGGTACATATGAGGTGCAAACATTATCGAAAAATAGGATAATTAGGAAAAAGAGAGTAATTGAGAGAAGGCCTTAAAACAGGCGATTTTGCTCTGTTTTAATGTCATTTATTATTAAATGACATTAAATAAATTGTACGATTACTTTCCGATGCAGAAATTAGCAAAAATATTTCCTAGCAATTCGTCATTTGTAACCTGTCCAGTAATTTCACCAAAATGATAAAGCGCTTGTCTAATGTCTATGGCAAGTAAATCTCCCGTGAGACCCGAATCGATTCCCTCTTGTACTCTTTCAATTTCTTCCAGAGCTTTGAGCAGCGCATCGTAGTGTCGAGAATTTGTTACCAACGTTTCATTATTTCGCAGGGCACCGGTATTTACAAAATCGAGTAAAACATGCTGCAGTTCTTCCACACCTTGTTTTGTTTTGGCAGAAAGTAAATGATGAGAAGGCCCCTCAATTTGGCTTAATGTGCTTATTAAACGTTGCGTTTCTTCATCCGAAAGCTGATCAACTTTATTGGCAACGATAACCAGATTTTTTTGGGGATATTTGTTTTTGATCGTTTCAACTTCAATCTGAAATTTAGAATCATCAACCTGAAACTTTCCTGCATCAATCAAGAATATAACCACCTGCGCCTGAGCGATTTTTTCAAAGGTTTTTTTAATTCCCAGCCCTTCAATAACATCTACGGTTTCCCGTATTCCTGCTGTATCTATAAAACGAAAACCAATGCCCCCGATGCTTATTTCATCTTCTATGCTATCCCGGGTTGTCCCGGCAATATCGCTCACAATGGCTCGCTCTTCGTTGAGTAAAGCATTGAGCAATGTAGATTTTCCCACATTCGGTTCGCCCACGATAGCTACGGGAATTCCGTTTTTGATTACATTTCCGGTGGCAAAGGAGTCAATAAGGCGTTTGAGTACGCGAGTAATTTTTGTGATCAACTGCTGAAAATGTTCCCGATTGGCGAATTCCACATCCTCTTCTGAAAAATCGAGCTCAAGTTCTATAAGTGAGGCAAAATCAAGCAATTCTTGTCTTAAATTGGCAATTTCGGCACTAAAACCGCCGCGCATTTGCTGCATTGCAATTTGATGCGACCCAGCATTATCGCTGGCGATAAGATCTGCCACTGCTTCCGCCTGGCTCAAGTCCATTTTTCCGTTGACAAAGGCGCGTAGGGTAAATTCGCCTGCTTTGGCCGCCCGACAGCCTTTCCGAAGTAATAACTGCAAGATTTCCTGTTGAATGTACGCACTGCCATGACAGGAAATTTCTACTGTAGGTTCACCTGTGTATGATTTTGTGCCTTTAAAAAGGGAAACCAAAACCTCGTCGATAATTCGATTTTTATCGTAAATATTCCCTAAATGTAGCGTATGGGAATCCTGATTAATTAATGATTTCCCGCTCTTGGCCTTAAAAATGGAATTGACAATAGCAATGGATTTTTCTCCGGAAACGCGAATAATGGCAATCGCTCCCGCGCCAGAGGCGGTCGCCAGCGCTGTAATGGTATCGTGAATGTGCATAGCGGCAAAATTACGAATTTATCTCATCCCCTTAACCCCAAAGGGAAACACTTAAATCTGATATTTTTCACTTAAAAATGGGTGTTTTTTGGTCAAAAAATGCTTTTTTCCAATTCAAAATTCAGCATTTAGAATTTGAAATAATTTTTTTAAAAATAGCAGTTGATAATGACCAATAAAAAATCGGTTGTATGTCTGTTTAGTTTCCCAATACACGTCACCTTAAATTTATTCAGGGTCACACAAGAGGCTAAAGTGTTTGAAGACCGTATTTACTTACATTAGTATTGCGGCAAATGTCATGCGGAAACAAGTTCAGCATGACGAAACTAGCTTTAGTAAAAATTCCGGACAAAAAAAAGTCGGTGCGAAACCTGTAAAAACAGACCTTACACCGACTTTTTTGACGCAGTTTCTGAAATATTACCTGCTGTATTTTTCCATATACCGTTTCCAGAGTTCGGTTTGGTGTGTTTCTAGACTGATGTCGCGGCCTTTGATCATGGCTTTTTCCACATTATTACCTTTCATTTCCAGCGCATTCCCAGTGCTCACAAAAAGTGTGGCATCCTTTCCTTCTTCAAGCGATCCCAATGTGGAATCAATACCTAAAATTTTTGCGGCGTTAAGGGTGATAAGGCTCAGCGCATCTTCAAAAGACATTCCGTGGGCGGTTACCTGACCCGCATAAAAAGGAATATTCCTCGCTTGCCAGTATTCACCACTATTTCCCAGAGCAACAAGTACACCGGCATCATCAAGGATTTTTGCCATTTTATAGGAAATATCGTAGTCGTCATCTTCTGATTCTGGTAAACTGTGTACACGTGCTAAGATTACGGGAACATTAGCTTTTGCGATTTGATCTGCTATGGTATAAGCACGGTAAGCGCCAACGAGTACAACGTGATCTAAATTCATGTCCTCCTTAAAACGCAGAACATCCAGAATTTCCTTTTCACCATCTACGTGGATATAAAGATTGCTTTCACCGTCCAAAATGGATTTCATAGATGCATAAGGCAGGTTTTTAATATCATTATTGCCCCCACTGTAAGCGTTGGATTGCTTAATAAAATCCTTGATTTTCGTGACATCTTCGGTATAGCCTTTGTTGGGACTGTATCCGGGCTCTTCTCCCAGCCACCAGCGGCCACGTTTAAAACTGCTTGGCCAGTTAAGGTGTACCCCGTCACCGCGTTCAACCACAGCATCTTCCCAGTTCCAGGCGTCGAGCTGCACAACAGAAGAAGTACCACTAATGGTTCCGCCCTGCGGAACGGTCTGTGCGATAAGCACACCATTGGGCCGCATACTTTCCACTACTTTTGATTCTGCGTTATAGGCAACGATCGCCTCAATGTGCGGATTGAATTCGCCGATTTCATCCTGATCTTCGGTAGCGCGAACGGCGCTTATTTCAACAAGTCCCAGTGTAGTGTCTGGTGCTATAAAACCGGGATAAATATGCTTGCCGGTTACATCAATGACTTCTCCTTTAGGTTCCATCGTATTGCTCTGCGCATCATAAACGCCAGTGATTTTTCCATCTTTGATGAAAATGATACTGTTCTCGATCACTTTTCCATTTCCTATATGTGCGGTGCCGCCTTTCAGGGTGATCTCGTCGGTCTGCTTTAGTGCAGGTGTTTGTTGGGCGACAGCACTCAGGGTGAATAGGAACGTAAATAATAGTATTTTAAAATTTTTCATATTACTTTATAGTTTCTAAGGTTTCGCAATGCATGTACTGTTTTTCTTCTTTTTTAACAGGTTGCGTTTTAAGTCCTTTGTTTTTTGCAGCCAGCATTTGAGTAATTAGTTTATTCTTTTTCTGGGCCACTTCCTTTTTAAGTTGCTTGTCGTGCTCGAGGTCAAAATAAACCACGCCTTCTACAAGCGTTTTTTCGGCTACGGCACTGACTGACATTGGGTTTGTGGACCAAAGTACCACATCTGCATCCTTACCTTTTTTTATGCTTCCCACACGATCGTCTATGTGTAGCATTTTTGCAGGGTTGAGAGTGACAAATTTCCATGCTTCCATCTCTGGAACGCCTCCATATTTCATGGTTTTTGCGGCTTCTTGGTTCAGTCGGCGCGACATTTCTGCGTCATCGCTGTTAATTCCCGTAAGCACACCCTGGCTCCACATAATCGCCGCATTGTAAGGTATCGCGTCATTAACTTCATATTTATAGGCCCACCAGTCGCTAAAAGTGGAACCGGCCACTCCATGTTCTCTCATTTTATCGGCTACTTTATAACCTTCTAGAATATGAGTAAATGTATTGATGCGGAAACCGAAATCTTCCGCTACTTTCATAAGCATATTGATCTCGCTCTGTACATAACTGTGTGAGGTAATAAAACGTTCACCATTGAGAATATCAACTAAAGTCTCCATCTCGTAATCCTTGCGATACGGTTTTCCGCTCTTCTTTTTGGTCTCATATTCTTTGGCACGCTGAAAGTAATCAGTATACATTTGCTGTACGCCCATACGCGTTTGTGGAAAACGGTTGAAACTTCCCCAATTGGATTGTTTTACATTTTCGCCGAGAGCGAATTTTATAAACTTGACGTCATCCATAACCATATCATCGATTGATGATCCCCATTTCAATTTCATCACAGCGGATTGACCGCCGATGGGGTTTGCTGAACCGTGCAACAACTGAACAGTAGTTACGCCACCGGCAAGGTCCCTGTAAATAGAAATATCATCTGGATCTACTGCATCTCTCATCCTCACTTCAGCGGAAGAATTCTGCCCAGATTCATTAATGTCAAAAGCGGCAATGTGCGAGTGCTCATCTATAATACCAGCGGTTAGGTATTTTCCGGTAGCATCAATAACGCGTGCCCCGCCAGCTGATAAACCTTTTCCTATGGCGTTTATTTTCCCGTTTTTAATGAGTACGTCGGTATTTTCAAGAGCTTTATCATCTTCGCCCGTCCAAACCGTGGCATTCTGAAAAAGAATGGTTTCTGCCTTTGGTTGGCTATCAAAACCGTACGCCACATCGGGATACATAAGTGGCATTACGGTTGGGATCTCAATATCTTTATCATCTTCGTCATCATCCTTCTTGTCGTCTTTTTCGGTTGAAGCAGTCGCAGCAGTGCGAGTAGCGGTAAATTGAGTTTCTGTACCGTCTGCCAGAATTGCTTTTCCACTTAGAGGCTCTTTATCGGTCTGGGCGATCAGTCTTATAAACTGCTTTTCTGCGCTATTTGGTGTGGTAAAAGTTACATTGAGCCAGCCATCTGTATACGCAATCTTTGATCCCAGTTTTGTTTCACCTTGTTTTACGGTTACGCTAGGTTTTTCGGTAGATTTTGAAATTTCTAAAGTATAGTTTTGATTCGCAATAGCTATACTGTAGGTGCCGTCAATATCCTTAAATGAAGAATCTTTAATAATATTTTTGTTCCCCTGAACCCAATTCTCATAAAGCACCGTTTCTTTGTCGAAAATAGGTCCAGAAGTAATCAAAAAGTTCGCCCAAGTGCCATTTTCTAAACTCCCCAGTTTTCCTTCTTGCCCCAACAATTTCGCTGGAATAGTCGTAAGCGATGCAAGAGCTTGCTTTTCCGTTAGGCCATATTTCAATGCTTTTTGAAGCATTTCCATAAATTTATCTGGCGATTTAAGTCCGGAGGTGGTAAGTGCAAACGTAAGCCCAGCTTCCTGCATTTTTGCGGGGTTGGTAGGAGATTGGTTCCATTCCAGCATTTGACTTAAGGAAACATAGCTGGCTTGAAAAGGATCTTCTACATCATACGCATCGGGAAAATCAATAGGAAGAATATATTGCGCACCGGTCTCCTTAACCTCGTTTATACGCAAATACTCATCGCCACCACCCACAATAATAAATGGAACTGTGGTTTCTTTAGAAAGGCTTGCAATGCGCAAGTCGTCATATAAACCATCACCTTTAAAAATCTGCGGTAGTCCCATATTGGCATTCAATGCTTCCAGCGAAAGATCCCGGGTAGGTTCGTTGCCTCCTTTATACCATGCCGCATCCACAAAAACCTGCCTGATGAGCGCCGTGGCACCCATAATAGAACTGGGATAAGACTGGTCTGAGAGATTGCTTTTTTCAAAGGAAAAAAACTGGGCAGAACCTACGTTGAGTAACCGGTCCGCTTCCGTTCCTTGTTCATTGAGCGCAACAACGAGACCGGTACCACGGGCGATCCCATCTTCTTTATGGGTCTGTACGGTACCAAAGCCTGCCTTGAGCATTGCCTCGGCGGTTTTATTGTCGTACTTAAAATCATCTATGGCGTTTGTCTCTGGTCTAATATGGTCGTTCCAGTAATAGCCCTCGCGGGTGGCTTCATATAGCGGACTACGACCATTACTTTTACTTTTCGGCTTTTCGATCCCAAAATCAGAGTAGGTTTCAATAAAAGAAGGATAAATATGTTTTCCCTTTACGTCAATGACAACCGAATGTTCTGGGATGGAGACTGATTTTCCTGCTGCGGTAATCTTCCCTTTTTGAACGACTAGCGTACCGTTTTCTATGGTTTCTGCAGGGTTGAGGTGAAGAGTGGCATTTTTAAATACCGTGTAATTGTTGTTTTCCGTAATTACACCATCATTTTTAGGAAAGTAATCTTGTGCCTGAAGCAAAACGCTACAAAAAAGAAAACTCCCCGAAAGGAATAGTTTTTTTAACATAAAAGTTGATTTAATTATACGTCTTAAAGGTAAAAGATACTAAAATACTAATCTCTTTAAATGTTGTTTTTAACACTATGGAAGCTCTTTTTTATCTTTATAATAATTTACCAGTAGCGCCACTACATAATTATAACTTTGCATGCCCCCCGGTTGATTATTTGCCACCAAATACTTTCCGTATATAGCCTCGATCACGGGCTCCAGCGGATTTTCAAAACTGGCCCAAAAATCGTATGATTCCTTATAATTGGCCAGTATTCCGAGTTTGATAATCGGTTTTAGGGCTTCAGCTGCCTTTGGGTCTCGTAAATAATACTCATTGAGGCAATAGCGCAAGGCGAAAATGTAGCCCGAATATTTAAAATAAGGGTCGGTATTGTTAGTACTTGCCAGAACACCAATAAAATTGGCCTCGTTCTCTTTGGCGAAGCCAAGTTGATGCCCTTGCTCGTGACAGCTTACCAGTGGCCATCGGTGCGCAGGAATGAGTCCATTTATTTGCGCTTCATTGGTAATGGGATTGAGATAACCGCCAAAACCCATCACCGAAAGTGGATACCGAAAGAGCGAATTTTTAATGCTTTTGGGCGGATAATCGAGCTTGGGGAAGCTTTCTTCAATTTCAGTATAACCTTCAGGGGTTTTGTCAAATATTTCCTGAATCGTATATGGAAAAACCACCGCCGCGGAATCATCGGGCTGCAATTGGACGTGGAGCTCGTTAGCGCGTTCAATCAAATCCTGGGTCAGCTTGCCAAGTTCTTCCGTATTGTAATCGTTTCCTATATTCAGCGCTTGGTGCAGCGGTAAGCGGTAATAATTAAAGCCCCAGAGCAGATGAAAACTGAGATAGATTATATTGAGTGCAAGCAGCGTTTCCGTTAGGAATTTCTGCCAGTTTCCAAAGCGTCGTCTGATCAATTTAATGATTGAAAAAAGCAACCATATAATCAAAACCGCATAGAGCAAATCGCCAACCGAAAATGGGATCCAACCCAATACATAGCGCAACGCTTTTGAAATATAAGGGTAAATACCCGTGGAATAATAACGCTCAACAAAGTCTGGATGTCCGCGCAGAATACGAAGGCCAATGAGTTGAAGAATAAAGAGGAATAGGTAAAGTAGAGGTTTTTTGAATTTCATGGCTCTAGTTGATCTAGCGTTGTTTTTTGTGATTTTCTAATTGAAATTTGTGATTATTGTTTTTATCAAGAAATTCTATGGATTGCCAGATTGGCTCCCTTTCATTGGGGAAAGGCTGGGGTTGGGATTTAATGATGCATACATCTTTAGCTACTGGTCATGGTGATATAAGAAAATTCATATTCAAGTTTCATAGGTTGTCCAAAATCTGTGAGATTTAATTCAAAATAAACAGATCCGAAAAAATACCATAGACCGTCTGGTGATTGTGAAAAACCAATATTACGATTATCTTTGTTACTAACTAAAAATGAATCCTATGGAAGCTCTAGAGCTCAGAAAAACGATGAAAGATTATATAGAGGAGGCTGATGAGCGCTTACTTAACGTTCTTAAGGCGGTGGTGGAAAGTTATAAAGAAAATGATATTGTTGCATATACAGTAAATGGCGATCCATTGACAAGAAAAAAATACTGCCAAGAACTTCTTGAAGCCGAGGCTGAGGTAGCACGCGGGGAATTTACCGACCAAGAGGATTTAGAGAGAGAATCTGAAAAATGGTAAAGAACTATTTGAAAGCTATTTGGTCAGACCGTGCCAAAGCACAGCTTAAACAGATACACGACTATTTAAAGTATGAGAAGAAAGCACCGCAGGGAGCGGCAAATGTGAAACTGGATATCCTTACAGCGAGTAGGGAAGTGACTTTTGTTGAACAATATCAAAAAGATGAGATTGATTCGCAGTATCGGCGGATTATTGTAAGGCATTACAAAGTTCTTTATAGAGAAGAGAACGGAAAAATAATCATTTTGCAAATCTTTGATACGCTTCAAAGTCCAGACCGTTTGCATGGCTAATACACCTGTGACATTTGTATTACCTCTTCATTGGTAATGTGCAGATGTTTTGGAAGTGGATTATCGCGCGGTAAAACGGCCAAATAACGGTCAAAATTGGAGGTGTAGACCAACTTAAAGTGCGGTTTTACCTTAAGATCCAGGCGTTCTATAACTTCATTTACAAATTCCTGATGGTGAATCAAATCTTTGCTTCCCAAGTGAAAAATGCCAGAAAGATTGCGGTTAATGATAAAGTGTACCTGCTGGGAGAATTTCTTATCGGTAGTCGTGTTAATGATCAGGTGCGGAAAAACTTCAACTTCTTTTCCATCCAGAATACAATTGCGAATCTCGCGTATACGCGGTGTATTCAGGCCAAAAACCATAGGAAGTCGCAAGATGCTATATTGCTCCTCCGGCAGGTTGCGCAAAAATAAATTTTCACAGGCTATTTGGAACTTTCCATATACGCTTTCTGAAAAGGTTTTATCCAGTTCATAAGATGGATAATTGGTAAATGCATCAAAAACGTTTGACGAAGAAACGTAGATCAATTTAATGCCGGTGCGCTTGGCATAATCTACAAGATTCTCATGCGCTTCCAACTGGCCTTCAAAATTTCCGCGCAGCGTAGAAATGACCAATGTGGGCCGTACCTGGTTCAGCACTTCATAAATACTGTCCTGCACGACATCAAAATGAATGAAATGCTGATTGTCTGAGTGGATGTGCCCGGTATGATAAGTACCGTAGGTGTCATAATACCGGCGCAGTTCTTTGTTTAAAGCACCGCCCAGAAAACCACTGGCCCCTAATATTAATATTTTATGCGAATTGATGTTGATAGTAACTTTTTTATTTAGCCTTTATAGAATGGTAATTTAACAACGGTGGCAGGTAGCGCTTTCTTGCGTATCTGAATAAAGATTTGACTTCCCGGTGTCGTCATGTCAGAAGGTACATAGCCCAGACCTATGCCTTTTCCTACCGTGGGCGCCTGTGTTCCAGAAGTGACGATACCTATCACGTTTCCATCAGCGTCCACAATATCATAGCCATGACGGGGAATACCGCGCTCGTCGAGCTCAAAAGCTACGAGTTTCCGGGTAGGACCGGTTTCCTTTTGCTGTTTGAGTTGGTCGCTATTTATAAAATCCTTATTGAATTTTGTAATCCATCCCAGATTGGCCTCTATAGGTGAAGTCGTCTCATCGATGTCGTTCCCATATAGGCAATAACCCATTTCTAGGCGGAGAGTATCCCGGGCGGCAAGGCCTATGGGCTTGATGCCAAAATCGGCTCCAGCTTCCATGACTTTGTCCCAAAGTTGCTGTGTATCTTCATTTTTACAGTAGATCTCAAAACCACCACTACCGGTATATCCAGTCGCACTGATAATTACATGATCTATCCCAGCAAAAGGAGCGACTTCAAAATGATAAAATTTTATGGCAGAAAGATCAGTGCTAGTAAGCGATTGCATGGCTTCAACTGCCTTGGGACCTTGAATGGCCAACAGTGAATACCCATCAGAAATATTCTTCAGGTCTACATTAAAGCTGTTGTGTTTTTTGATCCACTCCCAGTCTTTTTCAATGTTTGAAGCGTTGACGACAAGCAGGTATTCCTTTTCGCGAATGCGGTACACAAGAAGATCGTCTACAATCCCGCCGCTTTCATTTGGCAGGCAATTGTATTGCGCCTGGCCCACTTTTAATTTTGCGAGATCATTGCTGCAAACCAGTTGAAGCAGATCGAGAGCACCGTCGCCGATGGCAAGAAATTCGCCCATATGCGACACGTCAAAAACGCCCAGCGCCTTGCGTACAGTTTCGTGTTCTGCGGTAACCCCCTCATATTGAACGGGCATGCTGTAACCGGCAAAAGAAACCATTTTTGCGCCTAGGGCTTCGTGGGTATCATTAAGTGCGACTTGCTTCATAATTGCTTTTTTTTAAAGTGCGAAGGTAGTCAAATCGCAAGAAAGTATGAAAACAGTGCGCGTTATAAAAACAGACTTTGTTATGAGGGAAATATCATTCTTTTTGCATCAAAAACCCCTTAAACTCATCATAATCCTTGATTTTTATGGAGATTTTTTCCTTATTGATCACCTCTTTAATTTGTTCGGGGATTTCAATTTTTTGGGGAATTACCTCTTCTACGACCGGTAAGAATTTGACTGGATGCGCCGTCTCTAAAAATATGCCGTAAACTGCCGATTTCTGGTTGTTTTCGGCGAAATATTTTTGGAGTCCGAGGTAACCCACAGCTCCGTGTGGATCTGTGATGTAACCTGTTTTTTCAAAGATTTTCCTCATTGCTTCCTTCGTTTCGGTATCATTAAAAGAGTAGGAGATAAGCATTTCTGAAAGTGCTTTGAGATCATTATCAAAAAGCTGCTGTATGCGTATAAAGTTACTGGGATCACCTACATCCATCGCGTTGCTTATGGTGGCAACGGAAGGTTTTGGGTCATAAACGCCGGTTTTGAGAAATTCCGGCACTACTTTATTACTGTTTACCGAAGCAATAAATTGTTTTACGGGCATACCCAGTTTATGGGCGACAATGCCCGCACAAATATTACCAAAATTACCGCTGGGAACCGAAAAAACAAGCTCTTTTCCTGTGATTTTAGCTTGTTTATAGGCAAAAAGAAAATAGAACAATTGCGGTAACCATCGCGCAATATTAATTGAATTTGCTGAGGTCAGTTTTCTGTTTTTGGTGATCTCCTCGTCAAGAAAGGCTTTTTTTACCATGCGCTGGCAATCGTCAAAAACACCGTCAACTTCGAGCGCGGTAATATTTGCACCCAACGTGGTGAGTTGTTTTTCCTGCACATCGCTCACTTTTCCGGTCGGATAGAGAATCACCACGTCAACGCCTTCCACGTTTAAAAATCCGCGAGCGACGGCACCACCGGTATCACCGCTGGTCGCTACCAGAACGGTAATTGGTTCCTGCGTTTCTTTTTTTGAGGCGAAATAACCGAGGCAACGGGCCATAAATCGAGCGCCAACATCTTTAAAAGCCATGGTGGGACCATGAAAAAGCTCCAGCGCGGCCACATTTTCTTCAATCTCCTTTAGTGGAAAGTCAAAAGAAAGCACATCTGCAATGATTTCCTTTAGTTTATCATCAGGAATGGAACCTTCCACAAATTGTTTGATAGCTTGAAAAGCAATTTCGTTATTGTCCAACTGCGCTATAGTGTCAAAAAAAGAGTGTGGCAGTGGTGTTATTTTCTCAGGAAAATAAAGTCCTTTATCTGGCGCAATACCTCTGGTAATGGCTTCTTCGAGACCTGCTGGCGGTGCTTTGTGATTTAGGCTGTAAAATTGCATGGGATTGTTTTTATGGTTTTTTTATCGTTAAACCGCTCTTTCGACTGATTTTAGTTTTTGATAAATTTTAGTATTTCTTGCTGTTTTCCGCTTGAAATGGATAGAAAATAAAGTCCGTTTGAAAGTCGGGAAATGTCTATGGTATGATCATACACTTCAAAATCGGTTATCTTTTTTCCGTTTAAATCATAAATATGCAGTTCCTGAGCCTTAAATTCTTCACTGTTTATATACAACGTATGGGTAGCCGGATTGGGATACAGCCGCAACCGATTTTGCTCTGTGTAAGATGCGCTTAAATTGGTACTTGTATAGGTGGCGCTGTCGTTGCCATTCGGGCTATTAATTATTAAGGTTTTGGCATTATTATCTTCAGAAAGGGAATAGCTGAATGCTCCTTCTTGCTTAAAAAAATCAAAATAAGCAAGTTCAAATTCCTCATTCTCCAGATCATAGCAAACAACTAAGCTTGAGGTAGGAAATAGAAGCGTAAAAGTAGTTCCATTCCCTGTAAATTCTAGCTCTGAGGAAAAATAATTGCAAACATGAGTTCTAAAATTGGGAATGCTGTCTGTTTCGTAAACATTAAAATTAAGTGGAACAGCAGAAACCTCCTCATTATCGGGAATACTGATTTCTTCTCCATTTTGGGTGAATGCAGTTAAAAACCAGTCATTTTCACATAAGGCCAGTTCTTGAGCAAAACCTCCAAAATACAGTAAAAAACAAACAAATAAAGGTAGTTTTTTAATCATTATATCTTGGTCTCTAACTTATATTCGATTCAATATACTGTTTTAAACCTACAAGGATTGCTCGAAGCTTCCATATACGTGCATTTAGGTTTTATATTTATTATTTTCGTTCCATAACCGTATTTCCAGAAGTTGATATCGCAGAAACATAACTATCGGTTGGCAGATTGTGCTTTGATAAAGCTTTCAGCAACATTTTTTCTACCTTTTTTGCGGTTTTTATTCCTTTGGAAAAAGTAAACATGGAAGGCCCAGAACCGCTTATACCGAAGGAAATTCCGCCGGCTTTTAAAGCAATTGACTTCAGCTCGTCAAAATTAGGAATCAGTGCTTTGCGGTGCGGTTCTACCAGTACATCTTTTGTACTGGATTCTATAAGGTCATAGTCATTTTCATAAAGCCCCGCTACAAGTCCTGCCAAATTACCGCTCTGCTGAATTGCCGCCTGCATGGTGACATGCTGTGGAAGCAGTTCTCGCGCTTCCTTGGTTTTAATACTTATATGCGGGTGAATAATGGTCACAAAAAGTTCTTGCGGAACGGGAAGCGCAACAATTTTTAGCGGATTATAACCAGTTATGAGCGTAAAACCGCCGTAAATACAGGGCGCGACATTATCTGCATGCTCGTTGCCGCTGGCGACCGCTTCGCCCTTCATACCAAATCTAGTGAGTTCTAAATTAGAAAGTGGTTTTTTTAAAAACTGATTGATCCCAAAAACCACTCCTGCTGCACTGGCAGCACTACTGCCGATACCACTGCCCAGTCGTATTTTTTTGTGGATTTCTATCTCAAAACCGTAATTCAGATTCAGACTTTCCACAAGGCTTTGACCAGCGACGCCGCTTACGTTTAACGCTGTTTCCATGGGAAGTTCGGCCCCGGTAATGGCGGTGATTTTGATACCTTTTTGCGCAACTTTACGTAGCACCATTTCATCGCCCAGACCATGCAAAGCAAAGCCCAGTACATCAAAACCGCAATTAACATTTGCCACCGTTGCCGGTGAAAAAACGCGGACTTCTTTCAGTTCTGTCATAGGGTAATTTAAAAAGTGCTCGTCCTGATGATGTCTGAAAATAAACCCGAAGCGGTTACATCACCACCGGCACCGGCACCTTTTATGAGTAAGGGTTGTTCTGGGTAACGGTCTGTAAAAAACAGCACAATATTATCCTTACCTTCTAAATTGTAAAATGGGTGTCCTGGAGGTACGTCCTGTAATCCCACACTCGCTTTCCCGTTATCAAGTTGGGCGACATATTTAAGTCGGTTGCCTTTTGCGGCGGCGTCTGCCACTAGTTTTTCAAAGTGTGCAGCGTCTTCTTTTAAGGTTTCAAAAAAGTGTTCTATACTGTCACTTTTCAGATTATTTTCGGTTAAAAATGACTTATTTTCTATATCCTCAAGATCCATTTTTAGTCCGCTCTCACGGGCAAGGATAAGTATTTTTCGAGCCACATCAACGCCGCTTAAGTCTATGCGCGGATCAGGTTCTGTAAAACCTTCGGCCTTGGCATCCTGTACTACGTCGTGGAAATTTCCGCCAGGGGCGAAATTATTGAACACAAAATTCAAACTACCTGAAAGCACCGCCTGAATCTTGCGCACTCGGTCTCCCGAAGCGATAAGATTGTTCAGCGTGTCAATGATGGGCAATCCCGCACCAACATTGGTCTCAAAAAGAAGCGGCGCGTAGTAATTTTTACTGAGTTGTTTCAGTTTTATATACTGCTCATAATCGGCAGAGCAGGCGATTTTGTTACAGGCCACCACGGCAATGCTTTGCTTAAGGTACTTGCCATAAATTCCTGCGACTTCCGCGTTTGCGGTAATATCCACAAAAATACTGTTGCGCTGATTCAAGGCCACTATTTTTTCATAATAGCTTTCTATACTTGCGTCTTCACCATTTTCTAGCGTTTCTTTCCACGAACTGAGATCAATTCCGTTCTTTTTGATCACCATTTTGCGCGAATTACTTAAGCCGAGAACGCGCAAATTAATTTTCAGTTCGTTTTTGAGATACTGTTGCTGCTGGATGATCTGGTCAAGCAGTTTTGCACCCACATTGCCCACACCGGTAATGAAGAGGTTGAGCTGCTTACGCTGTTCTTCAAAAAAGCGCTCGTGCAGACTATTAAGCGCCTTATTTACATCACGCTGCGCAATTACTGCTGAAATATTTTTCTCACTCGCACCTTGGGCTATAGCACGTATATTAACGTTGTTCTGCCCAAGCGTGCTGAACATTTTTCCGCTCGTTCCCTGATGGCTTTTCATACGGTCGCCCACCAGAGCAATTATAGAAAGCCCTATTTCTATGGTCAGTGGGTCGATTTTATTGAGCGCGATCTCATTTTCAAACTCTTCATCAATTGCGTTTTTTGCAAGGCCCGCATCTTCTTCCATCACGCCCAGACAAATACTGTGCTCGCTAGAGGCCTGCGTGATCAAAATTACATTTATGGCCTCTTTAGAAAGGGTTTCAAACAGGCGTTTACTGATGCCGGGAATACCCACCATACCGCCGCCCTCAAGCGTAAGAAGTGCGGTGTTGTTAATATTGCTCAATCCTTTAATGGGATTGCCCTCGTGTTCTTCACTGTTGTGAATAAGCGTTCCTGGATCTTCGGGACGCATCGTGTTTTTAATACGAATGGGAATATTTCTGCTCATCACCGGTACAATAGTGGGCGGGTAGAGCACTTTTGCGCCAAAATGGGACAGCTCCATTGCCTCGTGGTACGATATACTTGCAATGGGACGCGCCTGTTTTACGATTCTGGGGTTGGCCGTGTACATTCCGCTCACATCTGTGTAAATTTCCAATTCATCTACCTGAAGGGCGGCCGCGATGATCGCCGCTGTAAAGTCGGAGCCGCCGCGTCCCAGCGTACTGGTTTCCCCTGTTGCGGTACTGGCGATAAAACCGGGCATTACGGTGATGTTATGTTTCGCTTTGGCGAAATAATATTCCAGTTGGGCGTTAGTCACTTTATAGTTTACAGACGCTTTGGTATATTTATCGTTTGTCGTGATCAGGTCACGGCTGTCTTTATGGGTAGCGTAAAGATCTGCCGCATATATGGCACGTGCGATGATGATGGAAGATAGAATTTCGCCAAAGGCCAATAATTTATCAATGGTTTTTGGAGAAAGTTCATTGATGAGGTAAATACCCTCGAGCAGGCTTTTGAGTTCGTCGAGAATGGATTCCACTTCAGCGAGCGCTTCTGTATCATCGGTTATCAGGCGCTGCGTAAAATCAATATGTTTATCTTGAATCTGCTGCAATAGCGCTTTATATTCATTTTTTGTGCTCGCGGCGATGCCGGCGGTCAAAAGCAGATCTGTAATGCCACCAAAGGCGGAAACCACGACTACAATATTTTCTTGTGCCGCCGCATTTTTTGCTATTTTAATGACTTGTTTTATGTTGTCGACACTGCCTACCGAAGTGCCCCCGAATTTTAAAACACGCATAATTGATGTGTTTGAAACTTGATTAAATTGAATTTTTTTACCTCAGTGAAATTGTGAAGTTTTTATCAGAACGAAAAGTTATCAGCCCATTTTATTAAAACTATTCTTAAAATGGAAGAGAATCACTTTTATGGGCATAAGGTTAAGCCTCAAAAGTATTATTTTTACTGAGATACTCAAGGTTTTAAGTAGATTTTTCAAGATTTGATAACAACTTTCAATTTAATATGCATTCTTTGAATTATTTGGTTTTAAAAGCCATTTTCTTGTGAATCCTTCAACTCAAATTACACCCATGAAAATTTTTAATCGCGATCAAATTTATGGTGCCGATAAGGCGACAACAAGCAACCAAGACATAAATTCCTTTGCCCTTATGAAACGCGCCGGAAGTCGCGCTTTTAAATGGTTGCAGGAAAACCTGCCGAAAAAACAGACCGTTCACGTTTTTTGTGGAATAGGTAATAATGGAGGCGATGGACTTGTGATCGCAAGGAAATTGATTGCCGATGGCTACGAAGTCAAAACCTATGTGATCGCTTATGCCGAGGCGCGTTCCGATGATTTTTTAAAGGCTGAAAAGAAACTGGAAAAGGTCGAAAATGCGGTTGTTGCCACTATTAAGGAAAACGATAAACTGCCTATAATAAAGTCTGATGAAGTGGTCATTGACGCGATTTTTGGCATAGGTTATAATCGGCCAGCGCCGGTCTGGGTACAGCAATTATTTACAAATATCAACGATAGCGGAGCCTACGTGGTTTCGGTGGATATTAACTCTGGGCTGTATCTTGATGCGGTGCCCAAGAATGGTGAAACTGTTGTAAAAGCGGATATGCTGCTCACTTTTCAAGTGCCAAAATTGGTTATTTTCCTTCCGGAAACGGGTAAATACATCAAAAAATGGAAAGTGATTAATATTGGACTTGACGCAAAATATCTCAAAAAAACGCATACGGAGATACGTTTAATAGATTTTAAAGAGATCAAAAAACGCTATAAAAGGCGTGATAAATACACTAATAAAGGCACTTTCGGCCATAGTTTGATCATTGGCGGCAGTTATGGTAAAATGGGAGCGGTGGTACTTTCGGCGAAAGCCTGTTTGAAAACCGGCAGTGGACTAGTAACAACATATATTCCGCAGTTTGCCATGCCTATTCTACAAACCGCCATCCCGGAAATTATGGTATTTACTGACCGTCAAAATGGAAAATATCTGGAAGAAATCAGTTTTGATCTGGAGCCAGATGTCATTGGGATTGGTATGGGAATGGGAACCGCGCCAATTAGCATAGAAGCTTTGGGCTCTTTTCTGAAGGCAAATAATAAACCAATGGTAATTGATGCTGACGCGCTCAACTGTATTGCAAAAAGCCCAGAATTTTTACCGCTAATACCCTCAAAAAGCGTTCTTACCCCGCATCCCAAAGAGCTCAAAAGATTGATAGGGGAGTGGGAAGACGATTTTGATAAGTTGGAAAAAGCCAAAGATTTTGCCGCCAAGTATGATCTTGTTTTAGTGATCAAGGGCGCAAATACCATAACCATTTATGAGCGGCAATTGTATGTAAACGATACTGGAAACCCAGGCATGGCCACGGGAGGTACCGGCGATGTGCTCACCGGAATAATTACGGCATTGATCGCACAGAAATATGAGCCAGTGGACGCGGCGATTTTTGGTGTGTATCTGCATGGCAGCGCAGGAGACCTAGCGGCAAAAAAAATAGGCTTTGAGGCCTTGACCGCTGGTGATGTAGTGGAAAATCTGGGGAAAGCATATCTGAAAATTTCAGCAAAAAAGATCGAAAATTTGGTGAAAAACAGATGAAAACGGCTATTTTTTAAACAAAATACCTAATCCCAGTCGAGAAAGCGTTTTCCTTTCAAAGGCGTAGAAAAATTTATATTGACCAAAAAGCCATCCCATAAGGATTAAGAGTATCTGGTAAAGGGGGAAAATCAGCATAATTCGCACCGGCCAGTATAACCATCCCGAAACGTCAGCACCATCCAGTCCCAACGCCTGCATTATAGGTGAAGAAATGCGGCCCGCCATAGAACCTGTGATCGCAAATACCATAAATATGGCAATAAACTCCCAGCGGGCATCTACATGCCATCTATTTTTCAGTTTTTTAAAACAAAAGAGGCAGATTTTGACAATAAGAAATGTGAAAAGAACCGTAAGTAAGGCAATAAACAGAAGCCCAAGTTCGTGATCCATAAAATAAGCCGGACCAAGTCGCCTGGCAATTAGGAAACCAAAACCCAATGATAGCAGTATGCCCAGCAGCGGATAAATCAACTGCCAATTTTTAGTTATTTCCCAGTTTCCTTTAAATTTTTTCACGCTGCAAAACTACCACATCTAGTGGCTTGGAAAAAACAGAATGCTAAATTCTTGTTGGCACCGAAAATCGCTGGTTATATTTTCTGCTGAAAAATACAAAGTAGTTATACAGTTTATAGTTGACCTCGTAACCGTAATCTATGTTAGGATCGTAGTTTATCTGTTGCTCATAAAGATCAGGGCTGTAACGAAAAGGTTGCATTACCCGCTGGTTATAATCTATAACGAGAAATTGGTTTTTGTTTTCTAAATAACTCTGGGAATAATAACCCTCCGGGTGCGCAATTGATGCCAGAAATGTACTAAAACCTGGGTCTATGATAATGATTTCATATTCAAGACTGTCGTTTGCGATGCGAACGGTGTCATTTTCTGTAGTATTAATGCTGTCTGTAGCCGGAACGGATTTAGACATTTTTTGTTGAGTGCGTGTGGTGGCGCAGCTGTATACAAAAATGAGCACTAGAATTGTTATTGCTAGGTAGGTTCTTTTTTTCATGAACGGGTCTTTTTCTTAAAAGTACAAAACCAGTGCCAAATACTTTTCTGGATTTTAATATAAGAAGACATTAAGAAATAAGCACTTACCCCTACTTTATTAGAAGAACTAGCATAAAAAAGATTATACCATATGTAGATATTCTCCCGAAACTGTGTAGCTTTCCCAAGCTCAAAAGTTGAATAAACTAATTCCCCAGCAATATTGTACAAAAGTAATTTATTTAAAGTTGCATAGAGAACAACAATAGCGTTAGGATGTGTTTTCTTTTTAGGTCTTAGCTCTTACGGCATTAGAAAGCATAGCAATTTGTCATAAAATTTAAGGCGTTGAAATACATTTAATTGAAATTAGCTTTAAAACTCGGTTCAATTAACCGTTATGGAGAACAAACATAAAATCTCTAATATTAACAGAAACTGCATAGCACTAAAATATGGAAAGGAAATTTAGATTAAAGGGTATATTTTTAGTGTTTCTATTTATTGCCTGTGGCGTCAATCCTACTCAGGAACTGGCAAAAATAGAAAAAACACAAGCTGTAGAAAAGTCATGGATGCTAGGTCCTTTCAATCGACCTGAAAATGCGAGGCCTATCATTCAAAGTGATTCCGTTACCCTATTTGATGACCCGATGAGCGGGGGGCAGGTGGCCTGGCAATCTAAAGCGACCTTCAATCCGGCAGCCATCGTGAAGGATAACAGGATCAATGTGCTCTACAGGGCAGAACAGGACAGGCATACCGATACCATAGGTGGCCATACATCTCGTATTGGTTTAGCGACTTCTGTAGATGGAATTAATTACATTACTCAAAAAAATCCTGTTTTCTATCCCGATAATGATGATCAAAAAAAATATGAATGGAGTGGGGGCACGGAAGATCCACGAATAGTGGAAAGTGAAGACGGCAGGTTCATACTTACCTACACGCAATGGAACGGAAAAATCCCCCGTCTGGCACTTGCCACTTCCACAGATCTGAAAAACTGGACGAAGCATGGTCCTATTTTTGAAGACTATAAAGACGGGAAGTATAATAATCAAGAAACCAAGTCTGGGGCTATTGTAACCAAATTAAAGCAGGGTAAACTGGTCGCCGCCAGAATAGATGGAAAATATTATATGTATTACGGGGTGCCACATATATGGATGGCAACTTCCACAGATTTGATCAACTGGGAACCTTTAGAAGATTATTCAGGCACTCTTGCGCCTGTTTTAAACCCACGTCCAGGTTATTTTGATTCTTGGTTAGTAGAAGCTGGCGCACCGCCAGTTCTTACAGATGACGGCATTGTGGTTTTATATAATGCCGGTAATTCTTCTAACATAGGAGTGAAAGACTTGGGCAACCGGGTGTATACCAGTGGACAGGCATTATTTTCTGCAAAGGAACCTTGGAAATTACTTGACCGAAGTGATAAGCCGTACCTAAAACCCGAATTGTCATTTGAAAAATCAGGACAGTACAAAGATGGTACAACCTTCGTGGAAGGTTTAGTGTATTTTAAGGGTAAATGGTATCTTTATTATGGCACGGCAGACAGTATGGTGGGTGTGGCAACTGCTGTTGATAATTAAAGTAAATGATGAAATCAAACTTTTATTTTTAAAAAATCATATAGTATTAATTAATAATTCGCTCAAGCCTTAAATGAGGGTGATCAAAGTCGTGACAGATTACGATTGAACTGAAAATTTCAAATAAAACAGGAGCAAAACCTAGTTAAAGTTCACTATGATAATAGACAGCCATCAACATTTCTGGAATTACGAGCCTACGAAACACGCATGGATCGATGAGGATATGAAAGTGATCCGGCAGGATTTTCTACCTGAAATGCTCAAGAAGGAATTTGATAAACATGATATTGATGGCTGTGTTGCCATTCAAACCGATCAAACCGAAGCCGAAAATATGTTTTTGCTCCATCTAGCAGAAAAGAATGCTTTTATTAAGGGAATAGTGGGTTGGGTCGATTTTAAAGCGGTTGATCTTCAGGATAAATTATATTTTTATGCCGAACAGGAAAAAATAAAAGGATTTCGGCATATTGTTCAGGGCGAAGCCGATCCTAATTTTTTGCTCAGAAAGCCGTTTTTGAAGGGTTTGAGCCAATTGGCTACACACAATTTCACCTATGATATTTTGGTCTTTCCGCACCAGTTGGGCGCCGTTCTTGAACTGGTGCAAGCTTTACCACATCAAAAATTTGTGATCGACCATATTGCAAAACCTTATATTAAAGACGGGTTTTTTGCGGGATGGGCAAATCAAATAAAAGCCATTGCCGCCTGTAAAAATGTGTGGTGCAAAATGTCGGGCATGGTTACCGAAGCTGATCATACAAATTGGGAATATGAAGATTTTGAACCTTATATGGCGCATGTTTTGGAATCATTTGGCCCGTCGCGCATTATGTACGGCTCAGATTGGCCTGTTTGTCTCGTGGCCGGGCAATATGCCGAAGTAATGGAGGTTTCGCAACGCGCTTATCGGCCAGTGAACGGGATCAGTTTTGGTATAAAAATGCAAAGGAATTTTATAATTTATAGAAAGAATGGATCTAAACTTAAAGGATAAAGTAATACTTGTTACGGGCGGCGACGGTATTGTGGGCAGCATCGGGCAGACCCTTGTTTTTGCCCTGGCCAAAGAAGGTGCGATTCCC
>Ga0314774_1000152_pt1 | contig 61209 bp, 58 predicted proteins | sample MetaGCBIA2018_FD_204515 | JGI IMG/M metagenome (GOLD analysis project Ga0314774, IMG submission 204515) | Cryopeg brine microbial communities from Beaufort Sea near Barrow, Alaska, United States - CBIA 2018 | ecosystem: Environmental > Aquatic > Marine > Coastal | place: USA: Alaska | collected... | reverse complement strand
GTTACTGCGTCCGAAGCTTTGCGCCTTTTGTTTGAAGGCAAACTTCCCGAGTTCATATCATCTCCAAAAGGTATTGATAGCTCTGCCCCTAAAGGACTTTCCGAAAATTGTGCTGAATAGTTACACTATCTTCAAGTTCTGATTTGATGCTACTATCGACCAGGAGAGTTAATTCTGCTTCGGATCATATGCTGATCTTGCAAAAACTCCTGGGATGGCTAAGCAAAAATTTCGTCCTACAAAGCCTGGTGGTTTTTCAGGGGCGAAGGCATATACAGGGTATGTCAAGGTTCTGAAAAAACGCCGTAGGGCGGACTTTTTACGACGCCATCATCATATCGAATTTTATTTTAAGGGGGGTGTTATGCTAACGAACGATCATGACATTTGTTTTAGCTGGCGGGGGAAATTTCTATTTAAGATACTACTGTTAGTCTGTTGCGGACTGCTGCTGTCAGCACAAGTCAGTGCCATTGAACTGATGCTGCCGCAGGTTTATACAGATCAGGACGATGTCTCCGGATGGTTAATGAGTGAGAAACTCGATGGCGTGCGTGGTTACTGGGACGGCAAGCGGATGTTATCTAAAAACGGTAACGTCTTTTATCCGCCACAAGAATTCACCGCCGATCTCCCTCCCTTCCCTCTGGAAGGGGAACTCTGGGGTGGACGCGGAAGTTTTGAACAGACCGCATCAATTGTCATGAAACAACAACCGCATAACGGTTGGCGACAACTTAAGTTCGCCATATTCGACGTACCGCAGGCGACTGGTCGGTTTACGACACGCATAGCGTTGGCCAACAACTGGTTTGCCGCTCACCCCTCCGCCTACGCTTTCGTCATCCCTCAACACCCGGTTCAGAATCAAATAGACCTGCAACAGGAGTTGCAGAGGATTGAGAAGCTCGGAGGTGAAGGATTGATCGTCCGCAAGCCGGACGCGCTCTACACAAGCGGCCGGAGTCCGGAGATTCTTAAAGTGAAAAGTTTTCAGGATGCCGAGGCGACGGTGGTGGAACACCTGCCGGGCAAGGGGAGAAATGCGGGGCGACTCGGCGCCCTGCTGGTCAAACTTGAGGATGGTATGCAATTCAAAATAGGGAGCGGCTTCAGTGATGCTGAACGCGACTCTCCACCGCCGATCGGTACGGTTATCACTTTTAAGTTCTACGGGAGATACCAGTCCGGAGTTCCGAAATTCCCATCATTTCTCCGTATCCGGCAGGAGACGTCGTTGAAATAAAGGCCGTAACAAACTTGAGGGGGAGAACGATTATTTTCTGCACATCCACATTAATTTCCCGTTCAATCTCTTCGGGGTAGTACTTGAATTCGTCGACGCGACTTCATCCTTCGCTTCCAGAGTAAAGGTCCCTTTACGCCAGGTGAGAACTTCACCAGGGTCAGCTCAAGCTGAACTTTTAGAGCTGCGTACGCCTGCTGCTCTTCTACCATCCCCCAATCAAGCAGGGTCACGATGAGCGGCCGACGCGGTGTTCCGGGGGAGTGTTGGATGCCCAGAACTTCTTGGGGTACCGCTTCAGAAATGGCACCATGCTCGACCAGAATATCGCCGATGCGGATACCATTATTCAGATGACTGGCTCCGACTACGTAACCATTTTTAAAGACAAACTGACTCTCGTCACGCTTTCCATTGACCTGCAAGATCCCGGAATTACGGGTCGAGTGCATTAACTGGACAACATCAACAAGGGGAAGATCTTCAAGATCACCGGTAAAAGCCATTTAAACAACCTTGTGGTAAATTCCCGCGCCTGCTAACAGGCCCTGCTACGCCCCCCCCCGGCAGATCGCACCGTTTTTCGATAGAACTCAAGACGTGCGTAAATTCAAGCTGTTCAAGGCTGAAACGTGAGAAAAACTTGTTCCGGGTCAGATAAACGCGCGATCAATCAACAATGACCACCGCCGGAGGACGCCTGCGCAGTTGTTGCAGGACCAGGCCGACCACGATCAAAGCCAGACCGGCAAAAGTCGAGGGAAGGATCTCTTCGCCGACCAGAAAATGGATCAGCAGCAGGGAAATAAAAGGCGAAATAAAAATCAGGTTGCTGATCCTGGCTGTACTGTCCGTGTACTTGAGAGCCTGCAACCAGAGGAAAAACGAAATCCCCATTTCGAAGCACCCGACATAGGTGGCCCCGAGCAAACCGGATAAATCGGGCAGGTGCAGATCTGTACAGATCAGACAATAAACCGATATCATCGGCAGAGCACAAAAGAAATTAAAAAACAGACCAGCCAAGGGCGGTCGATCATCACGGGCATTGTAAATCCAGTAGAGCGACCAGGCAATGGTGCTGGCCAGGGCCAGACCGACACCGAGAGGATCGGAGAACTGCATACCGAGCAGGTCACCACGGGTCGAAATGACCAGGACACCACTATAACTGACCAGAATTGCAACCATATCCTGCAGTGTCATGCGTTGCTTGAGTAACGGCACGGCCAGAATTGAAAGGGTGATGGCCCAGGTGTAATTAAGGGGCTGCGCTTCCTGAGCCGGTAGCAGGTCAAAGGCCTTGAACAGAAGCAGATAGTACAGGAAGGGATTGAGGAATCCGAGACAAACGGATTGCAGCAGAACCCGCGAATTTTTCGGCAGAGCCGTCCGTAGTTCGCCTCGCACCGTGAGAATCCCACCTAAAAGCAAGACGGAGACGATATTGGCAAAGAGTAGCAGATGCGCCGGCGGCATGCTGCGCAGCGAAAGTTTGAAAGCCGATGCGACCGTCGACCAGATCAGAACGGTCCCGAGCGCGTAGAGGTATGCTCTCTTTTGATTCGTCACGTCTACCCCGCGAAATCCGCCGGTTTGTCCGGCAGTGCACGACCTGCCAGCGACAGAACGGCCAGGCCGGAAAAGATCAGGGCGATACCGGCAAAAGCGATCGGATTCAGTTGTTCACCGAGAACCAGCAGCCCGAGCAGGCCGGCTGTCAATGGCTCGGCCAGAGTCAGGGTCATGGCCGTCGCTACCGGAACCTGCTGCAGACCACGTGCGAAGAGCCAGTAGCCTAATGCCGCTGTCACCAACCCAAGATGTAAAATAACACCCACCCCTCGCGGCTCAGCTAACCAGTCAAGCTCTCGCCCGACCAGCAAAGGTGCGAGCATCAACGACCCGAGGCAGAAGACTACAGCAATCGCTGTAATCGATTCATGCTGTTCCAGCAAACCTTTAAAAGCCAGAGCATACGCCGCATAGGCGACACCGGCCCCGATCGCCAATGCCACGCCGACCGGATCGACTATTACGTCTCCGCCACTACTGAAGGTCAACAACACGCAACCGATAATGGCCAGAGTCGTAGAGATGAACCAGTACCGACCTGGGCGCTCACCGCGAAACAGGTAGCCAAGGATTCCCCCGGCAACCGGCGCGCTGCCGATGCAGACGATCGTCCCGACGGCGACTCCTGTTTTCGCGATCCCGACAAAAAAGAAGGCATGATAGAGAGCCGTAAACGCTGCAGCTGCCAGAGTCGTCTTCAGCGGCCAGCCCCGGAGTTGGGAGAATCCTCCTCGCAGCAGGACCAACAACAACATAGCGCCGCCACCGAGGGCCAGGCGCAAGGTGCCAAGAATCAACGGATCGAAACCGTCCGGAGCAAAAGCCTGCGCAGTGCCGGTCGTCCCCCAGAGGGTTGCGGCCATCAGGACAAACCAGGTACCGGAGCGTGATTGCTCAGCTTGTAACATTCAGATTCCCATAACAGTTCAGAAAGATTGCGCTGTGCGTTTCAGCAGACGGGCACACGGCTTGACAAGATAGAGTAAAGCCAGCAGACGACCACCAACATATGCGAGAGCCGCGGCGGTTACTCCGGCCAGGGGCGAGTATAATACAAGCAGAAACAAAATCGTAAAAATTCCCATCGCTTCAACAGCTGTACCGAAGGTCACCGGCACGGTTATCCCGGCATTAATTAACAGCGCTCGCTGATAACCGATAGCGACGGTCAAAGCCGGAAAAAGAGCCATAATCTGCAAAGGTGGAATCGCCAGATTAACCAGTTCCGGCGGCAGCCCGGAGAGGGTGGAAAACCAGAACACGTTCAACGGCGTGAAGGCGATCAACGATAATCCGCCACCAAGCGCCAACCCCAGTTGCAGAGCAAAGGTGCGGACGACCGGACGGTTTTGTACACCATCCTTGAGCAGAGATATTGCCACCTCAGGGAATGAGAGACCGATCGCTCGAAACAGAAAGGTTAATGCATAGAGTACCGGCATGACCGCCAGCGATTCGAGTGGTCTGGCACCGCGAGCTAGACAGAAAGTGACCACAGGATGAATACTCAGGCCTATCAGAGGTGTCATGGCAAGCGGCAGGTAAAAACGTGCCAAGGATCGGTACGACAACATGACGGTCTGCTCTTTCCCCTGCTGAAGTGATCGACTGATTGCCTGCCGCGCCAGCCAGCGTGTCGCCAAGGCCTCAGTCACCACGCCGGCACTGAGAGCCGAGGCACCGAGACTCGACCCGGCCATAAGCTCAAAATGCCAGAGAGTCAGCGCTGTTCCGGACATCGCTAAAAGGCGCAACAGTGTCCCGGCCGCGACCCGGCCCGGTTGATGATGGGCGATCAGGACCCCTTGATAGAAACGCCGCATGCCGATCGCCGCCGGCCAAGGCAAAAGGAGCAGCATCGCCTGGAAAACATGCTGAGAGATCTCAGGTGTCAGACCGAGGAGGGTTGATGTCAGGGGAGTAAAGACCGAAGGGATCAACAGAAAGAGGAGAAGGAACGTCACCACTGCACACATCCCAACAGAAAAACTGCGCAGTCGCAAGTAGTCGGCGCGACCGTGAGCAAGGCGGGTCGCAGCGCTGAGCAACATGATCACCGGCGCTTCGGCAATCAGCCCGAAGGCGTAAGCGATCCCGTAGGCGGCCAGATTGACCGCACTCTCCCCCATCCGGGCGATAATCGCTGCCAGAAACGGCCCTTCGACCGCCATCATCAGCCAGGTCAGTGCCAACGGCCACCAGAGGCGATAGACATATTTAAGTGATACCTGTGTCATTTTGGATTCATTTCAAGAAAAATGGCATCCTACACCAAAAAAGGACAACCAACAATCGGTCATCCTTTTTTCGATTTCATGTCGACCTATCCGGGAAGATCAAAAGCCCCTGGATGCAAGGCGCCCGCAGACAAAGGGCGTTGCATCATTGCGCCTTGTAAGGCTTTATGCCGAGCATCTGCTTCAGGGCATGCCTGGCAATACTCGGGTTCTCCTTGAGTCGACGCCGGGAGTAAGGCATCCACTTCTTGCCAAAGGGGACGTAAATACGCAAACGATGCCCCTGTTCAACCAGCATATCGCGCAACTCTATATCGACGCCGAGGAGCATCTGAAATTCGTACTCATCCCGCTTCAGACCGAACTTTTTGATCAGTTGCAGCGATTCGAAGACCAGCTTCTCGTCATGGGTGGCGATCCCGACATACGCCTTTTTCTCGAACATCTTCTTCAGACAGAAAACGAAGCTGCGGTTGATAATCGCCATGTCTTTATAAGCGACTTTACGCGGCTCGTTGTAGATCCCCTTGCAGAGACGGAAATTGAGCAGACCGTCACTGAGGTTTTCGATATCGTCTACGGTCCGACGCAGGTACGACTGCACGACCACACCGACATGGCCGGGGAACTCCTCGCGCAGCCGGCGGAATAAATCGAGGGTATCATCGGTGCAGTGATAATCCTCCATATCGATCCGGACAAAATTCTTATACTTGGCAGCCAGCGCAACGATCTCGCGAATATTTTCGAAGGTAAAATTCTTGTCGAGTTCCAGCCCCATCTGGGTCGGTTTCAGCGACAGGTTGGCGTCGAGCTTCTCTTTGTCGATCGCCTCAAGAATATCGATACACTGCTGCTTGAAAAACAGCGCCTCATCCTTGGTCTTGATGGACTCACCGAGAATGTCGATGGTCGCCATCATCCCTTTTTCATTCAAATCGCGGGTCGTCTTGACCGCATCGGAAAGCGAATCGCCGGCAATATACCCTTTGGCAAAGAACCCAACGATCGGGCCGGGAACATGCATGATGGTCTTGGATACAAGAAAGTTAAACAAGGACATTCGGACCTCCCGTTAATCAGTTATGCAGCGGGGGGCGCTGCCGCCCGCTGCAGGACAATTTACTCAGCATCCATAAACGGATAAGGGAATGCTTCCGGCGCATCAAAGGTCTCCTTGATAGTGCGCATTGAGACCCAGCGGACCAGATTCATGTACGAACCGGCCTTGTCGTTGGTCCCGGAGGCACGAGCGCCACCGAACGGCTGTTGTCCAACCACGGCGCCGGTCGGCTTGTCGTTGATATAGAAGTTACCAGCGGCATGCTCCAACTTGCTGACTGCCAAACTAACGGCGATCCGCTCGGTGGCGAAGACGGCTCCGGTCAAAGCGTAGATCGAGGTCTGGTCGCACAACTCCAGAGTCTCTTCGTACTTTTCGTCATCGTAGACATAAAGGGTCACAACCGGGCCGAAGATCTCTTCTTCCATGGTCCGGTAATTCGGATCATTAGCCAGGATCACGGTCGGTTCGATGTAATAGCCCTTGCTGTCGTCGTAGCCGCCACCGATGATGATCTCGGCGTCCTTCGCCTCTTTGGTGTAATCGATAAACTCGGTGATCGTCGCAAACGCTGATTTGTCGATAACGGCATTGAAGAAATTACCGAAATCGCTGGCCGGCCCCATCTTGATCTTGGCCATTTCGGTCTCCAGCTCCTTGCGGACCTCGGGCCAGAGTGATGCCGGGATGTAGCCGCGCGAAGCAGCCGAGCATTTCTGCCCCTGGAATTCGAAGGCGCCGCGGATGATACCGGTCACCAGCTTCTGCACATTGGCACTGCTGTGGGCGAAGACAAAGTTCTTGCCACCGGTCTCGCCGACGATACGCGGATACGATTTATACTTGGCGATATTGTTGCCGACCGTCTGCCACATCTGGTGGAAAACGCCGGTCGAACCGGTAAAATGGATTCCGCCCAGATCACGGTGGTCGAGGCAGATCTTGCCGACCATCGCTCCGGAACCAGGGATAAAGTTGATAACGCCGTCCGGCATACCCGCTTCCTTGAGAATCTGCATGAACAGGTACGGGGTATAGACACAGCTTGATGCCGGCTTGAGCAGGATTGTATTGCCCATAATCGCCGGGGCGGTCGCCAGGTTGCCGGCGATGGCGGTAAAGTTAAACGGCGCCACAGCAAACACGAACCCTTCGAGCGGCCGCTGCTGCACCGAGTTCCAGATCCCTTTCGGCGAGTAGAGCGGTTGGTCGCTGTAGACCTGTTGCGCGAAATAGACGTTAAAGCGCAAGAAATCGATCAGTTCACAGGTGGCATCAATCTCAGCCTGAAAAGGACTCTTGCTGGTCGAGAGCATACTGACTGCGTTCATTATAAATCGGTATTTTCCGGAGAGGAGCTCAGCCGCCTTGAGGAATATTCCGGCCCGCTCTTCCCAACGCAACGACGCCCACTCTTCTTTGGCCGCCATCGCCGCCTCAATCGCCATCTCGATCTCTTTTTCACCAGCCTGGTGATACTCGGCCAGCACATGCTGATGATCATGCGGCATCACCACTTGACCAAGCTTGCCGGTGCGGACTTCCTTGCCGCCAATGATCAGCGGAATTTCGATCTTCTTACCGGCGATATCATCCAGCGCAGCTTTCAGTTGGGCACGCTCAGGTGAGCCGGGAGCATAGTTGTAGACCGGTTCGTTAACTGGCATCGGAACTTTAAAGATTGCATTGTTAAGCAGATTCATGATGGGGACCTCTCTCGTCGTTGGGTTATCTATTACATTCTGTTTTTATGTGTACAAGCCAATCTTACCGCATTTCCAGTTATTGGCACGTTCTGCACGATATCTCTCTTTAGAGCAAGCAGGATGCCAAGCGCGACAAAACAGACGCTCAACCAGATTGAATTTCTCGAACAGTAACGATATATTCCTGACAATCTCCCGACCTAAACGCGTAACATTACGTAATTACTGCGGTTTTCGGCATGTTATATTTCTAGATTGGTCCAGAAGGAGGGGGAATTTTTTGAGATATTTTTTTGGGAGTGCTGAAATCAACTCGGGACAACAGTTGCAGACAAAAAGAACTAATGCATTATTGCATAGTCATGAGAAGCTACAACACAACTAAACTACTTAAATTATTACCTTTTAACAATTAATGCATAAATACATAGTTACGATTTCTCATGAATTACATGCATCGATGCATAAAAAAGCGAGTGACCCGTGTGATCGTGACGCATAATTCTAAGCTATTTGGTTGATGTCAAGGCGTGCCGATGAAGACCTCGCTCGCGTTAAGTCAAAGAGACAGCGAGCAACAGGGCCATAATTAAAGGAGAGGATTAGCCGCACGAGTCACTAACCACCAACGGTTGCCTCCAGACCATGCTCTGCAAAAGTCTCCACAATACGGTCCAGATCGTCAACGGTCGGTTCATGCATGGCATCAAAGTCGCGAATCTGGCCGAGCTTATCATCCTTGCCCCGGCCGACAGCATGGTACGGGAGCAAGTTGACCGGTCTCTTTTCCCCGGTCAGGCCGGCGACAAAAACTGCAGTCGCCTCAATATTACCGTCATCATCATTGACCCCGCCGATCAGAGGAACACGGATCTGGATGGCGACCCCGGTTTTGGCCAGCGTTCGCAGGTTGGCCAGAATCGTTATATTACCGACACCGGTCCACTCCTTATGCTTTTCACTATCCATCAGCTTCAGGTCAAACAGGAACAGGTCGGTGCGGGCTGCGACCTGAAGTAGCACTTCTTTTTTCACCAAGCCCGAAGTATCGACCGCCCGATGAATCCCTCGCTCGCCACAGGCATCAAGGAGTTCGCACAAAAATTCCGGATAGAGCAAAGGCTCGCCGCCGCTGAAGGTGATGCCACCACCGGACTGGTCGAAAAAAGGGCGCTCCCTCTCGATCACCTGTAGCAGATCGGCAACCGAGGCATAATGTCCTGACATCTCGGTCGCTTTGGCAGGGCAGACCTCGGCACATTTGCCGCACAAATTGCAGAGCTGCGAATCGGTCTCAATCCCTGCAGCAGTCAGTTCACAGGCCTGTTTTAGGCAGACCTCGACGCACTCGCCACAGCCAATACATTTTGCGACAGTGAACAATTTCTGCATCTGCGGCGCAATGCTCTCCGGATTGTGACACCAGAGACAGGCGAGCGGACACCCTTTAAAAAAAATTGTCGTCCGGATGCCGGGACCGTCATTAATGGCATAGCGCTTGATGTCGAAAATCAGGGGGTGCTGCATCTCAAAACGACTCATTCTCAGTCCGCTCAATCACTTCCTGCTGCAGATCGGCATTCATATCGTTGAAATAATCACTATAACCGGCCATACGAACCAGCAGATCTTTATAGTCTTCCGGAGCCTCCTGTGCCGCTTGCAGGGTCGCGGTATCAACAATATTGAACTGGATGTGGTGCCCACCAAGGGAGAAATAACTCCTGACCAGTTGTCCGAGCCGGACGACATCCTCTTCACGCTTAAGCAGGCTCGGCAGAAAGCGCTGATTGAGCAGAGTACCGCCCGACAGGGTCTGGTCGAGCTTAGTCAGCGAACGAATCACCGCTGAGGGACCATGGGTGTCGGCACCATGCGACGGCGAAGTGCCATCGGAGATCGACTTACCGGCCAGCCGGCCGTTCGGGGTCGCGCCCATCACCTTGCCAAAGTAGATATGGCAGGTCGTCGACAGCATATTGAGATGAAAAGTTTCCCCTTTGACGTTCGGCTTGCCGTCAATGGCGGAAAGCAGGTCGGCGTAGACCTGCAGAGCGATATCATCGGCCGCATCGTCATCATTACCGAAGAACGGGGTTTTGTTGAGGAGAGTCTGGCGCAGGAACTCTTCACCTTCAAAGTTCTTCGCCACCGCTCCGAGAATCTGCTCCATGCTGAAACGCTGCTGCTCGAAGACATGTGACTTCAGAGTCGACAGACTATCAGTGACCGTACCGAGACCGGTACACTGAATATAATTCGTATTGTAGCGCGGCCCACCGTCGTAATAATCCTTCCCCTTGCTGATGCAATCCTCGATCACCACTGACAAAAACGGTGCAGGAGCATACTTGGCAAACATCCGGTCAATATAGTTACTGACCCGCACCTTGGTATCGACGACGAAATTTAGTTGTTTTCGAAACGCCTCGTACAGCTCCTCATAACTGCTGAAATCACTCGGGTCCCCGGTAACGATCCCTACCCGCTTGCCGGTGACCGGATCTATACCGTTATTCAGGGTGACCTCAAGAATTTTCGGCACATTCAGATAGCCGGTCAGAATGTACGCTTCCTTACCAAACGCACCAACCTCGATACAACCACTGCAACCGCCCTCACGGGCGTCACGCACTGACTTCCCCTGGCGGAGCAACTCCTTAACATAGACATCCGGATTAAAGATTGACGGATAACCGTGTCCCTGACGAATCACCTTACATGCAGCGTCAAGGAAACGGTCCGGCGTCTTACGACTAACATGTACCGAGTTTCCCGGCTGCAAAACGTGCAACGCCTCCACCACCTCGAGCATGATATAGGAGACTTCGCTGACACCGTCTTTGCCGTCAGCGTCGATACCACCAATATTGATATTGGTAAAATCGTTATAGGTGCCGCTTTCCCGCGCCGTAATTCCGACCTTCGGCGGCGCCGGGTGATTGTTGACCTTGACCCAGAAGCAGCTGAGCAATTCTTTCGCCGCCACTCGACTCAAGTCACCGGCGGCAATCTCCTGCGTGTAAAACGGCGCGAGATGCTGATCAAAATGGCCAGGGTTCATCGCATCCCAGCCATTCAATTCGGTGATCGTGCCGAGATGCACGAACCAGTACATCTGAATCGCCTCGCGGAAGGTCTGCGGCGCATGCGCCGGCACCCGGCGACAAACCGAAGCAATCTGTCGCAACTCTTCGGCTCGCTGCGGGTCACTCTCTTTTGCCGCCATCCTCTCAGCCAGGTCGGCATGACGCTCGGCAAACAGAATAACGGCATCACACGAAATATCCATCGCCTTGAGCTGCTCAAACCTGTCAGTCGCTTCCGGATCGTTCAAATAATCGAGATTAACAATCTCGCCGGCAATCTGCGCTTTGAAATCGAGCATCCCCTTCTGGTAGATCTGCCCGTCGAGGGCGGTGTGACCGGGTGCTCGCTGTTCCATAAATTCGGTAAACAGCCCGGCTTCATAAGCCGCCTGCCACTCATCAGGAACATGACTGAAGATCCTCTCGCGGATCGTCTTCCCCTGCCAGTAGGGGACCACCTCACGGGAATAGGTCGCAATATCTTCTTCGCTGATGGTGTAGCGCTGTTGATCGCGACTGTTGAGCACCCGGAAGTCTTCGACCGAGTGACAGGTCAACTCCGGGAAGGTTGGCACGACTTTCGGTGCCGGGCCGCGTTCACCGACGATCAACTCGTCATCGCCAATATAGAGGGTCTTTTTTCGACAATGATCGAGGAAGTTCAGTGCCCGGAGCACAGGGATCGAGTATTTTCCGTAATTCTCCTTATAAAATTCGGTCTCATGTAGAGCCCGTTCAATCGACAAACTCGGCGCAGTCTCGACACTCAACTTACGCAGCCGCTGGATGCGTGGATTCATGCCGGGCCCAATGGCGCTTGTGCTGCCAGAGTAAAAGTTCCCCTCGGCAGCGGCCTTGCGCTGCGGAATGCTTGTCGGCCTATCGATGTTTCCCATTTCAAACCTCTTTTCGGTGCATAACGACAAGTCTACTGCGGAGACCGGTCCGAGACAAGCCACGTCACGAGCATAGTCAGACACTCACTTTCGAGTCATTTTGATGCCAACTTGAAAGAAACCGGTTTTCGGATTTAACCATCTAAAATAATAAGCTTTTTACCCGAATACTTTCAACACAGACGCCCCCCCCCAGACCACCATATGCATACATGAATAAATCAGTCAGAGATGAATAATGTCCTGGGACAATGCCAATACCCGCCGAAGTCTGAAGGCGGCCTCTAATTCAAAAATAGAGGCTGGCGCCCAGCCTGGAAACTGCCAATGAGGACAACCAGAGGAACAATAGAAGACCATGTGAGACAAAACAGACCGCCGGCACCGACAGTGTCGAGCAGAGCGTATGCATCAGCAGCTGATGACTCAGGATGATTGTTCATAAAACCATCTCTAGAATGTTTTAGAGGGTCAATGCGACATCAGAACAGGGAGGGTCATAAAATTCAGCATGTAACGACCGACCTCGCCGAGGGTCTGGCTGCCACGACGATTCAGGGCAAAAGCGCCCATGACCAGCAGATCAATCCCTTCATCGGCACAGCGGTTGAGCAGCATATCGCCGACACTCAGATCATTGGTGACATGCTTTTCGGAAGCCAACGGCAGCTGATAGCGCGACAGATGTTCGCAGATGTCTGCGTTATGGGCCTCGTACACCTCATCTCCGTGCCGCCCCTGAATGGTCATCACCTGGACATGATCGGCCTGGCGTAGCAGCGGCATCGCATCGTGCAGGGCCCGGGTTGATTCCGGGCCGCCCCGCCAGGCGACCATAATCTGTTTGCCGAAATTATTGAACTCCCAGGCATACGGGACGACCAGAACCGGGCGCCCGGAGCCGAGAACCGCCCGCTCCGGAAGGTCGGGCGGTATGGTCCGATCGGTAATCTCGTAATCAGTCTGGCTGACCACCAGCAGATCGCGGTAGTGGGCGTGCAGGGTCAGCGCATTCGGCAGATCGAGGCCGCTTTTAAGGCTGTCGACACAGATCCATTTTGATTCCAGACCGGCTTCATCCACCGCCAGCGTAAAGAGCTTCTTCGCCTGATCTGCCCGCTCCATAGGATCGACATTATGCGAACCAAAATAGGGATGGGGGATGACATAAAGCCCTGTTATCCTGGCCTCCTGCCGCCTGGCCAGGTCTATGGCAACTTTCAGTCGGGATTGGCAGGTCGGACGATTATCGATATGAACGAGAATATCTTTTAGGTTCATCACATGACTCCTGTATACCGGAACTCTGGGTCAGCGTTACTAAGCACCTGCCTTTAATGCTTCTTGCCGAGATACGCTTCCTGAATTTTTTCGGAAGAGAGCAGCTCCTCGGAGGTCCCGGAGATGGCTATTTTACCGACATCGAGCACGTAGCCCCGGTCGGCCAGCTTCAACGCCGCCTTGGCATTCTGCTCAACCAGCAGCACCGTGACCCCGCTTTTGGCGATCTCCTTGATCTGCTTGAAGATCGCCTTGACCAGAATCGGCGCGATACCGAGTGACGGCTCATCGAGCAACAGCATCTCCGGCTTGCTCATCAGGGCCCGACCGATCGCCAGCATTTGCTGCTCACCACCGGACAGAGTGCCAGCCAACTGCTTACGGCGCTCCTTTAGCCTCGGAAACAGTTCGAAAACCCAGTTCAGCACTTCTCGATCCATCTTGCTCCGGGAATAGGCCCCGAGCATCAGGTTCTCCTCAACGGTGAGGACACCAAATACACGCCGCCCTTCCGGCGAGTGACTGATGCCGAGCTTAACAATCTTATGCGGCGGGACCTTGGTCAACTCCTCCCCTTTGAAACGGATCGAGCCGGCCTTTGCCTTGAGTAGCTGACTGATCGTGCGCATGGTCGTCGTTTTGCCGGCACCGTTGGCACCGAGAATGGTCACGATCTCGCCTTTACGAACTTCTAGAGAAATCCCCTTAATGGCCGCAATACTACCGTAGGAGACCTCGAGATCTTTAATTTCAAACAAGATATCGTCACTCATCGTCGTCATCCTCACTTCCGAGATAGGCCTCGATGACCGCCGGATTCTTCTGAATTTCTGCAGGAGTCCCTTCGGCAATCTTTTTGCCGAAGTTGATCACCGTCAGGTAGTCCGTCACCTCCATGACCATATCCATATCATGCTCGATTAACAGAACCGTGACCCCCTTGTCGCGAATCTTGAAAATTGTATCGAGCAGGCCGAAGGTCTCCTTGTCATTGAGACCGGCCGCCGGTTCATCCAGGATCAACAGGTTCGGCTCAACCGCCATCGCCCGGGCCATCTCGACCCGACGCTGAATGCCGTACGGGAGTGCCCCGGTCGGCGTTGCCGCAAATTCGCTCAGATCAAAGAATTCGAGCTGCTCTTCGACCTTCTTCCAGTTCTCCAGTTCGTCGCGGCGCGACGCCGGAGTGTGGATGATGCCATGCCAGAGCCTCTGCTTACTCTTGACATGACGGCCGCTCATGATATTTTCGGCCACCGACATTTGGCTGAACAGACGGATCGTCTGGAAGGTCCGGACGATACCAAGGTCGACAATCTGATAAGGGGTCAGTCCACGAATCTCTTTACCGCGCCAGTTGACCGAACCCTCTTCCGATTTATAGATGCCGGTGATGCAGTTAAAAACGGTGGTTTTACCGGCACCATTCGGGCCGATGATGCCATAGATTTGCCCTTCGGTAACCTTGAAACTCAGAGCGTCAACAGCGGTTAACCCGCCGAAGCGCTTGCTAACGTCGGTCAATATCAATTCATTAAGAGCCATGATTTGACTCCTTGATCAAGAATTTAGGAATTTTACCAAAAGTCGCTGGCCAGATACCACGCGGTCGTAAAATCATCGCCAGAATCATCGCAAAGCCGAAGATAAAAAAGCGCCAGGTCGCAAACTCACGGAAAATCTCCGGCAGAACGAACATCACGAACACGCCGATCAGCACCCCGGGGATCGAAGAGCCGCCGACGATAACGATGCTAAAGAACAACACCGACTGGATAAACTCAAACGCTTCCGGACTGACCGCAGAATACTGAGCGGCAAAGACGGTTCCGGCCAATCCAGCGATACCGGCTCCGAGGCCGAAGGCAAAGATTTTAAACACCCGGGTATTGATGCCGATACTCTCGGCCGCCAGCTGATCCTCGCGCAAATAGTGCATCGCCCGACCGGCTTTACTCCCGGCCAGATTGTGCATAATCCAGAGGGTGAGCAAGAGCACCACAAAGGCAAAATAGTAGACAGCGATCTGACTCGACAAATCAATGCCAAACAGGCTCAGGGAGTCGAGGCCGAAGATGCCGTTCGGGCCTCCGGTGAGGCCGCCGAGGTTGTTCTGCACCACTTGAACAAAGACAATGTTGAAGCCGATGGTGACCACCAGCAGATAGTCACCGCGCAGATGAACGATCGGGCCGGCGAGCAGAACCCCGAACAGAGCCGGAATCAGAATCGCCAGCGGGATGGTTGCCAGCAGCGGCCAGCCAAACTCGGAATTAAGGATCGCCGTGGTGTAGGCACCGAGACCAAAAAACAGGGCCTGCCCCATGTTGAACATACCGCTCTTGCCGAGCACGATATCTTGCGACAGGGCGACAACGGCAAAAACCAGGAAGGTGATGGCCACCGCCTGCCAACGATCGTCAAGAACATTGGGCAGAATCGCCATCACGACAAAGAAGATCGGATAGGAAAAACGTTGCAAACTCTTCATCATACTTTCTCCGCAACCCGCTCACCAAGGATGCCATTGGGGCGAATAATCAGGATCACAATCAACAGAATAAAGGTGAAGGCGTCGGCCCAGGTACTCGAAACGTAGCCGGCAATAAAGGCTTTGAAAAGGCCGAGCAACATCCCGCCGAGCATCGCACCGGGAATATTGCCGATACCGCCAATGATTGCGGCGATGAAAGCGTACAGGCCATACTGCCAGCCCATATTGAAAGTAATGCCACGATAGTAGAGGCCAATGAACAGGCCACCGACGGCACCGAGCGAAGAACCGATAATAAAGATCAGAGCAATGATGCTGTTGACATTGATCCCCATCAAGCGGGCGGCATCCTGATCGATGGAACTGGCGCGGATCGCTGCCCCGATGCGGGTCTTTTCGACAAACAGGTAAAGAGCGACCATCAGGACCAGTGACAGGGAGAGGATGATCACCTGAATCAGGCTGATCACCACACCACCGAGATCCCAGTAGACCTGCGGCACCAATACGGGGAAGATCCGCATCTGCGGCCCCCAGATCAGCATGATGCCGTTCTGAATAACCAGACTGGCACCGAGCGCCGAAACCACTGCCGACAGCCGGGGCGCCTCACGCAGGGGGCGATAAGCGACCCGCTCGAGAATCACCCCGACACAGGCCATAACGACCGCGGACAGCAAAAAGATGATAACGACAGACAAGAGCGAAGCCGACTGCCCCATCACCTGGGTGTAAATGGTCAAGCCGACGAAAGCTGAAGCAGCGACCATATCGCCATGCGCAAAGTTGATCAGTCGCATGACCCCGTAAACCATGGTGTAGCCGAGAGCCACCAGGGCATACATGCTGCCGATGGTCAGGCCGTTCGCTAACTGTTGCAGAAAAATATCCATAAAACGCATCTCCGGGGTTGGTGAACCAGCTGCCTATCAGACGCCAGGTGAGGACTACACTGTCCTCGTCTCGCGCCTGAGTGGCAGTTTTTTCATTGAAGGCGGCCGATGGAGAGCCGTTGCGTCCGTTTGCTCTGTACGGTTTTACGATTTTGGAAAAAAGGGGCGGGAGAACAGATATCTTCCCCGCCCCCGGATACAACTCAGGCGTTATTACTGAACATATTCGTTGACATAGGTTCCGTCGGCCTGGATCTTCTTGACAACATAGGCACCACCCTTGCGGTTGCCATTCTTGGCGAAAGCGATCGGACCGGTGATGCCCGGCAGCGGGGTTGACATGTTGTGCAGGTAGTCAGCAGCCTTCTTGGTGTCGAAGCTCTTGGTCTGCTCCATGGCATGAATGATGGCGCGCATGCCGTCGATGTTCATCAGGGACCAGATGGAAGGGGGCATTTCGCCGTACTTCTTCTGGTAGTCGGCAATAAAGGTTTTTGCAATGTCGTAGGGGAGCACGTCAGGTGACGGAACGTTGATAATGAAAGCGCCCGTGGCAGCAGAACCGGCCAACTTGACGAAATCCGGGTTGTCATTGGCATCGCCGCCGTAGAAGTCAGCCTTGACGGCGAGGGCCATCTGCTGAGCGCGCAGTTGGCCACCGTCGGAGTAGTAACCGGCAAAGAAGATCGCATCAGGGTTCTTCGACTTGATGTTGGTCAGGACCGGGGTGAAGTTCTGCGAGTCGGCCTTGATCTTGTCGCGGGAAATCACGTTGCCACCCAGCTTTTTGATCGCTGCTTCAGTGGCATTGCCCAATCCATCAGCGTAGGTCGAAAAGTCCGAAATAACCACGATGCGCTGATACTTTTTGACGTTGACCAAATAGTTGGCAACAAACTCGGCTTCGGCACTGTTCGGGAATGAGTTGCGCAGGAAGGTCCAGTAGCCCCCCTCGGTCAAGCTGCCTGCAGTGCCGTCGGAAGTCTGTAGGACGCCAGCCTTGAAGTAAGTCTTTTGGGCGGCTTGAGCGCTGGTCGAAGTGTAGGAACCGATAACCATTGAAACACCTTTGTTGACCAGATCCTTGGCGCAAATCGCGGCGGCCATGGCGGTGCCTTGGTCATCGCAAACGATGACTTCGATCTGCTTGCCCATGACGCCACCCTTGTCGTTGATCTGTTCAGCCAGCAGACGTACGCCGTTTTCGATCCCTTGACCTTCGTTGGCGTAGCTACCGGTGATCGGTGCCTGGACACCAACCTTGAGGGTGTCGGCCGCAAACGCGGTGCCGGTGGCAAACAGTACGGTTAGTAGTACGGACAGATACTTTTTCATGCTTTTTCTCCTTTGGTTAAGGATGAGAACCTGCACCAGAAAGGGTACAATGCTCATCAATTTAATCAAGCTAACGGAAAACTCTATTAATATACCACATTTCGTGACAGCTCTTTGAACAGAACAAATATTATTATGACCTGAATGAACAAAAAAATATACAGCAAGACCAATGCCAAACTTCGTTCTATTTTTACATTGACACTGATTATCGTTGTACGACCCCCTAAGAAGCATCATGGAACATGCATGATTTACATACACATTTCAAGTACTTAAATATTACAAGTTGTAAATATACACCAGAAACAGCGACAGAAAACATGTTCTAAAAGAGAGAATTTCTGGAATGATTGAGGAGACGAAACGGCAGGGAGAGGTTCAACGCACAGCCATTTATGCACCATTGCATAAACGCCAGATCCAGCGGTTATGTAGCTGTTAGATATTGGCAAAAAATCAGAGAGTTGCCTTGTCAAGGGGTGCAGAGAGGACGGCTTCAAGGCGAGAGCGTCAATGCGAACAGGTATCAGGTTAATCCATATCGCTTGAGCTTACGGGCAATCGTCGACTGATTCACCCCGAGCGCCGCAGCGATCTCCGCCTGGCTCTGGTAGCGCTCGCGGGCACGGGTCAACAATTTACATTCGACGGCCTCGACCGCCTGCTGCAGTGAAACAGACTCCGGCCAGTCCATTCTCTCGGCAGAAGCGAGATCGACACGACTGACAACCTGACTCGGCAAATCCGACAGGTCGACCACCTCCGTTTCCGACATAACGACCAATCGTTCGCAGATATTCATCAACTCCCGGACATTCCCGGGAAACGCGTAACCGGTCAAGACATCAAGAGACGCCCGCGTCAGTCGCTTCGGCGTTTTGTTCACGGCAGAAAAATGGTCCATATAATAACGGATCAGCGGGACCAGACACTCCTTGCGCTCACGCAGCGCCGGCACTTGAATCGGAATAACGTTCAAACGATAGTAGAGATCGAGACGGAAGGCTCCGGACTCGACCATCTGTTCCAGATCCCGATGGGTCGCGGCCAACACCCGAACGTCAACCTTGCGCTCCTCAGTCCCGCCCAGCCGTGTAATCCGACCATCCTCGAGAAACCTGAGGAGCTTGACCTGGGCCGAGAGAGGCAACTCGGCGACCTCATCGAGAAACAGAATCCCTTCATTGGACAACTCAAAATGTCCCGGCTTGCCTCCAGGGCTGGCGCCGGTAAATGCGCCCTTCTCGTAGCCGAAAAGCTCGGCCTCGATCAGTGATTCCGGAATCGCGCCGCAATTGATCCTGATTAGAGGCCGGTCGCTCCTTTCGGAATTCTGGTGAATCAGATCGGCAATCACCCCCTTGCCAACGCCCGATTCCCCCAGAATCAGCACCGACGAATCGGCCTTCGCGACTTTCATCGACTGCTGCAACGCCTTGATCATGCTCGGACTGCGCGCAACAATATTGCGTGATGCCTGCTCGGCTTGTTGCATCTCCAGAATCTGGTCACGAAACTGATCCTTGATCGCCGCCTGATTTTCCAGCTCGTGTTGCAGGGCATCAATTTCGGTAATATCCCGTTCGCTGACCACCACCCGGATCAGATTCCCCGCTTGATCGAATACCGGCGTGCCGATCGAGATCAACTTCCCCCCCCCGGCATGTTCTGCAGCAGGCTGACACTCTTCTTCTGCAGGCTTGCCTCCAGTGCTGCAGACCGGTCAATAAAGCCTTCTGGAATCAGTTCGCGCATATTGCGCCCGATCATCTCCGAGGCCGGACGCTTGTGAATCCGTTCCGAGGCCGGGTTGACGCGGATAACGTTGGCGTCACCGTCACAGACGAACAGTCCATCGGAAGAAGAGTCGATAATGGCGTGCAGCTCAAGGGTCAACGCTTCGAAATCGAGCATCCGCCGTTCAGCATCCGGCTCGGATGGCGCCGGCGGAAGCAGGCAGAGAGTCAAACTCCGGCCATCAGCGGCCTTGACCGAGCTGAGCAGTGCCAGATAAGGAGCGCCAGTCCCGCGCATGATCGTCAGTGGCGGTGAGGTAGTGGCACTACGGCGGAAAGCATTCACCGCTTCCGCCAATTTTGGCAGCGGATTGGACAATAGATCGCCGGCCCGAGCATTCAATTGCTGCTCGGCCGCCGGGTTGGCCAACATGACCTTACCCTGTTGATCGCAGACGACCAGGGGCACCGACAGCGCATCGAGAAACGCCGGGGCCAAGAGAGCAAGCTCGGGAGATGTGGACAATGCAGACATGTTCTCCTCCGTTAATGATTGCCTTCCATTATGCGTATATGCATTTTTTTATGCAACAACGAATCACATTCCCCGTAAAAAAGACCTGAAACACGCAAAACAGTGCAGAACAGACGCTTACCGGATTGTACGGTCCTTGTACTCCTCTCGGCAACGACTGGCACGCTCGGCCCGAGAACCGAAGCGGCGGCGACTGAAACGGCTCCCTGAAAACAGCTGTTCGCCATTCTCGCCAGCGAGACCGCCGCGTCGACGATCTACCGCGAAAATCGTAAGGCCGATTTCCTCGGCATGCTGCAGGGCCATCTGCAGCTCAGCTTCAACGAGCAGCAGGGTCGCCTGGCGAGCAACATGTTTTCACCTGCAGTGCCAAAAGAAAAGGCCGGTCAACGACCGGCCTTTTCTTTTTATCTACGATTTCAAATAGAGGCTACTTTTTCACGCCAAGTTCATGCGAACGTCTGGTCGCTGCCTCCACCGCCTCCATCATCATGGCCCGCAGACCGCGCTCTTCAAGCACCCGGATGGCGCTGATCGTTGTGCCGGCCGGGCTGCAGACTTTTTCCCGAAGCAGAGCCGGGTGCTCACCGGTCTCCTTGACCAGAAGCGCCGCACCGATGACCGTCTGCAATGCCAGGGCATGGGCGATGTCAAGCCGCAACCCTTCCTGTACGCCTCCGGCGGTCAACGCCTCTATAAATGTATAAACAAAAGCAGGGCCGGAACCAGACAGACCGGTGACGGCATCCATCTGCCCTTCTTCGACCCAGAGCGCGATACCGACAGATTCAAACAGCTGTTGTGCCATGTCCCGGTCATCCTTGCCAACATGCATCCCCGGGCAGAGCGCGGCGGCGCCGTGGCCGGTCAGGGAAGGAGTATTCGGCATCGACCGGACAACCCGAGGTGTACCACCAAGCCCCTGTTCAAGTCTCGACGTCGTCACACCTGCCAGAATTGAAATCAGCAGCGTCTCGCTGTCAAAGCCCTGATTGATATCGGCTAGAACCTTGTCAAGAATCTGCGGCTTGATCGCCAGAACCACAATATTACTAGCCTTGACCAGTTCGAGGTTGCTCGAGCTGCTGATAACGCCATATCGCTTTTGCATCAATTCGCGCCGCTGGTCGTTCGGCTCCGAAAAAATAATTTTTTCGGACGGATAGCCGCCGCTCAGCAACCCCTTGATGAACGCTTCGGCCATGTTCCCGCCACCGATAAAGCCTATTTTTTCAATTGTATTGAGAGGCACTCTCTTTATCCTTTCTGTAAAAAATTCATATTTACCCAAGAGCTGGTTTCTGTCAAGAGAAGGGGTACTCCCTTTCGACGTGTTTCAGCGCATTAAAATAACTGACCGTTGGGGGTTGAACAAAAAGAAGGAGCAATCGAATCCAGGCACCCGCTTTTTCGTGCAGATCAGAGGAGATCAGACCGCCCACGCCTCCCGCCCACTCTTGGTCAGATAGTAGTCATAACTCCCCTCGTAGCTGCGCATCTCGCCATGATCAATTTCAAACACCCGATCGACAATTTCGCGCAGGAAGTGGCGGTCGTGACTGACCAGCAGCACTGTGCCGGCAAACCCCTGCAGAGCTTCGAGCAGGATCTCACGCGATTGAATATCGAGATGATTGGTCGGCTCATCGAGAACCAATACATTGAGCGGCCTGGCCAGCAGGGTCGCCAGCACCACCCGGCTCTTTTCACCGCCGGAGAGACTGTTGATCCGCTTCTCCACATCGTCCCCCTGAAAGAGGAAGGCGGCACAGAGGTTGCGCACGATACCGATCGAGGCGTTCGGGAGCGCATCCTGCACGGTCTCATAGACCGTCTTGTTACGATCGAGAACGTCCATGGAGTGCTGACTGAAATAGCCGAGATGAACGCTCGCACCGATCACGGCGCTACCGGCACTCGTTTCGGTCAGCCCGGCCAGTACCTTGAGAAAGGTCGACTTACCGGCGCCATTCACCCCGACCACGGCGATCCGATCCTGACGCCGCACCAGACCCGACACCCCGCTGAAGACCGGCTTCACGCCACCATCGGGGAGAGACCAGCTTTTGGCCAGATCCGAGAACGAGAAGACATCGTCGCCGCTGCGCGGTGGTTCACCGAACTCGAAGCTGATCTTCTTCTGCTCCGGCGGCAATTCAATCCGCTCGATCTTTTCAATCTTTTTTACCCGTGACTGCACCTGGGCTGCGTGGGAGGCACGGGCGGCGAAGCGGGCGATGAACTCCTCTTCCTTGGCGAGCATATCTTGCTGGCGCCTGTGGCTGGCGAGGAGTTGCTCACGCCGGATCTCCCGCTCCCGCAGGTAAAAATCGTAATTGCCGCCGTAGGTCGTCACACTGCGATTGGCGACCTCAATAATCTTTGAGACGATCCGGTTCATGAAATCCCGGTCGTGACTGGTCATGAGGAGCGCCCCCTTGTATTCGGTGGCTAGCCACTGCTCCAGCCAGACGATCGACTCAACATCGAGATGGTTGGTCGGCTCATCGAGGAGGAGGACATCGGGATTGATCGTCAGGATTCGGGCGAGAGCGATCCGCATCTTCCAGCCGCCGCTGAACGATTCGACCGGGCGATCGTAATCGTCGGGGCCGATGCCGAGACCGGTCAAAACCGCCTGAGCCCGGCTTTCGAGATCGTATCCGCCGCGGTGTTCAAACTCCTCCTGAACATTGCCGTAGCGCTCAAGCAGAGCGACCATGGCATCATCGTCCATCGGTTCGCACATCGCCGCTTCCATCTGCTGAATCTGCTCACCGAGAGCGACGGTTTTTTGCGAGGCGGCGACCACCTCCTCCAGGGCCGAGCGGCCGGACATCTCACCGACATCTTGAGAGAAATAGCCGATCACCGTCTTCTTCGCGCAGATAATCTCGCCGATGTCGGCGATCTCCTCACCGGTGATGAGGCGAAAGATGGTCGACTTGCCGGCGCCGTTGGGACCGACAAGTCCACCGCGACTCCCGGGGAGGATCTGCAGGCTGGCGTTCTGAAACAGCACCTGGGAACCGTGCTGTTTAGTGATGTTACTCAGGTGGATCATAAAAATATCACTCCGTTAAAAAAAGTCTCGCACAGTTAGCACGGTGGGCGGATCAAGTCAAAAAAAATAGCAGATCTTACTTTTGTCAGGACCAGATTTTCGCCGGAATTGGAACATTTGCCACACATCATGCGTCGGTTTAAAAATTTACAAATAGGTTACAAATTGCTATGATTAACTCCTTTTTGTGGAGCGAGCGCCATCATGACACAGCCAGTCCTGTTTGAACATTAATAACAATGAAGATTCTGCTGATCAACCCACCGAATTGCGGCCGCTCGATACCTGAAGAGCGTTACGGCATCGCCTCGCTCAAACAGATTTTCCGAGGTGAACCGCTGGCACTCGAAGTTCTGGCCGGGAATTTATCCGACCATGAGATTCGCATTCTCGACCTCAAGGTCGACCCGGAGGGGTTACAGGCGGAGCTGCAATCTTTTGCACCGGAAATCGTCGCCTTCACCGCCATGACTTGCGAGGCGCAGACGGTTCTTGAATTGGCACGAGAGGTGAGACAGAGCGGGAGTGCGGTTGTTGTGGTCGGTGGCATCCATGCCTCAGCCGATCCGGAGTTTTTCAACCGGGCTGAAATCGACTGGATTGTTATCGGCCTCGGCAAGCAGAGCTTTTTAGAGCTGGTTCAGGCGCTCGACACAAAAAAGACCGACCAGCATATTCCCGGAGTCGCACGGACCAACCCTGGTGCGGAACTACAGTTTCATCCCCGCACATTCGGCCGTAATGATCTGGCCGAGCAGCAGGCACCCCGTTATGATCTGGTCGAGGGGAACCGCCCGCATTACATTCTCCAAACCCTCGGTCTGCAGCTCGGTTTTGTTGCTTCGGCAGCCGGATGTCCCTATGATTGCGCCTTTTGCTGCATCTCTGCTCTAACAGATGGAAAGTATCTGACCGCCACAATTGCGACGGTCATCCGCGACATCCAGCGGTTGCAGACCCCGGTGATTCGCCTCGTCGATGCGAACACCTTCGGCAATCCGCACCATGCCTTGAATCTGGCCAATGCGATCGAGGCCGCCGGCATCAAAAAACAGTTTCTGGCCGATGTCCGCTCCGATACGGTCGTCCGTCATCCAGAGTTGCTTAAACGTTGGAAAGAGATCGGACTGCGCGCCGTTATCATCGGCTTTGAAGAGATCGAAGATACAGCCCTTGGCGCCATGAACAAGAAGAGCAGTGCCGCGATCAACCTGCAGGCGATCGAAATCCTGCACAAGATCGGGTTGACCATAGTCGGTGACTTTATCATCTCCCCCGACTATACTGAACGACAGTTTGACAAGCTGGGCGACTTTGTGAAAGAACAACAGATCGACCTCCCGATGCACACAATCCTGACCCCACTACCTGGGACTGATCTCTATCGACAGATACACGATCAGATTACGATCCACGATCTCGACTACTACACTCTGACCAATGCGGTGCTCCCGACCCGCCTTGATGAAGAACTTTTCTACCAACGCTACGCGACCCTTTTAACCGAGGGTCATCAATCTGCAAAGGTTTAGAACTTCATGCCTGTTTACATCACTGACATCGCCACCTTCCTCCCGAACACTCCCGTGAGCAACGAGCATATGGAAGAGCTGCTCGGGGTGGTCAATCAGCTCCCTTCGCGCACTCGAAGAATTATCTTACGCAATAATGGCATCAAAAGCCGCTACTACGCCATCGATCCGGAGACCGGCGAGATCACCCACACCAACGCCCAGCTAGCCGCCGAAGCGATCAGACAGTTAAAACCGCGACCTGATTTCACCCTGGACCAGATTGAATGTCTCAGCTGCGGAACATCATTACCCGACCAAATAATGCCGGGGCATGCGCCTATGGTTCATGGTGAGTTAGGGATCCCCCCTCTTGAAGTGGTGAGCACCGCAGGGATCTGTCTGGCCGGCATTACCGCGCTCAAGTACGCATGGATGACTGTTGCCAGCGGCCAGAGCCGCAACGCCGTAGCGACAGGTTCTGAAAATTCATCCAGCGCGATGAAGGCAGAGCAGATGAAAAGTCTCGGTGCCGAAAAAATCGCCGAGCTGGAAGCGAACCCCTCCCTCTCCTTTGAAGAAGATTTCCTTCGCTGGATGCTTTCCGATGGCGCCGGCGCTGCTTTTTTGAGTTGCGACCCTCCGGAACAGAATCGACCGGCATTGAAAATTGACTGGATAGAAATTCTCTCATTTGCCAACGAGTTGGAAGCGTGCATGTATGCCGGGGCGAACAAACTAAAAGATGGGACCCTGCGTGGGTGGCGACAGTACGATGGCCTGGAGGCGATTAAGCAGGGGGTTTTCAATGTCAAGCAGGATGTTAAACTCCTGAATGCGGAAATCATCAAAACCGCTACGGAGCGGACGCTCCCCAGAATTATTGAGAAGCATGGTCTCAGAGTCGATCAGGTCGACTGGTTTCTCCCCCACTACTCTTCGAACTACTTCCGCAAGCCGCTTATGGACGGTTTGGCCAAGGTCGGGATGGAAATCCCCGAGGAACGTTGGTTCACGAATCTGACCGAAAAAGGGAACACCGGCTCGGCTTCGATCTACATCATCCTTGAAGAACTGTTTCATTCCGGGCGGCTGAAAAAAGGGGAGAAGCTGCTCTGCTTCATCCCAGAAAGTGCCCGATTCTCTATGTGCTATATGCAGCTGATGGTCTGTTAATTGGAGCAAGCTGCAATCAAACCTTGTGGGGGGGGGGAAATCAGATTAAAGCTCCTCTCATAAGCTAACAAGCCTGGCTTTGTACCACACCGTTACCTGAAAAATATTTTCCAGATGAACGTTTGGTATGAATTGTAATGCGGCGCTTTATTTGACACGTTTATCGATTGACATGGCACAAATGACACTCACAAAAAAAAGAGCCCCATATATTCTTAGATAATCTGGGACCTCTGGTTGGAATAATTTCTGGGACATTTGCGCAAAAACGACCCAAATATCGAAACTTCCGGGACACCGTCGCTATACAGAGGTGTCTACTTTAACGGGTCAAGATCCCTGGTCCGGCTGCACGCGCTAGTTAGGCTTTTTTGCAATGCCGCGTATTGTGGGGCGGACAATTGGAGGCGCCTTTCGCATGCCTTCTCTCTCAATTTGAATAATTTCAAAACCCTCTGTAACTATTGCTTGTTCCGTTTCCTTGTTCAGGTGGCAATTCCCCATGAATGTTTTCCATATTGGGTTTATTCTATTCTGCCATCGCCTTCTTGAGGTGCCGTTTGCAGCAGCAACATGTTCCAAAAAAACCAAGTTTCCCCCTGGCCTCAATACACGTCTGATTTCACGTAAACAGGTATTTAGATTCATTACCGAGCAACAAACCAGTGTTGCCACGACATAGTCGAATGACTCATCATCGGACTCGATTTGCTCTGATGTTCCGCTGGTCACACTGGCATTTTCCAGCCGGTGACTGTCTACTTTTCCCTTTAAAAGCTTACGCATATATTTGTCAGGCTCAGAAAGTACAAGCTTGGTAACCTTGTCAGAATAAAACTTAATATTTGCTCCAGTGCCAGCGCCAATTTCCAAGACCTCACCGCTTACTTGCTTGAGGAGTCCATACCTCCATTCCTTTAGACAAGCCTCTTCCGTTTTAGTCATAAATTTGTCATAAAAAAAAGCGGAGATAAAAGACATAAAGGTTTCTTTGCTCTGTTAAAAGTTGTTCTTCCCACAAAAAGCGAACACGTTTAATTGTTTGATACCATCCTAACAATAGCGCAATCTGAGACGTTTATCCTTTGTCTCAGGTCTGTGACTTTTGGAACACTTTAACAGCGAATTAAGATAAGCGGCGACGACGCGACCTGCAAGAACCACCGTACTTTTCGAAAACAACACCTGCCCATTCCGTCCGGTTGATTATCTTATTCAGCGTTTTAGCAATGATATAAAGACCCACCCATTGCTACCTCATACGACAGTATAGCTAACGTAGTGGATAAGAATCTGGTCCCCAAACTCCTCGTTGTCGGGGAGATAGGGACGCGGTTCGGAGATGCTCACCTGCGTGATGTCCCCATCGTTTAAAAGTCCTTCAAGCACGTTCCGGAACTCGCGTTCCACAAACAAATCACTGCGCTGTGTTACGACGACGACTCCACCTGATCTGATGACTCGATTGAATTCTCGAAGGGTACCAACACTATCGGTTAGGTACGTAAGCACACCCACACACGCAAGTCCGTCGTAATGGCCATCTGGAATGAGTAAGGGTAACTGTTGCAAGTCCATCTTATGCAAGGTTCTGTAAGCATTTGTCATCCCGGCAATTTCCAAAGAACGATGAGAAACATCAATCCCGTCAATTGTTGTAAACCCGGCAGAGAGAAAGGCCTTACCGCCTAGGCCAGTTCCACATCCCGCATCCAGAATCGCCGATTTTAAGGAGAGCTTTGCGCTAAGCATAGAAGCCACTTGCTTAGGTGCTTCGTATCGCCAATCGGCAAGGGTTTCATTATAATCGCTGGCCCAGTTGTCGTAGTATTTAGCGACGTCATCGCTATTATTGGACATATTGCTGAGACCATTGTGTTTTGAACGACCGCCCGATGCCATATGCTGCCCCTTGTATTTTCTGTTAGTGGTTGCAAAAATTCGCCTTTGAATCGCCAGTTTCGTGCTACGCTGAACGGTTCATGATAACCGGCGGCGACGAGAAGGTTCGGCCACCACCGCAATTTAGATGTTGCTTTTCAATTTAGCGCAGACGTATTTTCCGTCCGCGCTGATTGGTTTCTTAGCTGTTTTTACAGTGTATTCAAAATACCACTGTCAAAATAATAAGTAAAAAGGCAATAATGACGATAATTAATGCAATTGAAAGTTTCTTTTGCAGTTGTAACAATCTGGAAACAATTTCCGTTGGAGGATTCTTACAGAAAGCCTCAAACTCTGCACTATGACCACGAAATAGTGGTTGGGTCTTTCCAGTAGTATTTAAGAATTTCGACCTGATCCTTATTGAGATTAAATAGACAATAAGCCCCAACGCGAAAATCAATAAAAGGGTAAATCGCAGAAAGAGCATGACTAATTTTGAACCTTTCTGATTGTATTAATTTCGACAGCTAACTAGTGAATATACGGAAAAACTACCGTATATTATCCCCATAAAAAACCCCTTAAGCAGAAAAATAATCTCTTAATTTAAACAACTTATGTAAGGTGATGCTTTATATTGTCTCTGCTAATCTCGCGATTCTAATAATTGCTGATCCAGAATCGTAAGAACATTTATTTCTAAAGTCCCGTCATTTCAAGGAAAACGGAGTTATTAACCTCTATCAAACAAAATACAACCCTGTTTCCAGAGTGGTTTCGATCAACCTGCTAGCCCCCTCCGGCATCGGATTACCCTAAACTTAGATATATAACAATCGATCACTATACACACCTTAGATCAAATCGTCAAAACTCTAAGGGTCCCAGAAGTTGCTCCATTTCTCATGAATCCTATAACTTTGATTAATTGTCGATCGTCCCGCAAACCTTTCATTCTGGGACGTTTCGACATGGTCCCGTTCCTCGTGGTTTATGGGTCACATTCTTCTGTGTATTAAGCTGACCATTTCTTGATATTGTGAATCAGACCTTCAACTTGTCTTTCTTCCGTAGCCCAAGAAGTAACGATTCGTATCACTGAATGCTGGTCATCAACCTTTTCCCAAACATAAAAGTCGTAGTTTTCTTTCAAACCTTCAATCATAAAATTTGGCAATATTGGGAATATTTGGTTGCTTTCCGTTGGAGAGGAAAGAACATAGCCGCTTCGGGTGATTGCTTCTGACAGTTTTTGGGCCATTGCATTTGCATGATGTGTGAGTTCGAAAAACAGGCCATCAGTGAATAATTCAACAAACTGAAGTCCCAGCAACCTGCCTTTAGCAAGCAGTCCACCACGTTGTTTAATATGAAATTCAAATTCATGGGCTAGGAGTTCATTGGGAATAACAATTGCCTCATCAATCAATGCCCCCGCTTTAGTGCCGCCAATCCAGAAAATGTCCGTTAACTCAGAAATATCTTGCAGCGTCAGATCATTTTCATTGGCTGTTAATGCCACTCCCAACCTTGCCCCGTCCAACAACAGCAAGAGGGCATTTTTTTTGCAGGTTTTTGACAAGCTTTGCAGCTCTAATTTTGTGTATATAGTCCCTACTTCGCTCGCGTTCGAGATATATACCAATCGAGGTTTGGCCATATGTGGATAGTGCGCATTGTTCGTTAAAGCAACCTCGATGTCATCTGGGGTCAATTTCCCAACCTTTGACTCAACAGTGATAATCTTGTGTCCGGTCGCTTCTATCGCCCCAGTTTCTCTGACAACAATATGCCCTGTGCTTACAGCAATAACTGCCTCATGAGACCTAAGTACATTTGATGTGATAATGATATTTGCCAGCGTCCCGCCAGACACAAAGAAGATCGGGATGTCTTTCCCGCCAAGATGTTCTCGAATCAGCTTTCTAGCTTGTTCGGAATAGTCGTCATTGCCATAGGCTGTTTGCTGAACAAGGTTGGTGTCAGCTAGGGCTTCCAAAATTTTGGGGTGGCAGCCTTCGCTGTAGTCATCTAAGAAACTATGCTTACTCATTGTTCCCCCTGATCCCATAAATCTGCGTATATGAAACGTTTTTAAACTCCCCGAATCTAATTAAATCGTCAAAATTAAGAACGTCCCAAAAGTTGTTCCAACTTTCATAAAGAGTCAAAATCGGCAATTTCTTCAGAGTCCTACAGACCCTGATTTTTGGGACATTTGTAAAAATTCGTCTAGATTCCATCAACTTCAGGCAGTATGCGCGGAGTGTCCAGCTTGTTGGTCTCTTGCATAAATAATCCCCTCAGAGCTGTTGGAGGATTATAGAACAAAATAAAATTTCTAACAGACTTAATCTGATCGGCTGGCCTCATCTGGCCGGGATGTTTTTATTTCAAAAAAACAGGACTTTTTCTCCCTCACCCTTATTTAGGATAGCCGATCAAGTAGCAGTTTCTAAAAGGTGTTTTCGGAGAGGTCGCTTCGCCAATCTCCCATTCGAACGTTTCAGCATTCATGATCTGGGCGAGAATCTCTTTTAATTCGGCTTTCGAATAACTGCGCAGTTGCGAGACGAGACTGTCCCACAGGAAGATCAACGGGACGATCGGAATGAGACAGGAGAAGAGCAGGCGGGAAAATGTTAAACGCTTTTTAAACAACATCCTTGCAAACAAGAGCAGCGTCGAAACCGGCGTCAGCAAAAAATTCGCCCCCCGCCTCCCGGTAAACTCAAAGATACAAATCGGCATCTGTTTATTCACGGCATCTTGAAGGATCGATGTTGCCTTGATTCTGTCGAAATGATGAAAACTGGAGAACAGTGTTCGAACCCCTTTTAACCCGGCATCAATATTCAGGGCATTAATCGATTCGGCTCTGTAGTCAAAAAGGGGGTTCTTATCCGTCATCGCCTTTAGGGCCTCTTTATTCGGATAGAGGTCCGTCAGCGTAATCCGCTCCACGAGCTCTTCAGGATTTAAAATCTCACCGATAAGATAGTCCCATGGACCTGTTCCCCCGGAACACAAATCGACCACTTCTCTGGTCTCTGACTGCTGCATGACCCACTGAAATTCCGGAAGAATCGGATCGTATATTTTCATATCGAGAATCAGAAATTGCAGCGCATCGGTCATCTGATTACGCAAGACATCAGGAAGCCATTTCTGGTCTTCAATCTCGAAGAGTCTCGGCCAGTTCATCTAGGAATCTCCAGAGGATGTTTTCAGCATCGATACGTTAAGGGAGGGTTATATCGGTATCAGGCGGCCTATTTCTGATTGCTGCGAATGAAGTCGGCCAGAACCGCAACCGACTGCAAAACCTCACGACTGGAATTATTCCCGCCGATCCGGACGTTATAACGCTTCTGGACAGCGACCACGAGTTCGACGGCATCGAGAGAATCGAGCCCCAAAGGGGAGTCCGGACCGATCAGCAGCGCGTCTGGGGCGACCTCTTCGGGGAGGATGTCCTCAACGTTGCAGAGGTCAATAATCAATGCCACCAGTTCATTTTCCAAATTATCATTCATTGTTTGTTGCTCCATGAGTCATTATCCAAACGCCTTTACGAACCTCACAACATGTCGGCTATTCAGACACCCCGCCGCAGACGTCTGAACATCAGCAAGGCAAAAGCGAGACAGACCAGAAAGAATCCGATCAAAGCGGTGATGCGCGGCAGGACACTGAACAGATTACCATCGCGAACAAAGATATCGAGAAACGCGTCGAGCCCCCAACCGAGCGGAGAGATCACGCTCAGATCCTGCATCACACGCGGCATAACATAGACCGGCACCATCACTCCGCCCATCGCCGCAGCAATCACCACCGAAACGGCGCCGAAGGTCGAAGCTTGATCATAACTCTTCGCCAGCACCCCGACCAGAATACCGTAACCGCAGGCAGCCAGAGCCGCACTGACCGCGACGACCAATAAGGCGAGCGGCGCTGAGCCGATTTCAAGTACCGGCGTGCCGAGCAGAGGCAGAATAAACTTGCCGACCACCAACATCAACCCAAACTGAACCAGACAGATGGCCAAATAAGCTAAAACCTTACCGAGCAGCAGACTGCTGTTGCCGACCGGCATCGTCATCAACCGGGTCAGGGTCCCCTCCTGCCGTTCACGGATCAGGGTCCCGGCCAACGGGATCACAATAAAGAACATTCCGAACAGTGTCCAGGCCGGAACGTTCTGTTGCACCGAGGTCGGCAGGGTTGCATATTTTTCGGGATAAGCCGACTCCTCATTCAATTCGATCAGCGTCTGACCGGCCCAATCAGAAGAGATTTGCGGGAGCTCCAACGGCAGGCCACCGGCCCCGTAGGCCGCTAACTGTTCATCAATGCTCCGCTGCAACTCTTCGGGGAGGAGACGTCCGAACGCCTCACTCTTACGGGCAATCTCCAGGCCGAGAACGCCTCGTTGCAGGGCGTTGATCACCGCCGTACGATAGACACCGCGCACAGTCGGGTCAAAATAGACCGTCAGGCGACTGGCGTCCTGACTGTTTTTCTCATCACGAAATGAAGCAAGCACCGCCTCTTCTGCTGCGGCGTTGATCCCGGCACTAAACTGCGCCGGAACGATAATCGCAAATTGAAAGTCCCCTGTGAAGACCGTTTGCCGCGCGGTCTCGGCATCGAGCTTATCTCCGTTAAACTCCGACTCCAGTACAATCGCTCCGGTCGCCTCGACCTGGGCACCCAACTCCCCCCCCAACACCCCTTCATCCAGATTGACGAAGAGAGCACGGGTGGCGGTTTCCCCGGTGGCGCGGAACAGGTTGTCCTGAATCAGCGACAGCACCAGCACCAGCAGCATCGGCATGACAAAAAGGACCAGAAGTCCGGCGCGGTCGCGGCTAAGGAGCAGAAGCTCTTTTTTAACATTCGCCAATAACAACATGGTCTCTACTCGCTTAAAATTACAAATGCATAACGATTCAGGCATAAAGGACTAAGCAAAAATTTTCGGTTTTATAACCCAAAAGAAGGCTCGGGTGAAAAATCTTTATCTACTACTGACACGGAGTCACAGAGGGAAAATCTGTGAAAGCACTATGTTATTGCGTTTTTCTCCGTGTTCTTAGTATCTCTGTGGTGAAAACCTCTGTTTTGGTTATAGGTCTGTAAATTTCAGACAAACAGGTCGGACTTTTTGCATCGACATTAATCGCGCAACTGCTTCCCGGTCAAAGCGAGGAACAGCTCTTCGAGATTCGCACAACCGTCCGCATCTGCCACCAGTTGTGTCGGTAAACCTTGAGCAATCACCTTCCCCGCATCGATGATCGCAATTTCGTCACAGAGTTGCTGCGCTTCTTCCATATAGTGGGTCGTATAGATGATCGTCATCCCGGCACGATTCAACTCGGCCAGACGCTCCAGAATCAGGTTGCGCGATTGCGCATCGATGCCGACGGTCGGTTCATCGAGGAACAGAATCTCGGGTTCATGTAACACCCCGACCGCCAGATTCGCACGACGCTTCATCCCGCCTGAAAAGGTCGCAATACGACGATCGGCGCAGTCGCTCAGCCCGACCATTTCGAGACATTCGGCAACCCTCGCCTCGACGTTTCGACCAGGGATACGCAAAATCCGGGCAAAGTAACGAAGGTTTTCACGCGCTGTCAAGCTCGGGTAAAGAGCAATCTCCTGGGGGACCAGACCGATTGCGCGACGGATGGCATCCGCTTGACGAACGACATCATGCCCGAGAACAATCACTTTCCCCGCGGTCGGCCGCAACAGGGTGCAGAGGATCGAAATCGCCGTCGTCTTCCCCGCCCCATTTGGACCGAGCAGACCGAAGATGTTGCCGCGTGCAACGTTCAGGGTCAGACCATCGAGCGCCGGTCGATCAGCACGGGGGTAGATTTTGACCAACCCTTCGATCGCAAGGGCATTATCTGTGATCGGTCGTGTCATTGTTTCTCGCAATATGGGTCACTTAGCAATCGCTCTGCGCAAATCGTTAAAGAGGGACTCTTCCTTTGCCGCGCACTGACAGAGCAGCGCAGACAGATCGTCGAACGAATCCTGTACCGCCGCCCGTCCCTTGCAGACCCGCGAGGCGATCAGAGCAAATTCACGCCACAGGTCACCAACCTCGGTACAACGTTGCGACAGGTCGATCAGCTTGTCATTTTGCAACACTTCGGCCGCCTCCTGCAAAAAAGCCGCGTAAATAAAACGGAAACCACCGCCGCCGGTCCCGATCTCTTCCTGCATCCGGATGACGTGGCCGAGATTCAAGATCGTCTGTTTCTCTCCAAGTTTGTCGGGCCACTTCGCCAACTGCCGTGAGAGGAGACGGATTCCGCGCACGCCGACCAGCGGCAACGGGGTTTTTAACATCGTCCGACAGACTTCATTGATCCCAGATTTAACCGCTTTTTCGAGATCGAACCGGTCCGGCATCTTTTCAATATAGTAAATTTTCCCCTTTGGTGCCAGCGCCCCCCTGGCAAAACGGGCCTTGCGTAGATCCGCCGCCGGACAACGGACCGTCTCTTCAAAGATAGGATCGCTGATCAGGTAGTCGTCCCCCTCTTTACCGATGACGACCAGATTGTGCGCATTGAAATGAAAACGATAGGCTGGCGGAAAGAACGGGAGCCAGAACACCCCGGTCTGTGCACCGACCGGACGTCCGGCTTCGAGCAGACGGTCGAGCTCTTCTTCGGCGGCTTCCGGATCACTGAACTTTCGTTTCTGCACCTCGATGCCGAGCCGCTTGGCCGTCTTTTTAAAAATACTTCCGGGGGCGATGCGGAATGTTGTCAGCGGTAAGTAATTGATTTTAAAAAAAGGGACATGCGCAAAAAACAGCCCGGCACCCATACCGAACGCCATCGCCTCGGAACATGGAAAGCCATGATGGTTCAGCAGGTTGGCCGTTACACCACTTTCACAATGAGCAAACTGCCGATGGGTAAAATCTATTTTCACGTATTCTCTTCCTCGGGTCGATTGAGTTCGGCGAGCGACGAAATCGACCCCTCCGGCACCAGGTGCAATTGCTCAACCGTAACGCCGAAAAGTTCGGCATAGGGGGTTAATGCCGCACGATTGAGTTTCGCAAAGACTTTCGGTTTCAGGTGACGCTTCACCCGCCAGCGAGCGACACCGGAATATTCGGAAAGGAGCGCCATGTCCATCTGGTTTTTGATCATATAGTAAGCGAGAGGACTCTTCTCTCCGGACATGATCTCGCCGATCACGTCACGCAACTGATCGTCGATCGCCTCCCACGCCTGACTCAGGGCGATATTCTTCGCCTCCCAGCCGACGCTCGATGCGAGGGTGTAATGACCATCGCTGTCGACCGCATAGCTCACTTCGCGAGCCCCGGAGTTCAGACCACCCTGTTGTGGTACGTCTTCTTTTTTCATAAGTCAGAACAGATATCCGATTTGCAAAAGCGCAGAATTAACACCGCGATTATCTTTATAGAGGCTCCCGTTGGAAATATGATGCAGCCGCAAGGCGGTTGTCACCGCACCACCATCAGACAACCGGTATTCGAATCCGGCCCCGGCCTGGGGATTGAAATTAAATCGCAAGCCTTGATCTTGGACCTGAAAATCGGTGTAGATCACGCCGATTCCGGCCTCCACGTAGGGGGTATATCCGACGCCCGAAAGAGTCCGGAAATAACGGAGCGCCATCATATTGATGGAGACCAGCCCCCGCTTCTGACCTGAGAGAGCCAAACCGGCATTGAGCTCAAATTTCATTTTCAGATAATCCGGCGCATCGTGCCAGGCGACCTGCGCATAATCGAGCAACATCGACCCCTGAATGATCACCAGGTCGATATGATCCGGATCATAAGCTGCACCACCGAGGAGTGCAACACCGTAACGGGCCGGAGCATACTCCTTCCGGTCGGCAGCCTCGTCTTGCGCGGAAACCGGAAGAGCCGCCCCGAACAGCAGCGAGAGGAACATCAGGAGCTGTATCGATCGCTTTATCATCTTACCGTGACATCCGAATCAGCCCATACTCCCCGGACTTGCCGAATTTAAGAGAAGCGAGCTTCGCGTCATCGAGGGGGTGCGGCTCAGTCGGTGTCAGCGGCATCGCCCCGGTCAACTCCGGACTGACAAAGAGACGATTCTCGCGCATGGAGAGTGCCGCAACCGCAAGATCAAACCCCGCCGCGGCCGGAAAGCTCCCATAGAGTGGGGTATAGGCGGAGGTCGCATGCTTTTTCGCAACCTGTGCGTACCACTGGCCACACTCTTTGTGCCCATCCGCACCAATAATCAGCGACTCATCTTGCGAAATCTTTATCGGCGAGACAGCATGATTGCCGAGCTTGACCTCGTCGATATGCCCGTAAATTGCGGTCTCATCCCGGGTCAGGAGAAAGAAGACGGCCCCCTCGCCGACCACCGCACTCTGCGTATCAAACGCAAACGGCTGCAATGGCCCCTGCTCCCCGTCGCCAAAAAACTGCTGACGACAATAGCGCAGCACATCGCACTGTTCGTCCACAGCACCGAACAGCACCTGATCAACCCGCCCCTCAGTCAGCCACTGCCGGGCGGTTAACAACGCTGACGGGACCGACATCTCAAATTGGGTGACGGTGAGACTCGGGGCGGTCGTTTTGAGTTGCATCGAGACGTGGGCTGCAGCCGCATTGTGGACTGAATTGGAAAAATGCGTCGGCGAACTGCACGCATAACCAAAATCGAGATAGGAGTCGAGAAAATCGAAGGTGGTCTTGAGCGGTCCGTAACCGGACGCGATGATCACGCCGAGTCGTGACCGGTCAGCCTCGGCCATCCCGGCATCCTTGAGCGCCAGGTGGGCGGCGAACAGTGTCATTCGCGAACAGTGATCGATTCTTCTGAGCGCCCGCTTCGGGATAAATTCATCCAACCCGTCGAGACTCGCCTGATAGGCAGGGAAGGTGTCGATCAGACCGTTGTGCTCCACCCGCCCCTGTTGTGTCACGACCGTCCCGCTGCAAAGGGCCGCATGTAACGAGTCGACGCTCGAACCAAAACCGCCGGTCAGACCTATCCCCTGGATTCCGATCCGCATATCAATGGTCTCCTTTACCGAGGATCAGCACGGCGTTATTGCCGCCAAACGCCAGCGATTCCGACAGAGCAATTTTTCCATCTATCCGCGTGTTTTGGGTCACAGGGGTGGAAATAACTGCAGGATCCGGATTGGCAAAACCGATGCTCGACGAGATCTCCCCGCGCTGCAGAGAGGCAACAGTAAACGCCGCCTCAAGTCCACCGGCGGCACCGAGGGTATGTCCGGTGTACCCTTTGGTCGAAAGAAACGGCACCCCCGGCAAGACTTCACTCAGTACGCGCCCTTCCACCCGATCGTTGTCCGGGGTACCGGTCCCATGGGTATTGACGAAGGTAATATCAGCCGGTGCCACTTGAGCTGCTGTGAACGCCTCATGCATCGCCAGCTTAAGACCAACTCCGTCCGGGTGGGGTGCGGTCAGATGATAGGCGTCGCAGGCGGAGCCGTACCCGAGCAGATACCCCTGCGCTTTTTTATCCCGACGAACGTTATCGCTTTCAAGAACCAGGATTCCCGCACCTTCACCGAGATTGAGCCCTTTTCTGCTGATATCAAACGGTCTGCACGGCTCTGTATCGGTGATCATCAGGGAGCTGAACCCGGCATAGGTTACCCGTAACAGTTCATCGGCACCACCGGCAATCACAATATCGCACGCCCCTGTCCTGAGCCACGAGGCTCCGATCCCGATCGCATCGGTCCCTGACGAACAGGCATTCACAACGGTCTGAACCGGACCGTCGAGCTGGAGCTGTCGGGCGATCACTGCCGCAGGATTGCTCCGTAAAAATCGTTGCATGATTCCGAGGTCCGGCTCACTCTCCCCCTTGTAGTCACGATAAAAATCGTCACAATTCAGGGCACAGCCGACCGTCGTCCCGACAGCGACACCGACCCGTTTCCCGCGCAGGGTCTCGGCATTCCAACCGGCATCCGCCAAAGCCTCGAGCGCTGCGGCAAGGGCGAGTTGACAGGTTCGGGAATAAACATCTTCCGACTCATCGAGCGGGAGCTTGAATCCGTCGCGGAGCTCCAGCACCAGATAGCTGACCGGATGATCGGTCGCAAAACGGATCGGTGGATGCGGATGCCGTTCGCCGCGAAACATGCTCTCCATACATTCCGAGAGAGTTAAGCCCGCCCCACAGAGAGCCCCGAGACCGGTTATAGCGATGGGTGCCTGGACGGGCATCAGGGCATCCGCTCCTCAATATACTTCGCCAACGTGTTGATCGATTGAAAGGCCGGACGACTCTCGACCATATCCTTGATTTCAACGCCGAAATGCTTCTGCACGATGACCACCAGTTCAACCGCATCGAGCGAATCGAGCCCGAGCCCTTCATCAAACAGAGCCATATCATCGGTAATATCTTCAGGCTCCACATCTTCCAGATTCAAATCTTCAATCAAAACCCGTTTAAGCTTCTCTTTCACACTCATGCCCTTGACTCCTCACCTATAAATCGCAGCGTAAAATCGGCCACGTTTGATTATTGTATCTTCAGATCCCTTACCTGCTGCTCAGCCTCTGGGCTATAGTCGTTGAATGCGGGAAGTTAAGTGTCTCCACGTTGGACGCAGGCAACGGCTGGAGGCCAGAGGCTACCGTCCATATGCGGAATCGTTACTCGTTAGATGAACTCTTTTTCCACATATCAAAAAAATTAAAAAACTGAAACGGATGCTCGCGACAAAAAGCTTCCAAGGTATCAGCAAATTCTTGCACATAGGGGATAAATTTATCTTTCCCTCGCCCTAACCCGGCCGGAACCCGGATCGTCCGGTAGAGCTTCATTTCATAGCTGTCCGGACCGACCTTATACGACAACAACACCACGATCGGTGCACCAGTTACCGATGCGAGCTTGCAGGCGCTGAACGGAAAGGTGACGGTTCCATCCATAAAATCGACCTCGACGCCGTTACGATCATCGCCGAGCATACGGTCCCCCATCACCGACACGACTTCGCCGCGCTTAAGCGCTTCAAGCATCTTCAGCACGCCACCCAAATCGCCACGCGGATCGATAATCCGATAGGGGCACTCGATCCCGGCATGCTCGAAGTGATGTCGATCGATATCCCCCTCCTCTCTCTGCATCAACAGATTGATCGGGGTTTCCACCAGACCGAGGACGGATGCGGCCACCTGCCAGCAGCCGACATGAGCATTAACCAGAAGAACACCCTTCCCCTCCGCCACCAGATCGAGGAGTTCCTTCTTACCGCGCAGTTCAACCTGAACATGCTCCGGCCCGAGGATCCCGACCAGAGCCCGATCGACCAGCACCTTCCCTAATTCAAGCGACATCCGGTAACCGTTCCAGAAACGGTCCCAGGCGTTAGCGCCGGGAAATCGCCGATTCAGGTAGTGGCTGCATTTACGCCTGATCGATGGGAGGAGAGTATAATAAAAAATGACGCAATAGAGCAACAGGTATGCGCCCCGTCGTCCGCCACACCTTATCATCAGATAAAAGGATTGGTGCTGCCACGACGAGCCGATACTGCGACTGGTCCACTCCTGCCGCTCAGTTTCTGATGATCGGGGCTCAATCGACGGCACGTCCCCCCCTTTTCATCTCACGATTGAGCATTGACGCAACCAGATAGATCACCAGCGCCGCAATGATCGCGAGGAGCGGTCCGAGTAACAGGGAACCGAGAAACCACTCATAGAGACGATCGAGCGCCTGATAACCGAGGGTTTCAATCGAAATTTCGGTTAAAAAGCTGCCGTTGCGGATGAAATATCCGGCTTCAATACAGAGACCGGGGACCAGCGGCGGCATACAGAGCTGGCTGGCGCCGACGGCAGCGACTTTATTCAGGCGAAAAAAGCCGGCCACCAGCAGAATGGCAATCGTGTGCGCCGCCATGATCGGCAGGGCACCCAGGAACACTCCGACTGCGCTGGCGATCGCCAGCTGTCCAGGGGTCGCATTCTCAGTCAGCAACGCCCGCAGAGAACGCAAAGGGTGCCGCATTGTAATCTTCGTTTCAACCTCCCCCCCCTCAACCAATTTACGATGGGGCCAGGGGGCGACGGATCGGAACGTTAATTTCGTATTTAAAATGGTCAATCTGAAATTATCCATAAAGCCGCGAAAGTGCGAAATCCGCTCTTCTGAATTCGGATAAAAAACCTGGATATCGACATCATGCAGTTGCACGCCAGCCCAGACTGCGCGGACCAGAACCTCTATTTCAAATGAATAATGTTTTTCATAGAGGGGGAGCCCGAGAACGATCTTGACCGGATAAGCCCGGAAACCACTCTGGCTGTCGGCGAGCGATTTTCCGGTCTGAACCCGTAGCCAGAAGTTTGAGAATTTACGCCCGAACCTCGACGCACCCGGAATCGTCGCTTGCTCGAAATCGCGTTTGCCAACAGTGATACCGGTCGGGTCAGCCGCGATCGCTCTGAAAAACTTCGGTAAATCTTCAGGAAAATGCTGCCCATCGGCATCGAGCGTCACAACATGACTGAACCCGAGCCGGTCCGCCTCAACGAAGGCTGCCCTAAGCGCCTCCCCCTTGCCCCGATTCTCCGGTTGACGGATGATCTTGACATCCAGACCCTCCAGCACCGCAGCGCCGGCGTCTCGGCTCCCATCATCGACCACCAGCAGTTGATCATGAATCCGCAGCACCCTTTCGGCCACACTGCGAACGGTCGCCGCATGATTATAGAGCGGAATCACCACCAGAATTTTCAAAGGTGAACCGGTCATTCAGAGTCCCCATCGCCGAGGCGTTTATTGCTTTTGATGAAACTCATAAACCCGAACAGATTTCCCAAAAACCGTCGCCAGCTGTCGGGAGATTTCCAGATCATGGCGAGATAACCGAGCAGAACCTTGGGTCGCTGAAAATGGGTTTTATAAAACTTTATAAAAAGTTCCTCCAACCGCTCCCTAGTCATCCCGGCCGGTATAAATTGAAAACTCATGCAATCCATCTTGGCCCAATCCTCGTCAAATTCACCCAAGTCATGGATCGTCTCGTAAATCGGCGAACCGGGAAAAGGGGTAAACTTGGCCAGATTAAAATCATCAATCGGGAGGGAGAAGACGTACTCCATACTCCGCCGGATCGATTCCTCGTTCTCGCCCGGCAGACCCATCATCAACAGCCCTTTGGTCCGAATACCGGTACTTTTAATCAGTCGAATCTTATCTGCCAGCATGCTGAGGTTGGCATTTTGTCGATGCTTGGCCAAGAGCTCCTCGTCTCCGGTCTCGATCCCGAGACTCACCATCCAGCAGCCGGCCGCCTTCATCAGTGTGAGCAGATCGAAATCGATATGCTCAGCCCGGACCGCGCAGTTGAAGGTCATACCGAGCGGATTCGCAATCATCATATTGCAGAAATCCTCGACCCTCTGGCGCTGAAAGGTGAACTGATCATCGTAGAAATTGATATGCCGGATCCTGAACGTCTCGTGCAGATACTTCAGGTGCCGGTAGAGATACTCGGCTGAGTTATACCTGAACGTACGCTGAAAGACCGATCGATCACAGTAGCTGCAGGCATAGGGGCAACCGCGACTGGAGATACAGCTGGTACTCGGTGCCTTGGGATAATTAAAGATCGGGAGTTTGTAGACCTCGGGATACCCTTCCAGCTTTTCGTAAGCCGGAAAAGGGAGAGTGTCGAGATCGAGCCCTTCAGCGCGATAGCCGTTGAACTCTGGCGTCCCTTCACTGTTGCGGTGCACCAGACCGGCCACCGACTGCGACTGGTCAAATCCGGACTGCATTAATTCATGCAGCGTCTCCTCCCCCTCACCGACCACCGCAATATCGACTTCAGGATAGTCACTGAGCAGCTGCTCCTTAAGGGCTGAGACATGCGGACCGCCAAAAACAGCATGAATACCAGGGAGGACCGATTTTGCCAGTTTTGCCAGACGAACCGCATCGAGAAACGACGAGGTCGTACAACTGAAACCGATCCATGCTGGCTGATGCTGCCTCAGGTAGTCGACGATTTTACTGTCTGAATCGGGATGGGCATAGCAGTCGATAATATCGGCTGTAAACTCATCGCGCTCCAGATAAGCCGCGATGCTGGCAAGCCCGATCGGTGGCATGATATTCACGATCCGCGAGATATCCTGCCCGGCGGAACCGGCGCTGTAGCCCAAGGGGTGAACCAGCAAAATTCTTTTGAAATCTCTTTTCATTTTAACCCTTATCAACCGGTTTCCGTCCCTTTTTAAAAGAGACCAGAGTATCCCAGAGCAGCCCGCGGAAACCGAATCGGCGCATGATTTCCAACCGTTTTTGACCTTCAGATGGCGGGAAAATCCGCTCCCGTTTTTTCTTGAAGGTCTCGAGGATCATGCCGTTCATCTGCTCCACCTCGATCTGCGGTGAAAAATAATAAGCCGGCATCAGGAGTTCACACTCTGCTTCAATCACCTGCTCTTCGATCGCCCGGGTGTGGAGTTCGGTTCCGGGGAGAATACGGATCCCCGAAAATGCGAAGACCACGTTTTTGTCGATCCGTTCGACGTTTTGCATCCCTTCTCGAACCGAATCGTAGGTTTCATCAGGACCGCCGAACATGATGTAATGTGCCGCCGGGATCTCCTCGGCCACACAGGCGTCATTCACCGCCAGCACCTCATCGAAACTGAACCCTTTTTTCAACCCGTTTAACGTTGTGTCACATCCGGCATCGGTCCCGAGTTCAACGGCATAAAGACCGGCGCGTTTCAACAGCTGTAATTCCGCACGGCCGATCCCCTGGGGTCGAAAAAAAACCGGTCCAGGTGATACCGAGATCTCGCCGTGCCAACTCCTCGGCAAATTGCAGATAATGCCCCTGAGCGTCGTTAAAAACCGAATCGGTAAAAAAGAAATTGTCGATACCGTAATCGCGTTGCGCCTTGGCAATATCATCGATTACCGTCGTCACGTCCTGCGGTCGAAACCGGTTCCCTTCGAGACTCGGATAGGTGCAGTAGACACACTGATAAGGGCAACCGCGCTTGGTCTGGAGGTTGATCTGACCACTTTCAGCCTGATAGAAATCGACCAGATTTTGTTCATAGAGAGGTGACCCCATTTGACCTGCGGTCAGAGGGGTCAACTGACCGTCACTCAATCGCGGCACACTGCGACCAGCGGCTAGATTTTCGACCAGGTTGCAGATGAGTTGTTCTCCTTCACCGACAACACCGTACTCGGCGCCGAGATAGTCGAGGATTGCCTCCGGCATCACCGTAAAAGCAGGGCCACCGACGATGATCGGCGCATCACTATTTTCACGCATAATCTCAGTCAACTCTTTGGCCTGCGCCAGATACCAGCCGTTCTCCTTCGAAAATGAATCGACGTTATCGATATTCCGGAGCGACAGACAGATCACATCGGGTGCAAAATTGCGCAGCGACGCAACCAGCGCCTCCTTCGACTTCCCGGCGGCCAGAAAATCGAACTGCAACACCTCGTGCCCCCCACAGGCGAGCGCACCGGCGATCACGGCCATCCCGAGGGGATAGACCGGATACGGCTCAGTGGTCACATTGGTCGAAAGAAGAAAGACCTTACTCATGGATTCATCGCTTTTTTCAATTGGCGTTTCTTGCGTGGTTCATAACGCCGATAGGTCCCATCCTCAATTTCACGCCGGATGACCTGCTCAAACAGTTTCCCCATCTTCAACTGATGACCACTTTCGGCGTTGAAGGTGTCCCAGGCGTAATAGTACATCTCCTGCAACTTCTCCGGCGTCATCTGCTTCGGCTGGAAGACGACCTTGTCGGCCGTGTAGTTGATCCAGTCGTTCGACAGAATGCGCCCTTCCTTCTCCATCTGCCGGCGGACCGGTGAATGCGGGAAGGGGGTCATGATCGTGAATTCGGCAACATCGAGTTCGATCTCGATGAGAAAATCGACCAGCCGTTTGATATCGTCTTCGCTCTGATCGTCGGTACCGAGGATGATCGTCCCCTCGACCCCGATCCCGTGATCCTTGAGCCGCTTGACCCGGTTGCGGATATAATCGGATGTGTCAAAAACCGCCTGATAGACGTACCACGCACCCGCATCGGCGGCCAGTTTGAGGACCTTATCATCATCCAGAATCGGGTGCGAGACCCATTTCTTCTTCAGCGGCGCCATCTCCGTAAAGAGATCGATCAGCCATTGGCGATCTTGAGCTAATGAATTATCGACGATAAACATGCGGTTGTTTTGAATCGACTCCATCTCCGCAATCACCTTATCGACCGGGCGGGGACGAAAACTCTTCCCGCCGAGAAAACCTGTACAACAGGGATAACAGTCGAATTTGCACCCACGCGAGGCGTGGACCAGATCGAGCATCTGCACCCCGCGGTAATTGTACTTCTCGCGATCCAGGATCTCTCGCTTGGCGGTCCCGACCAGATTGATATCCGGGTGCTTCTGCATGTAGTCATAAACCGGCTTCAACTCACCCCGCTTAAAATCTTCAATCACCTGCCCGAAACGCCCCTCGACCTCGCCGAGAAACACCGAATCGGCATGCTGCTGCACCTCTTCGGCGTGCAGTATGGTCGAGATGCCACCGAAGATCACCTTTTTGCCACGAGCACGAAACTCCTTTGCGATCTCGAAAGCGCGCGGCAGTTGCGATGAGAGCATGGTTGAGATCGCGACCAGATCACAACTGGCATCAAAATCGATCTGTTGCACATTCTCATCGATGAAGTTGATCTCCACCTCATCCGGCATCGCTGCGGCAAACACAACCGGGCCATGCGGTGGCAAGTGAAATTCGGTCTGCTGGTCGAGTTTCGGCCAGCGTGGATAAATCAGTTCCATTTTTATCATCGTCCAACTCCTTATCCCGACAGAAAAACCTCTCGGTACTATTATTTATTCTGCTTATCTACTTCGCCCCACCAAAGAGCTATTAGACAAGGTCATAGTTAATCTCACGCCCGTTCGCGTTGCTCACTCAAGACGCAAAGGCGCAAAGAAAATCTTAGCTTATAGGGTTAACCTTCGCGTCTTTGCGGCTTTGCGTGAGACAAGATTTTAATTTCGGCCGTAAGTTAATCGTCTGCCCCCGAGTTGAAGCGATTTCTAGTTTCACAATCAGAGCTCAGGTTGAGTCAAATGGATAACCAGATTATATATTTGTGGCCAAACAGGCCGTTATCAGCTGCGAAAGATCAGTCACCTCGACGCCGTTAAACAAAAGCTGTTCTCCGACCTGTTCCAGTTCTCCATACGGTGCAGCGTTCCCAGGTTCTCGTCCGAGGAGAATAAAAAGCCCCCCGGGGAGATGATCGCCGTGCATCAGTTCCGGCGGTGGCCCCAGATCGACGATTCCGGCCAAAACACCGGACTGATCACTCCAGGCCAACTCTTCAAGACCGACCTTGATCGACTCAAGACGGGTCGAATCATGCCGGTTGATAATCATGCTGTTGCCGGTCAGACCGAAACGCAAGGCGGCTTCACCGAGAAAAGAGTTCGGCAACGTGTAGGCAAACAGATTTGGACTCGCCAGTTTACCGTCCTCCGGGATCAGCGTCTGGTAGTAGTCGATGTCGGTCTGCAGGCAGCCATAACGACTCGCGGCGACGACCCCGATCGGTCGCTTCTCCTCCCACTTTTCGGCATCCGCATCGCGCAGACAAAAAGCGACTGCGGCGAGTCCGACCCGGGAAAAATCGTCCAGACGACCAAACCGCTTGTCGATCTGAGCGAAAACCTGTTTGCGTTGCGGGATCTGTAACTCCCCGCCCTGTAGCGGGGAAGAGTCCGATTGCCGCCCCTGAGAGAATCCCGCCGGAGTCACCCAGCCGATCCCATTGATCCAAGCTCTCATCGCGCCCCCCCTTGAAGAATCAGAGCGGCATTGACGCCACCGAAGCCGGAATTGGTGCAGAGAAGGTACTCGCCACATATCGCTTGCGGGGCGGAAGAAACACGCCCCTGCCCCGCCTCTTCCGGCTGTTCACAGCCGACCGTTCCAGGGATGATCTGCTGTTGCAAGGCATAGCCGGCAACCAGCACTTCGACCCCACCGGCCGCGCCGAGACAATGCCCGAGACTCCCCTTCACCCCGTGCAGCGGCGGCAATTTGTCGGCGAACAGGGCATTAAAGGCGGTCAACTCCATCGCATCATTGTAGATCGTCGCCGTGCCGTGCGCATTGATCGCCGCGATCTGCTCCGTACCGATTCCTCCCTTTTTCAGCGCCGCCCGGCAAGCGAGAATCAGGCCGCTCCCATCACGCGCCGGAGCGGTAACATGGTGCGCGTCGTTGGCGCTCCCCCAACCGGCAATAGTTGCCAGCGGAGTCTCTTTCTGGCGCATCGCCCGCTCTTCACTCATCAGCAGCAGGGCGACCCCCGCCTCACCGAGATTCAGCCCCTGACGCGCGGTATCAAACGGTTTACACCTCTCGCCGGAGAGGGCCTGCAGCGCCGAGAATCCGGAAAAAACAAATTCACTGACGATATCGGCGGCATAGACCAGCACGCAATCGGTCTGACCTGCCGCAATCATCGCGGCGCCGCGGGCCAGAGCGACGGTCGAAGAGGTACAGGCGGCATTGATATTCAAACCGGTATCGAGCAGTCCAAACCGCCCCGAAATTTTTGCCAGCAGCGGCTCAAACAACACCGACTCCGGCAACATCTCCACGCCCCGACAGGCGACTTCAAGTTTATCAATCTCACCCTTAGTCGAGGCAACGATCAACCGCGCATCGCGCGGGACTTCACCGAGTTGCTCTGCGAGACGCTCCAGCAAAGGATCGAGCAGGGAGCCGCCGGCCGGAACCTTTAAATCCTTAATGCACGCAGCGATCGAGGAGATATAATTCTCACAACTAAAGCGGGTTAAGGGTGCAATGCCGCTGCGCCCATCGAGCAGCCCCTCCCAGAGAGCCTCTGGTCCAGAACCTAAAGGGGTCACACAAGCAACCTTGCTGATAAAAACTTTTTTCAAACCAGCTCCCCCCCCTGCCACCGCTCGCGAAACTGTTCGTAAAATGGGGGTGGGACCATCAGCACGTTATTTTCATTATCCATCATCATCTGCACCGTGTAGCCGGTGGTGGTCACTTCACCGGCTGCATTGCGCAGAATGAACTCATGATTGAGCCGAACCGCGTCAGACCAGTGCAGAATTGCTTCAATAGTAAAAGGCTCACTGAAACGCAAGGGACGCTTATAATCGACATGCATCTGCTTGATCGGTGAGATGATCCCCTTATTGTATAGATCCATGTAGCCGAGGCCGTAGCTCTCCCCGAGCAGGACCCGACCATCCTCAAAATAACTCGGATAGCGGCCGTGCCAGACAATACCGAGAGGATCCACCTCCTCGAACCGAACCGTTCTCTCGACCGTGCAGCGCAGCGGTTGCGGATCAGAAGGGGAGCTTTTAAAGTACGGCTTTCTCATTGCGGATCTCCTCTACCGAGCAGCAGAGTGAAGCTGGCGGCAGACTCGTCCGCCACCGCAAGTTTCGCGGAACAACGAAACTGGCCCTCTTTTTCTTGACATTGAACGGTGACATCAATCTGCTCTTCCGGTCGGAGTTGACGGATAAACTTGGCCCGCTCCAAACTTAAGAACTGCAACGATTCACCGACAACCTGCTCGGCCAGCATCTGTGCAATCAAGGTCTGCAGAACCGCCGGCAGAATCGGGTAGCCGGGAAAATGACCGGCGAAGCCGATAAAAGAAGGAGCGAAACAGAAGCTCTGTTCGCCACCCTCTACCGTTAGCAGGGGCGGGGTGAGCGCCGCCTGGTTGATCTCATCGCGCATCCTGTTCATAGTTCCTGTTTTACCTCGCGGATCCAGAGGGAGAGCTTAACGCTCTGCCGGTAATCATTCAAAACAATCTGCATCGGGAGTGAAACCACCCCAAAAGGTTGATACTGACTATAGACAATCCGCCAGTCATCTTGCTCTCCGCTCAATCGGGTCTCTCGCAAGTCCCCCTGGCAATCGAAGGTGAATCCGAGTTTTTGGGTTCCCGCCGAGCGAGTGAGACGCTGGCTATTCTTATGGTTTTCGAGTTGATCCAGAATTTGCGGTTGCGGCATCAAAAAAATCTGCCGCAGACTCTTCGCCACCCCTTTAGCCAACCCCTGCCTCTGTTGCAGTTGCGGAATGGCGCGATGCAGCTGTTCACCATCGGCCGTTACGGTGAGATCGAACAACACTATGCCCATTTCGTTCATCGCCAGCAATCGGGCTTCCTGCCGGTTCAGATCGAGACGAAGAAAGCCCTCCATCGGGATCTTCTTGGGGCCGAGCTCCAGCAAGACCGACTGCCGTAACCGCCAGATTCCGCCCCTGTCCAGCCAATGCCTGCCGACCAACTGCTCGGTGCTAAGCTCGGCCCGGCAATTGTCCGGCAACGTCAATGGTGGCGACGTCGGGGCGCAAGCGCAGAGGATTAAAAAAAGTGCCGAGGCAAAGAGACGCAACATCAACTCCTTTTCACCCGGAAAGCGGGGATAACCAGTACGGCCGTCGGAACAGCGGCGCTGATGCCGAGCAGCACGGTCAGACCGATGGAGTACATCGCCGGGTGCCGGGCCAGAACCAGAGCGCCAAAACCGACCAGCGTCGTCAACCCTGAGACGATGACCGCGCGCGAAGAGGCGAGATTTTGCGCCTGCTCTCCATGACAGACCATGAAGATGCCATAATCGACCCCGAGACCGATAACCAGGATCGAAGCGACCACATTGAACAGGTTCATCTCAAGTCCGAGCCACCCCATGCCGCCGAACATCACCAGCAGGCCGGTGAGGACCGGCAAAAGGGCCAGGAGAACATCAGACACGCGGCGAAAGAGGAGGAGCAGCAAGGCGAGAACTGCCCCCCCCGCATAGAGAATAAAACGGTTGAAATCGCTGGAAATCTCCTGGCTGAGTTGTCGCCCAAAACGGGACTGGGAGACGAGTGTCACCCCCGGCAGCTCTGTCAACTCACCCTCTAATTGGCTGATCAACTCAGGGCGATCCGGGAGCAAGGTCAGCAGCTGATAATCCGCCCCCTCTTTCAACAGAAAATTATCCAGCAACCCCGTAAGTCCCCACCGCTCAAGACGCTCGATATCGATCTGCTCAGGAGGTTGGTCGAGAGCTTTGAAAAACTCGGCAAATGCATCTTTTGAAAAGCCGTATTTGCGCGCCGACTGCAGAATGAGCGATTGCGTCGTCGCGCGGTGCTGCTGCCAGAAAGAGACCCAAGCTTCTGACCGCTGTTGCTGGGTCTGCTTTGAACTGAAAAGGGGAGACAGGCTGACCGCTTCGTCCTGAATATTATGTTGACCGAGCAGCGCCCAAACCTGATCATTGCGTTGCAGGGCGTTTTGCAGGTCGGTCCCTCCGGTAAAGACCAGCGCCCGGCCACGCATGTTCCCCCAGACTTCTGACAGACGCTCTTCTGCCTGCCGTAACTCGACCGGGATATAACTGAGCTGCCGCAATTCGCCGTTGATCTTTAACTTTGGCGCTTGCGACGCGCCGAGAAGAACAACAATCAGCCAGAGGAACAGCACCAACCAACGCAGATTCGGCACAACATCATAGATATGTCGCTTAAAACCTTGCGTGGGGAGAGCATTGACCGGACTCCCTTTGCCGATAAAGTGCGGCAGGATCAACAATGCGAGCAGAACTGCAGCGATAACACCGGACATGGCAAAGACTGCCAACTCCCTCTGCCCCGGTAGAGCGGAGAGCAATAACATGGAAAAAGCAGCTAACGTTGTCAGGCCACCGAACAATACCGGTTTCGACACCGTCTGCAGTAGTTCGGCGCGTGACCCGTTACCGTGCAGCAAGGCAAAGTAGACATGCAGCCCAAAATCGATGGTAATCCCGAGCAATACCGCACCAAAACCGAGGGTGATCCCCGATAGCTGGCCAAACCAGAGGGATGAGACCAGCAGGGCGATCGCGATACTGAAGAGCGGCAGCAGGTAGACAGCCAAGGCGCGAACACGGCGTAAAAAGAGGGCAAACAACAGCAGGATCCCGATGCCGGAGACCGACAGAACCAGGCGGATATCGGCTTGGATCACCTCGGCATTCGCCAGGGTATAGGGATGCCCGCTGATCAGATCGGCACTGATCCCTTCGGGGAGCTGATCGCGCGCCAGAGCAAAAGCATCAATCAGCTCTCTTGCCCCGGCCGAATCGGTGATCAGCACCGGGGTATCGGCAAGGATCAGGCTGCTTTGACCGTCGCGGCTCAAAAAGTGCCCCTGGACCAGTCGCACTCCGGGGAGGGGGTTGATATAGCGGAGTTTTTGCTGCGCAAACCGCTCCAGTCCGAGAGGGTCCCGACGAATCTTATCTTTAAGGACAACCCCCTGTGGCTGCATCAGTTGCGCAAGATCCGTCGCAAGACTCTGATCGATCCGCTCTTCGGTCAGCTGCTCTGCTATCTGGAACAGATCATCGCTATCAGCAAGAAACGGCAGATAGGTCCCAAGCTCTTTGAACATCGGGGAGGTTCGTATTTCACCGGGACCACTGAGCGGATGAGTAAAAAGTGCCGCAGGGAGAGCATCGCGGAGCCGGTCGGTCGCTGCCAAAAGTTCTGTTGTTTCAATCGGCTCGGTTGCGCGGAGATGAATGACGAGTTTCCGGGCAAACGGTGCCTGCTGCAACAGTTGGAAATCGCTTGCGACCCGCGACTTTCCATCCGGCAACATCGAAGCGATGCTCTCTTCAACCTTGAGCTGCGACAGATTCCAGAGACTGGCGAGAACGAGCAGCAGCAGAATCAAGACCAGCCAACCACGCCGTTTCTGTAATCTTATGTATAAATTAGCAAACAAAGTGATTAAAACTCCGGCGGTTGAAAGGCCTCGCGGGGCAATTCTCTATTCAAATGCACATTGGTAAAACGGAGCAGCGTGCTGTCCCCCCCCTGCTCAGCCATCAAAACTTCTGCAATATAGCGGCGGTCTGCGGAAAACCGAACCTGCAGATAATCGATAAAACCGGCCTCCCCTTCGTCCCGAGGGGTCAACCGCAAAACGATCGGCTGTGAGGATGCCAACTCCATCTGATAGCGATTCTGCAGCCAATCGAGGTCGACCCGCGCCCAGGCCAGCAGCTGCTGAGCAATCACCCCCATGATCGGATCATTCTCAACGGAAAAAGAGTTTCGCTCTTCGCTGAGGCTGTTCCAACTCTCCCCTTCGCCCCCCCGGAGAACAAAACCGGAAGCGACCGGCGTGAGCAGCTCCCAACGGAGCCGGTCTGGAGCCTGATAGGAAAAAATCCCATGCGAAATCAGCTTTTCTGAAAAAATTGCCAGGTTTTTTTCCTGCACAAAACCGCTTGAGAGCGTTTTTGTTTCAGTCGCAATCGTCTGCATCTCACTGAATAGCTGTTGCAGTGTCAGCGGTTCTGACCAGGCGACCGAAGAGATCATCAGGAGCAGAGAAGAGAGAACCGCTGCCCTCAATACATTAAGCTTACGCATAGTCTAATTAACCCAGAGTTTCATTTCGCCGTGAGAGATCATTATGGTGCCACACCAGATTTCACCCTCGGTCACCGAGAAATCGTCGAGTTCTGCCACCGTTCGAATGTTGATCCGTAAAAGATCCCCGGCCTGCGCAGAGTGCAGGCGGACCAGTCTCTTGACGCCGACCAGAAACCCCTGTTTGATCGGTTTCCCACAGGCCAGATCAGAATACCCTTTGATCGCCGCATAGGACTGAGCCATCAGTTCAATCAAGGCGACCTCTTCGAGCTCTCCGTCAAGAGAGACCAACGGAGAGTCCGCCGAAACGCACGCCTCGACCATGCCGTTTTTCCCGTCGGCTTCCATTAGACGATCGATGAGTCGCATCGGGAGACGATGCGGAACCAACTTTTCGGCTTCCATCGGCAGGGTTAGAGTCATCACTCCACCGAGTAGATCTGCAGATCATCAAACAGTTGGCTCGAAAACAGAATTTTACGAAACCGGACCAACTCTTCGTGAAAGATCCCCGAGTTGTCGTACTGGGTAAAATCCTGATTCAGGATCTGGTAAATGCGTCCGGTCCCTCGCCCCAATTTATCGGCATTCCGAAAGGATAACGCCTGCAGGACGGCGAGAACCTCCAGGGTAAGGACATGCTTGGCGTTACTGACCGACTTGAAGGCCTTGCGCGCAGCGACTGTCCCCATGCTGACCACGTCCTGATTCGATGCATTGCAGCTGATGGAGCTGGTACTGACCGGATTCGCCAGTTGACGATTCTCGGCTGTGGTTGAAGTCGCCAGATATTGAGCCCCCATAAAACCCATGGTCAGCCCCAGGGTGCCGGGGATCAGGAATTCCGGCAGCCCTTCGTTGAGATTTTTGTCGAGATACTTATTGGTCCGCCGTTCCGAAATATTACAGAGGGTCGCGATCGCCATGCAGAGCATATCCATCACGAAACCGATACTCTGCCCATGGAAGTTCCCGCCATGGATAATCTTCTTTTTCTCCGGAATGATGATCGGGTTGTCGTTGGAAGAGTTGGCCTCGACCTCAACGACCCGGCTCGCTTGCTCGATCGCTTCGGCCACCGGTGCCAGAACCTGAGGCGTGCAGCGAACCGAATAGACATCCTGAACGTTGATATCGGTTTCAAAGACCGGGCCGTCTGATTTCTGATTCCGAATCAGATCGTGCATCTTTGAACGCAAGGTAATATTGCCCGACCCCTGATAGAGATTTCGAATCATTTCAGAAATCTGCAACTGCCCCAGATGCGGTTTGACCAGGTGCAGATCTTCATCAAAAGCGTCATCGATCCCACCGAAAATTTCAAGGGCAAAAGCGCCATTTACGCAGCTGAGATTGAGCAGTTTCTTCGCACCGAAGATTGCGAAAGCCGCCAGTGCCGTCATGGCGCTGGTCCCGTTCATCAGGGCGATCCCCTCTTTGAAGCTGAGGCGCATCGGCTGACGATCGAGCTGTCGGTAGAGTTCTGCCGCATCCTGCAGTTTCCCCTGGTAGTAAAGTTGCCCCTCGCCGATAATCGAGAGCGCCAGATGCGCCAGATGAATCAGATCACCCGAGGCGCCGACGCTGCCGCATTCGGGGATGTATGCTGCAATCCGCTCATTGATCATCCACTGCATATGCTCGAGCAGTTCAATCCGGACCCCGCTGAATCCTTTCACCAGGGTATTGAGACGCACCGTCATGACGGCAATCGCAATATAATCTTTGAGGGGGTCACCGAGGCCGGCCGCATGACTCCGGATCAGATTGACCTGCAACTGTTCAATCTGCTCGTCATCGATGATTTTGTTGCACATCGGGCCGAAAGAGGTGTTGACGCCGTAGATGATCCGCTTGGCAGCAACCTCTTCCTCCAGAAATTTGCGACTGGCGCGGCAGCGCTTCAGAGCGGCCGGATCGAGCGCGACCTTTTTGTCTCCGACGCCGATAGCGACGATCTCTGCAATCGTTAAATCGCACCCATTCAGGATGACGGTTGCTTCGTTCTTTGCACTCATACTTTTTCAACCCCTTTATCTTTTTCACGATAGTCAAAAAATGTTACCGGTTTGCGTCGTTCCGGCAAAATCGTTTTACGAACAATGTCATCAGGTGAGACCAGCACAACCTCCGGTTTGACCTTGGTTTTTGCAGCGATCAACTCTGCCAGACGATCTGCGGTTAACGCAGGGTCGGTGCAGCCGACCACAACCCGGATCCGGTCGGAAAGGTCAAACTCCCGTTCAACCTCAAGGTAATGCCCCCGCACCGACTCGATCCCGTGTAGGGCGCTACTGATAGCCGCTGGAAACAGGGTGGTGCCGCGATATTTAAGCATCTGCGCCCGGCGACCGAGAATAGGTCCCAATCGCGGCGTCTGCCGACCACAGTCACACAATTCCGTATGCAGGCGGGCGATATCTCCGGTCCGATAGCGGAGCAGCGGCGTCCCTTCGATCCCGAGCGGGGTCACAACCACCTCGCCGGAACTTCCGCAGGCAACCGCCGCGTCATCTTCTCCGACGATTTCAACGATCATCAATTCCGGCAACAGATGTCCGCCGCGACCGGCGGTGCAATCGGCAAAAGAGGTCGCCATTTCGGTGCTCGCATAAGTTCCCAGGACCTGAGCCGACCAGGTCTCACTCAACAACGTCCCGAGCGGTGCCAGTCCGAGGTTTTCAGCACGGATCGGTTCGCCGATACAGATCAATTTGTCAACAGCCAACGTGGCCGGATCGATACCCAAATGTTGTAATTGTCGAGCTATCGCCAAAAAGAGGCTCGGCACACCGACCAGAATCGTTGGGCGTTGATTCATAATGAGTTCTGCGACCAGAGCCGGTTGTCCGGAGCCGGCGCGGATCGCCGTCGCCCCGATCTTGCGCAAGCCGAGAAAATAAGCGAGACCGGCCATGAAGCAACGATCGAGGGCGGCACAGATCAGCACCCGATCGTTAAGGGAGACACCGGCTGCAGAAAAAGCGAGTTGTTCGTTTTGGCTCAAGCGCTGCAAATCGTTTTCAGTTTGCCAGATCGTCACCGGCTCACCGGTAGTCCCCGACGTCTGGCAGATATCGACCACTTCAGCCTCGGTGACTGCCAGAAAATCGCGATTGCGGGACGCAAAATCAGACTTATCCGTCATCGGGAGTCGCACGAGTTGATCAAGAGAGTTCAGCTCCTGAGCTTTGAAATCGGCTGTGCCGAGTAACTCCCGGTAATAGGGAGACGACTGCTGCAGATAAGAGAGCTGTTGCTGCAGTAAAACCAGCTGCCGCGCGGCAATCTCCTTTGGTATCGCCAGGGGAAACATTATGATATCACCTCGCCCCGCATCTCGGAAAGAGCGGTCACCATTCTCTTTTTGACCAATTTACGCAGACGGGCATGACCACTCTCTCCCTTGTATAGTGTCGTATCGATCGGTTCCAGTGCCCGGAGGGTAATCCGACAGGGCCGAAACAGTTTACGATCAGGGGGGAGGAGCAGATCGGTTCCGTCTATGCAGAGAGGAATCAACGGCACACCGGCACTGATTGCCATCTTGAATCCACCGGAATAAAACCGCTGCAGTTCTCCATCGCGACTGCGATGTCCTTCTGGAAAAAACAGCACCGACCCCTTTTTGTCTAACGTATTTTTACCGCAGAGAAGGGTCTCTTCCCAGCTGCTCCCTTCAACATCGATATACCGGGCCAGACGCATGAACCCGCCATACCAGAACATCTTGAACGGCCAGGTGCGCACGGCATAAGTAATATCATGCACCGGCAACAACGCCATGCAGTAGGTGTCAAAAAAAGAACGATGATTGACAATAAAGAGATAAGGGGTGTCGCTCTCGATCAACTCCATCTGCTGCCGTCGAAACCTGACAAAGGGGGACATTAAGGCCAACCACCCTCGACCATATAGCCAGATAAACCAGCGCATGATGCGGCAGACAGGCCAACGCAGAATCAGACGGGTGAGGACGAATCCGAACGGTGATATCAAAATTCCGACCAAGGTCCAGAAAACCAGCATCGGATAACACCAGAGGTTCATCAACAGCACAAGCGGACCGGGCCGTCCTTCACTCATGTCTCCATTGCTGTGATCAGCTTTCATATCCCGCACATCCACGATGATCAGCTGTTCCCAGTAACTTTTTCAAGCACAAAGCGATGAATATCTCCCAGAGTACGGATATTGCGGACCGCTTCTTCTTCGCGGATTTTGAAGGAGAATGCCCCTTCGAGTACGATCACCATATCGACCGTGTCGAGACTGTCGAGCCCCAGATCATCATAAATATTAGCTTCAGGGGTCATATCGCCCCGGTCGAGTTCAAACTCTTCGGCCAGACTGGAATCGATCTTTTCAATGATTTCCTGCTCAGTCATTCTGTTTTGCTCCTTAAAATGACGGTGGAATTGATACCGCCCATTGCGAAATTGTTTTTCAGCACATAAGTGACCTCGGCCGGCTGGTTCTGCTGCAGATGCTTGATTCCGCTGCAAGCCGGATCGATCTGGTGCAAATTGCGGGTCGCAACCAGCTCACTATGAAGCATCATACCGATACTCGCGGCTAATTCAATCGCGCCACTGGCGGCCATGGTGTGCCCCAGATGCCCTTTGAGACTGCTGACCGGAACCCGGTCACCGACCAATTGGCGGATCGCTTCGGTCTCGGCCACATCCCCCTGAATCGTCCCGGTCGCATGGGCATTTATGTAATCGATCTCTTCTGCATCCAGACCGGAATCCTCCAGCGCCAGCCGCATACAGTCGTACATCGCCCCGGAATCAGGGGTGGCGATACTCGAGGTATCGGATGTGGTGGCAAAACCGATGATCTCGGCCAGAATCGTCGCTCCGCGCGCAACGGCAACACTCTTTTTCTCCAACAACAGAATACCGCTCCCCTCACCGCAAATGATCCCGTCACGGTTCTGGTCAAAGGGGCGCGGAGACTCGGTCGGCTGCTGATTAAAACCGGTCGATGCGGCGCTCATGACGTCGAAGGTGGCAGTGGTCAGTGGATGAAATTCATCCGCTCCGCCGCACAAAATCGCGTCCTGACGACCGAAAGCGATCTGCTCGTAGGCGTAACCGACCGCCTGACAGCCGGTCGCACATGCGGCCGAGGGGGCCATCACCCGTCCGGTAATGCCCAACGACTGCGCAACATTGGCCGCACAGGAGTGCCCCATAATTTGAAAAAAGAGCCCTGACTTCATCCGCTCAAGACTGTGGTCGATAAAATAGTCGATAAAAAACTTTTCACTGGTTTCCGTACTCCCGAGGGTCGAGCCGATCACCACCCCGGTTCGACCGGAAGCGAGCTGTTCAGCCGGATAACCGGCCATCGCCAGAGCCTGTTGACTCGCCAGATAGGCGTAGACTGACATCTTGGACATCGACCGACGGATCTTGCGCGGGACCTGCTTCGGATCAACCCCCTCGACCGTGGCTGCCAGCCGGGAACGGAGCCCACCGATCTCTTCGAGTTCGGGAACGTACTTCACCCCCGATTCTCCGGCAAACAGTGCTCTATTCAGCTGCTCAAAGCTATGCCCTAGCGGCGAGACAATCCCGATTCCGGTGACAACGACAGATTCTAACGACATACTCTTATCTCTCCACGCAGTTGCTCATGACCCAGTATCGAACCACAGGTCAGATACCCGGCCACCACCGCTCCGAGCAGACCCGGAGCAGCAATCGCCTGCCCGGACAGATACAGACCGGGGAGGCGGGTTAACGGATAGGGATTGTATTGACTCAGAAAATGACCGGCCCCATAGATAGCCCCTTGTGGCGCCAGAGAATAATCGTGCAGGGTCAAAGGGGTTGCCAGTTCCAGCAACTCCAGATCGCCCAGCTCCGGACAGATATCGGCAAACCGCTTTAATAGACGTTCGCCGATCAGCTGTTTGTGTGCGCGATACCCTTCGGAGCGGCGCTTTTCAGCGGGCTCCCACTCGGAAACTTCCGCATAACTCGCCGGGATAATGCCGATCAGGCCGTTTATATCGCCACCGCTCCCCTGATCGGCCGCAGCGAGATAGAAGGGGCGTTCTTCGAGCGACTGTGTCGCCGTATAGGAAAAGATCCCCGCCTCCGGCTGTACAAACAGATTGCTGCCACGCAAAAATTCGAGCGACCTACGGCTCTTTGCATAGACGACATAAGCTGAAGGGGTCTGACGTAAATTGTTCAACCGCTTCAGATATGCCGGACGGAGCAGCCCCTTTGGTAACAGTTGCGGCAACAGGGTCGGATTCAGGGTCGCAATCACCTCCCTGGTAAAGAGCTCTTCTCCACTCTCAAGACGGACACCCCTGACGCCATCTGAAGCGGCAAGCAAAGCCGTCACCTTGGCGCGACACCTGATTTCAACCCCCGCATCCGCCAGCAATTCGAGCAGCGCCACAACCAGTGCCCGACCGCCACCGACAATCCCGTGCACAGAATGGTAGTACGATCCGGTGACCAGTCTGTTCAGAGTGACTGACGCTGCCTCGGGTAGAAATCCGTAGAGCATGCAGTGCATCGAGAGTTGACTTTGCAGCAGAGGATAATCGGAAAACTCCTGCAACCGTTCGGTCAATGAGACGCCATGCACCGATTCCATACTGAAATCGGCCATATCCATATCGAGATCAAGATATGGAAATTGATTCCAATGACCGGCGATGTCATCGATATACCGGGCAATTTCTTCTCGCACCGCCGGGAATTGAGCACCCAGCTTCGCCTTGATCTGCTCAAACCCGACCGGTAAACTACAGCTCTCGCCCGTCGTCGCGATAGTCAATCGGTCAAAACCGTCTTGCGCAAAGGGGAAGAGTTTCAGTTTTTGCGCCAGACCGAGATGCTTAAACAGGGGACGAAACGCCCCCCCTTTACCCAACCCCCCGGCATAATGGAACCCACTGTCAAAATTGATCCCCCCCCGGGAAAAACCCCGCACCACCGGCGCCGGCTGGGCATGTTGTTCAAGGATCAACACCCGCCGTCCACTCCGGGCCAGCAACAACGCAGAGGTCAGACCGGAGAGGCCTGATCCGATGACGATAGAGTCGTAGCTCATAACAGTCAGGAAAAGTCCAAAACGAGGGCCGAGTTTGTCCCGCCAAAACCGGCAGAATTACAAAGAACCTTCGAGGGGGGCTCCGGGATGGTTTCCCGGATGATATTCAGGCCGGACGTCTCTCTACTCGGCTTATGAAAATTGATATTCGCCGCGATGAATTTCTGTTGGGCCATGATGGTCGAATAGACCACCTGCGAGGCCCCTGACATCCAGAGTTCATGACCGGTCATCGATTTCAACGAAGAGGTCGGCGGGGTTTTCGCACCGAAAATTTTTCGAATGTTGGCCGCCTCAGCAGCATCTCCGGCCGGGGTCGAGGTTGCATGGGCAGAGAGATAATCGATTTCTGCCGCCATCAGACCGCTCTGATCGAGAGCCATCCGCATCGCCCGACTGATCCCCTCTTCACTCGGCACAGAGAGCTGTCCCCCATCGGAAGAGAAACCGTAGCCGAGCAGTTCCCCGAGTATGGTCGCCCCCCGCGCTTGGGCCAGGTCGTAGCGCTCCAGAAAAACGCTCGCGGCCCCACCACTCGGAATCAGTCCATCGCGCCCGGCATCGAAGGGACGACTGGCAGCGGCCGGATCGTCAACCCTGACCGAAAAAGCTCCGAGCCCGTCAAAACTACACATCGACTGCCAGTTGATCTCTTGCGCGCCGCCGCAGATCATCCGCTCCTGCCGCCCGAGACGGATCAGATCGGCGGCCTGGCCGATGGCATGCCCACCACTGGAGCAGGCCGAACTGAGCGACCAGCAGGCACCCTTGGTCTGAAACAGGGTATTCAGGTTCATGGTGATCGAAGAGGTCATCGATCGGAAAATCTGACCGCTGCCGATCGCCTTGGTCTCCCCCTTTTCGCGCAGGGTGTCGACCTGTTCAACGGCGGCAATACAGCTCGAATCACAGCCGTAAATCAGACCGGTCTGTTCATTCTCGATTTCGGTCGCTGGCAACCCGGTCATCGCCAGAGCATCAGCAGCCGAGGCATAAGCCCAGACGGCAAAATCAGGCATGCTCTTGCGCTGTTTGCGCGAAAGGAGAGAGGAATCGAAATCCCGGATCGCCCCGGTCAACGGACTGCGGAAACCGAGTTCAACCCGTTCTGGATCGATGAAGATGCCGGAACGCCCTTCACGCAGGGCGTTTCCAACAGATATCAGGTCATTTCCGAGACAGGAGACGATCCCGATCCCGGTGATTGCTACTCTATACAAATCGGCCCCACTTCAAAAAAGCATGCTAGATATGAACACCACCGTTAACAGCGAAAACCTGACCGGTAATGTAAGAGGCACGGTCGGAGCAGAGAAAACCGACCAGACCAGAGACCTCTTCCGGCTCGCCGAACCGTCCCAACGGAATCATCGGCAGCAGCTGTTCCACCGGCAACTCAGCCGTCATCTCGGTCTTGATAAAACCAGGGGAAACCGCATTGACCAAAATATTGCGCCGACCAACCTCTGCCGCCAGCGACCGGGTCGCACCGATCAGGCCGGCCTTGGCTGCCGAATAGTTGACCTGCCCACCGACACCCGACTCTCCCGAGGTCGAAACGATATTAATGATCCGCCCCTGACGCTTTTTCAGCATACGGGCAACAACCAGTCGGGTGACATTAAAGAAGCCGTTCAGATGCACGGAGAGGACATCCTCCCAATCAGACTGACTCATCAACGCCATAATCCCGTCACGGGCGAAACCGGCATTGTTAACCAGGACAAAGGGAGACTGTTCTGCAAGCAGCGGCTCAAGAGCGGTAGCGACCGCTACGGGGTCGGCAACATCGAACGGGAGGAGCGTACAGCCGCCGCCACGAACTTTGATCTCTTCCGCCAAGGCTTCGGCGGCCTGATGATCGCTGCGATAATTGAGCCAGAGATGAAAACCGTCCCCGGCCAGCTCGAGGGCAATGGCAGCGCCAATCCCCTTGCTCGCCCCGGTCACCAGGGCAATTTTTACATGATTCGTCAAGTTATCTATCCATATGCCATAAAAGAAGCAAGAGCACTCATGAGCGTGCCAGACGTACCCCTAATGAATTTAAAGTCTACTGTCCATAGTATTATTGAAGCGACACCAACTTCAAGCCTTTTTTGCCCCATCATTCACTCTATATTAAATATATATTATCCGGACCGAGCCATGAATCAGAGAGAACCCGCTAAACATTTTAATACCGGCAACTTACACCCCCCGGACAATAAATCGGCGACGTGGCAGAGAGGGGATAAAACGGATGATAGCCGAGCCTTTTCAACGCCCAACCAGAATCGATTGAGTTCAGCTGTGCCATCGCCTCCCTAAAGCAGCTACAACGCCGCATCTTTCAAAGTTTCAGCCATCAGACGGTTGAACAGCTTAAGGAAATCGGAATCGGAGAGTGTCTCAGCATGTCCATCATGAAAACCATACATCCGCACCGATTCCGCCTGGAGCTTCAGCGGGATCTGACTCTCAAGGGAGACGATCCCATCTCCTACCGCTTCGCCGTTATAGGAAAACACCAGGTGGTAAGGGATCTCTTTCGGCCAGCTCCAGACACGAATCTCCTCCAGAAACGGACTACCGGGTGCCAGGTCGTTCCAAGCCGGGACGACAAAGGGGGAATGCTTGACCCCGGCGGCAGCGCTCAAAATCCCTCCCATCGGGGTGTTGACGGTCATCACAAACTACAGGTTCTGTGAAACGTCCGGAAACTGTTGCCGGTATTTCTTAACCCATGTTTACCACCTTGAAAAATAAACTGCACAATATCAGCATGTTGCACATCAAAAAATCATCGTCTGGCACTACATTTGCGTTTGCTTACATTGAATGACCAATTTTTGTACACCTCC
>Ga0314774_1000151_pt1 | contig 61261 bp, 54 predicted proteins | sample MetaGCBIA2018_FD_204515 | JGI IMG/M metagenome (GOLD analysis project Ga0314774, IMG submission 204515) | Cryopeg brine microbial communities from Beaufort Sea near Barrow, Alaska, United States - CBIA 2018 | ecosystem: Environmental > Aquatic > Marine > Coastal | place: USA: Alaska | collected... | reverse complement strand
CAAACTTTTTTTCAATATCTTTGGAACTCATTACTTTTGGTTTTAACACGCAAAAAGTATGAAAAAAAGGGCGAACTTCAAAAATTAGCCCTTTAACTTGAAAATATTTTGTCGGTTAGTAGTGATAAAGAAAATAGAAAATTTGTTCATTGGACTTCTGTTCAAAATTTGATGTCCATTATAAATAATAGAGAATTTAGACTTTATAATCTACATAATTCATCGGATCACGAAGAATTTGTTTATTCAGCGGAAAAGCTTCTTTTATCTGAAAAGCATATAGAGTATTCCAAAAGATATTTATATACACTCTCTTTTTGCGAGGCTAAGGAATTAAATAATTCTGATCTTTGGGAAAGTTACGGTCAAAAATATACAGGGGTAGCGATTGAATTTGAAATTAACAATGATCCTAATTTTTGGAAGAAATTTATACTATCGGAAGTTTTTTATAAACTTCCTAATAAATTTATTTCATTGAAATATGAACTGGACAAATTACAGAAAAAATATCCAGGAACATCTTATTTCATTGATCTAGGTAAATTAATTGCATTTCATAAAAAAACAATGTTCAGTCGGGAACGTGAAATAAGACTTGCCACATATTTCCCTTACGATAGGAAAGAAGCTTATGAGGTATTTGGAAATACAGAGTTTAAGTATGATAAAGATAAGGTTAGAATCACGGACTATATTCCTCTTAAATTGTGGGTGAATAATACCTCCCCATTTGTAAAGGGTTCTCGACCAGAATTTGATAAAAGCTTAAAAGTTGAAGAATCATATTTTGATAAAAATCCAAGAATAAAAATATCAGGAATTCACTTTGGTAAGAACTGCATGTTCAAAGGACAGGATTTTATACCTTTTTGGAAGAAACTAAATTACATCACAAAAATAAAATTAGGTTACGAGATCGAAAATTTGAAACCAAATCTTTATGGATAATAAAATCTATATTAAATTTTAAACCTTCCAGAGGAAGAAAAAATGAGCGAAAATTTCGAAGACCTAAATACTGATAATCAAGAGGAAGAAAACAGTGGCGAAACAATCACCAGGGTCACGGGCATGTTTAAGGACTGGTTTCTGGACTATGCCTCGTATGTAATACTAGAGCGTGCAGTGCCAGCGATTGAGGACGGTTTTAAACCGGTACAGCGCCGCATAATGCATTCTTTTAAAGACCTAGATGACGGGCGCTACAACAAAGTGGCCAATATCGTGGGCCACACCATGCAGTATCACCCGCATGGTGATGCAAGTATCGCCGATGCCATGGTGCAGATGGGGCAAAAAGATCTACTCATCGATGCGCAGGGTAACTGGGGGAATATTCTCACGGGCGACCGCGCAGCCGCTTCGCGTTATATTGAAGCGCGTTTATCTAAATTTGCGCTAGAAGTACTCTTTAATTCAAAGATCACGCAATGGCAGGCCAGTTATGACGGCCGTAGAAAGGAGCCCATCAATTTACCTGTTAAATTCCCTTTGTTACTTGCGCAGGGCGCGGAAGGGATTGCGGTGGGATTGAGTACAAAAGTGCTTCCACACAATTTTATCGAACTTATTGATGCTTCCATAAAGCACCTCAAAGGGAAGAAATTTACTATTTTGCCCGATTTTCCTACCGCAGGAGAAGCAGATTTTAGCGATTATAAAGATGGAAGGCGTGGCGGGCGAATCAGGGTGCGTGCAAAAATAAGCCAGCTCGATAAAAACACGTTGGTCATTACTGAACTGCCCTACAGTACGAACACGGTCACACTTATCGATTCCATTTTAAAGGCGAATGAAAAGGGCAAGATCAAGATCAAAAAGATAGAAGATAATACCTCTTCTGAGGTGGAGATCGTAATCCATCTTCCGGCAGGCATGTCGCCAGATAAAACCATAGACGCGCTGTTCGCATTTACTAATTGTGAAGCTTCCATTTCGCCGTTAGGCTGTGTTATTGAAGACAACAAGCCGCTTTTTCTAGGTGTGAGCGAGATGCTGCGTATTTCCACGGAAAGGACCAAAGACCTGCTTCGGCAAGAGTTGGAAATCCAGTTGCAGGAACTCGAGTCACAATGGCATTTTGCTTCCCTAGAACGTATTTTTATAGAAAACCGCATTTACCGGGATATAGAAGAAGAAGAGACTTGGGAAGGCGTAATCACGGCCATAGATAAAGGACTGCAACCGCACACCGGCCATCTCAAAAGGGCGGTGACCGAAGAGGATATCGTGCGCCTTACTGAAATACGCATCAAGCGGATTTCCAAATTTGATATTGATAAGGCGCAGCAGAAAATTGATGCGCTGGAAGATGAGATTGCTTCGGTAAAAAATTATCTGAACAACCTTACGCAGTACGCTATCGATTATTTTTCGCGTTTAAAGGAAACGTACGGCAAAGACCGCGAGCGCAAGACTGAGATCAAGCTTTTTGAAGATATTGAAGCGAGTAAAGTAGTCATCAGGAACACAAAACTTTACGTAAATCGCATAGAAGGTTTTGTGGGAACCAGCCTCAAAAAAGATGAATATTTGACAGATTGTGCCGATATTGATGATATCATTGTCTTTACTAAAGATTGCAAGATGATTGTTACAAAAGTGGACAGCAAGACTTTTGTGGGCAAGGATATTATGCACGTGGCCGTCTTTAAAAAGAAAGACAAGCGCACTGTTTATAATATGATTTATAAAGATGGGGCCAAAGGAGGAGCGTATGTCAAGCGTTTTAGCGTGACCAGTATGACCCGTGACCGCGAGTACGATCTTGCCAAGGGCAAAAAAGGTTCTACGGTATTTTATTTTAGCGCTAACCCTAACGGCGAGGCCGAAATGGTAACTATATACCTGCGTGCTATCGGTAATATCAAAAAGCTGAAATTTGACCTTGATTTTGCCGAAATTCTGATTAAATCAAGAACTGCAAAAGGAAATCTCGTGACTAAACATGCGGTGCGTACGATTGACCTTAAAGAAAAAGGGGTATCTACCCTTAAACCACGCAAAATATGGTTTGACGATACCGTAAATCGTATAAATACTGATGAGCGCGGCGAACTTCTAGGCGAGTTTAAAGGGGAAGACCGTTTACTTATTGTTACCGGTCAAGGCGTTGCCCGTACCATTAGCCCAGATATTACGGCTCATTTTCCAGATGATATGATTGCTCTTGAAAAATGGATTCCAGAAAAACCACTTTCGGCGGTGTATTGGGATGGTAATAAAGAGCGCTATTACGTGAAGCGCTTTCTTATTGAAAATCCTGAAAAGGACGAGGAGTTCATTACGGATCATCCTGATAGTCAACTTGAAATTATTTCTACAGATTACAGGCCGGTAATTGAAATTGCCTTTTATAAGGAAAGGAACAAAGACCAGAAAGAGAATGAAATCTATGAACTTGATGAATTTATCGCGGTTAAAGGAATCACAGCGCAAGGAAATCAGCTATATACCGAAAAACTAAAGCAAATCAACCTACTTGACCCATTGCCTTATGAAATTGCTGAGGAGGACACTGAGAATCCTGAGGAAGAAAACGGCGAAAAAGTTCAGCCAGCAGATGCTGATAAAGATGTGTCTTCCACAAAAAAGGATGTTACCTACCGCAAGTCTGAGGATGACGATGATGGTGAAGGACAAACGAAATTATTCGATTAAAAACCTGTTCTAGCACGAGGCGAACAGGTTTTAATTCAAAATAATTTAATTTTTAGCGCTCCAATTTATCGGAAGGCAACAATTTTTTGTCCATACCTGAAGCGTGTGATTCCCAAGCAGTTTCCAGCAAGGCGATAAAATCCTTGGCTTTCAAGTGGTAGAGTTTTTTGCCCATTAGAATAGCGTGTTTTCTTAATTGTTCTTGATGTCCGGCAATTAGCGTTCCCAGCAGATACGTGCCATCTTCAGCACTGATATTCTTATTGTTTTCTTGTATGTGATCATTCAGCATAGAAAGGTCGCGGTAACTTCCCAAAAGTGCCGAAAGTTCGTTAAGTTCCTCTTTCCACGCATTGAGAAATCTTGGCCATACTGGGCTTATGGCATCCAGTTGATCTTTAAGGAAGTTAACGCGTTTTTTAAGTTCGTGCAGGTTACTGGCAGATTTTGAATCCAGCGCTTTGGTATGGGCTTTTTCACCTCGTTTGTACACCAGTTTTAAGCCCTGTCCAATTGGTTTAAAGGAGTTTATACCTTCAAAGAGGGAAGTGGTTTTCTCGCATCGTGGTTCAATGTTTTGATGCATGTCCTGTAAAATATGTTTCTCCTTGAGTGCTTTTTCAGCTTCGGCATCGCGATGCTCCTCCAGATGCGCACGTATGTCTATAAACGCTTTTTTATAAATGCGTTCATTGTACTGCTCCTGTATAAGATCGAGCCCTTCAATCATCGCATTAGCGTGCCGTATCGCTGAAAGCTTTCTGGCTTCATCCCTAAAAAATTTATTTTCTCGAGTATAATTATCCTGCTTATCGCGTACAAGACGTAAAAGTGCCCGGATTTTTTTGAAATTCAAGCGTATTTCATGTACGTCTTCACTTATATTTTCATGTTTTTCCTTATTTAAAAGTTTAAGGGCGTTAGTACACTCCTGTTTCACGGAAGTGGAAAGACGTTTGGAAATCCAGTGTTCCTTGTCTGCTTTTTTATTGATTTTTTTGCTCATAATATTTGTAATTATAATTGATAACGCTAAGGTCAAGTAAGCGAACTATCGATTTTTATGTCTACTGGATAAAGAATACTGGTTTTGGATCGATTAATAATGCAGATTATCAAATATTTAGCAATTATAGTTAAGAACAGGGAACTGAAAATTTAGTCTTTGTCCACCAGTTTCATGGCTCCCTCGGGATAGCGCTTGCCCACATTGGGATATTTTTTTAAAAGTTGGTCTATTTGCTGAAGATCTTCTGAGGTCAAATCGATTGCTGCTGCAGCTGCATTGCGTTCCAAGTATTTACGTTTTTTGGTTCCTGCAATGGGAATAATGTTTTCTCCCTGTGCAAGGATCCATGCAAGGGCAAGCTGCGAAGTGTGTATTTCTTTCGCTTCTGCGAAATCCTTAAGTTCTCGCGCCAGATTCAGATTATTTTCGAGATTTTCTCCTTGAAAACGGGGCAGACTATTACGTGCATCGTCCTCTTTAAGATCGTTCAAAATCTCATAATTATCTGTTAGAAGTCCACGAGAAAGCGGTGAAAATGGGATCAAACTGATCTTGAGTTCCTTTAAAACGGGAAAAATATCCTTTTCCAGATCGCGTGTGATCAGGGAATATTCACTTTGTAGCGCAGAAATGGGATGCACGGCATGTGCTTTTCTAATCGAAGATGCTGAAGCTTCGGAAAGTCCTAGATATTTTACTTTACCTTCCTTTACCAATTCTGCCATAGCGCCCACTGTTTCCTCTATGGGCACATTGGGATCAACACGGTGGGCATAATAAAGATCAATATGATCTACGCCCAGACGTTGCAAACTGCCTTCAATTGCCTGTCTCATCCATTCTGGTGAGCCGTCAAATCTAGTACTGAATACCTGGCCATTTTCATCCTCCCGAAAACCGAATTTTGTGGCGATAAAAATTTTATCCCGATTCTCAGTAAGAACTTTTGATATCAACTTTTCATTTTCTCCATTGCCGTAAAAATCGGCGGTATCCCAAAAATTCACGCCCAGATCAAGAGCTTTATGCAGGGTTGCAATACTTTCGGTGTCGTCTTTTACTCCGTAAGCGTGAGACATGCCCATGCATCCCAGACCAATTGCAGATAATTTTTCGTCTGTATTCCCTAAATTTCTATAACGCATTTTTTTGGTTTTAAGTTTTACTTTTAAGCTTCTTAAAGTTAAAGAGACTATAGGTGGTTTTCCGTTTATAAAAAGTTAAGATTGTGGCTTAGAGATATGCAATTTATTGATCGAAAAAAATTTGTTCCACCGGTATTTTTTACGTGGTTTTTGTTATCAATCTTATTTTTAAGCAAAAACAAGGTTTCTTTGTTGACTAACACCTTAATTTCTTTAGTATTAAAAAATTCAAAGAAAGTATTTTACCTTTTTTAGGTGGGCTTTAATTAGTTTTAGAATATTTAAAAAGTGTATTTACCTGTAATGGTATTAGCGAGTCAAAGAAAATAATAGCGTTACAAAACGGTCTTTTCAAGGCAGAAAATGACATTTTAAGGGATGAAATTAATTGATTTTGGGTAGTCCAACAAACAAATCGGTTTAAAAAATGGCGGAAAAAAATAAAATATCCTGGGGAATTTTGGGCTGCGGTGATGTTGCCGAAGTGAAAAGCGGGCCTGCTTTTCAGAAATGTGAAAACTCCCAATTACTGGCAGTAATGCGTAGAAATTCCGCAAAGGCGGAAGATTTTGCCAGACGACATCACGTGCCTTTATGGTATGACGACGCTGATGAATTATTGCAAAATAAAGATATCAACGCCGTCTATATCGCCACACCGCCGGCCAGCCATTTAGAATATACGCTAAAAGCGATAAAGGCAGGAAAAGATATCTATCTGGAAAAACCCATGACCCGCACAGCAGATGAAGCACAGCAAATTTTAAACGCGCTTGCAAAGAGCAATGTAAAATTAACCGTCGCCCACTACCGCAGGCGATTGGCCGCTTTTTTAAAAGTAAAAGAACTTTTAAAGAAGAATTTGATAGGAAATGTGCGCTTCGCGAAAATCGAAATTTTGCAACCACTAAAGTCCGATATTATAGTTGAAACGGACGAAAACTGGCGGGTGGACCCCGAACTTTCTGGAGGCGGGTATTTTTATGATCTTGCGCCTCATCAGTTGGATTTAATGGCCGATTTTTTTGGTCCCTTTGAATCGGTGCAGGGTTTTTCAAAAAATCAAGCCGCAGAATATGACGCAGCAGATATTGTAAACGGAGTGGTTTCCTTTAAAAACGGGGTGCAGTTGCAAGGTTTGTGGTGCTTCAATGTTGCAGAAAAAGATAAGAAAGATCAGTGCATTATTTATGGAAGTGAAGGCACGATCACTTTCTCTTTTTATGGAGATGAAGTTATTTTAGATTCAAACAATAAAAAAGAAATTTTTCACTTTAAACAGATTCCACATATTCAACAGCCTTTGATTCAGGCTACGGTAGCTTATTTTTTAGGAAATGCCGAAAATCCTTGTCCGCCGCAAGCTGGTCTTACCGTGATGCAGATGCTAGAAGGAATGAGCGGGTTTTAATCGTTCCAATTTCAGCCTTCAATCAGTTGTTTTTTCGATTTTGGGAAGCGTTTATCTTTGCTTTCAGCCTCATCACGAGGTTTCAGTTTAAAAGCGACAAGTAGCGCGGTTATAGAAAGTGCGAGCCAGAACACATCGACCACAAAGATCTGAAAATATCCCAGTCTCCAAGTTTCCCAGGGCCAGTTGCCGGTCATTATACCATTAGAAACAGGAACCGCTATTCCCAATATTCCGCCAAGAACAAGGCAGATTTTATTGGCCAGATAATTACTTCTTAAAAATAAAAGGAGTACACTCAATCCTAGCCAAGACCAGAAGAAAATGTGAAATATAAAATCCATTCTTGTACCGCTAAAACCGTCTGCAAAGCATTTTACGGCAATAAAAGTGAAAGCAGTAACTGGTAACATACTCAGGCAAGCGGCCATATAAATGCGTACTAGCCACGAATTAAAAGTTTTTTTAGCCGGAGAAGTGGCTTTACGGTCTCTTGCGGTGAGCCAGATAAGTACGCCAGAAAGGATCACAAAACAAGTAATAAGGCCCAGGATGAAATATATAAGTTTCATGCCGTAACCGCCAAAATCCCCATAATGTAAGCGTAACATCAGATTTCTCGCTCCTTCTGTATAACCTATGCTCGCATACGGATCTTCGGTTTCTACCACACTTCCATCTGCCACGCGAAAGGTAAGGTGGCCGGTGCCGAGAAGCTGGTCTTCAAATTGGGGCGAGCCACCTACTTTTACGTGCATATTAGCATCGCCGTAATTAATAAGTTGCAGCTCATTAATGGCAAGATCTGGCCATTTTTCTTTGGTTTTTTCAATAAAAGGGGCAATTATTGGCGGTTCTGAAAGCTTTTTGCCCGTAAAAGTATAATCTGGTGCTCCAGCAAAACTAGATATTTCTTGCATTTTAGCCGCGTCATCGTTAAACAGAAAAGATTGCACGGCAGGCGTCATGATGGTATATCCCACGATAAGATACGCGCCGGTAACCGCAAACATAAATTGATAAGGCAAGCCTATAAGCCCCAAACCTACATGCGCATCTGTCCACATGGCTTTCCATTTGGCCTTTGGCCGAAAAACGTAAAAACTGGGAATAATCTTTTTCCAGTGTACAATTACACCCGTTATCACCGCAAAAAGGAAGAAAAAAGCAACAATACCGGCCAATAAATAGCCTGAACGGCCAAAAAAGTTGAGTTGGGCGAAAAAGTGCAAACGGTAGAAAAATTCGCCCAAGGAGTAATTCTCTGCATAATCGCTTTTGGTTTTATTGGCTACATTCAGATAGAAAAAATTACCCCTTCGGCCCCGGGAAGGTGATTCTTCCTGAAGCGTGGTGTCTTTTGAGGCCGACATGTTTACAGTTACCCTGCGTTCAAAATACCTATTGGAAAAGGTAATATCCCTTCCATAGAGATTAGTATCCTCACCCATTTTTTGAAGTAAGGAATCATAATCTGCGGTTTCAAAATAGTCTTTTTGTACCGATTCATTGCGTTCCCAAGCGCTGATCTCATCACGTAAAAAACTGATGGAGCCCGCAAAAAAGATAACAAACAACAGCGCACTAATAGAGATCCCGCTGACAGTATGCGTATGAAACATGATATTATAAACCCGATTTGCCATAGAAAACGTCCGTTTTATGCTAAATAATGTCGGTTTTGCCTTAGATAGACAAGTCCCAGAAAAAAAAGACTAAGAAGGAGATAGGCCGCCCATATCTTCCAACCATTTTTTGATAGAAAAGCAAAGATGAGCAGCACCGCCTAGAGAATGAAACCGCCAAATTGCAGCGTGATTAATGCACCAGAAGCATCCCACCATTGCATAAGCAGCATGTGCAGGGAAACCGTAATGAGGTAGCCACCCACCAGACCGGCAGATATTTTAGCAAAACGCTGTAGCGGTGAGGACAGATATTTTTTATTAGCTGGCATAATACGTTATGTAAATTTCAATTATGAGGGCGAGGATAAATAAAACCAAGAGTGCAGTATTATTAAAAAAATGTAATGGAGCACACAGAACAACAAGACTGGCCACTGTCATTAAAATAACCAAAAAAGGAAATGTCCCAGATGCCGCCCCTAGACTTAGCAGGCAAGCGATAAAGCTCAAAAACAACAGCGCACTTCCTAACATTTTCGCTTTACCAGTATTAATGGTAACCCATTGCTGTAACGATGATCGCGGTTCTAATATAGCGCGCTGCGAAGTGCTGTAAAAAAAATAGAAGCCTATAAGGCAAAAAGCCAATGCCAGCGTGATCATGATTTCTTTATTTGATTCTTGATTGAATTGTATTGATTATCAGATCAATTTGACCGATTTCAACCTCTTATCGATAATTTATTCCACTTCTAGAATCGTAGTTACAATGCGATGCTTTTTACTGAAGTCGGCTTGATTTTCCACTTGATCCACTTTGTAGGTTTCTATGAGGTAGTTACCTTCCCAAAGTGGTGAAAAGCTTATTTTTCCCTTTGCGTTTGAAAGAATAGTTTTAGACCAACCATTAGGTGCAAAAAATGTTACTGGTGCTTCTGCAACTGGTTTGCCTTTATCTAAAACTGTAAAAGATAAATCGCTATTAACTTTATTTTTTGCGGAAGCCGAAGTTATAAAAAGACCGTAAGCTGTTGGGGCTTCTTTTGAAGACTCAGCGCCTACGTTAACCGTTGCCGAAGCATTAAATTGGTATTGTGTGGCATCAAAAGTTTCCGTCACATCATGATAAATAGCCAAGTGGTAGGTACCGTTTGTAGAAGGGGTAAAAGCCGCTATAAAATGGTCATCATTAGGCGTTACCTCCAGCTGCTTTTTATTTCCGTCTGGCTGAATTAACCAAAGGGAAAACTCTTTAGTATTGGACCACCAGTCCTTAAGTTGCTCTTTTTTGCCATCGGCAGGTTCTGCATAAAAGATGGTGACTTCGTGGGATTTTCCTTGAGTGGCTTTAGCTTCGGTTTTGATGAAAAGCGCATGGGCGGAAGAAATGGCTATGTTGCCAAGCATAAATAAGCAGAGCAATAATTGTATTTTTGATTTCATAAGAGTACAGTTTGATTACGCTGCAAGTTTACTAAATTTATTTAGATTAAATATAGATAGTGAGAAATTTCAATAAAAATATTCCTATTTTGGTTAAAGAAATATGGAATTTTAAATATTGAAATACGAAGCGAACTTCACTTTAGATGTTTGCTGAAGGCTAAATTAGATAAGAGCGTATCCATTTGGACATTTTCTGAAAGATCGTCCTGCGTTGGTATAATATCAAAATTTTGATCCTCATAAACCATTAAATACCAGTCGCCTAAATTATATTCTAGTGCGGTCAAATTTTCTATCCAGTCGCCACTATTGAGGTAAAGACAGGATTGCTGCTTGTGATAAAAATCGCGTATCTGAGGTTGATGAATATGACCACAACCTACATAATCAAAACCATTTTCGCATGCGAGTTGGGCGGCGGTTTTCTCAAAATCGGTGATAAAACGTACCGCTTTTTTGACACTGTTCTTTATTTTTTTGGAAAGAGAATATTTGGGCCGGCCCAGTTTTAACAACCACCAATTGATAAAACGGTTAAAAAGGATCAAAAAATCGTAGCCCCAGCCGCCCAGTTTTGCGATCCATTTTGCATGTTGAACGGAAGCGTCAAAAATATCGCCATGAAAGAACCATGCTTTTTTACCGTCAAGATTGAGCACCAATTTATCAACAACCGAAATATTTCCCATTTTTAATGGACTGAATTTTCGCAGTTTCTCGTCGTGGTTTCCGGTTATATAATACACTTTAGTGCCTTTAGTGGCGAGTGATAATATTTTTTTGATTACCTGCAAATGACTGTTCGGGAAATACCTTTTTCTGAACTGCCAAATGTCTATAATATCACCGTTAAGGATGAGTATTTTAGGTTTGATGCTCTGCAAATAGTTTAACAATTCTTTGGCATGAGAACCGTATGTGCCTAAATGCACATCTGAAATGACTACAACTTCAACTTTCCGCTTCAATTAATTGATTTTCATCAAAGAACAGCCTTCTATATTACTTCAATAGTACTTTCATATTACTAAGCCATTAAATCTAAGTGTGCTTTTAAAGTATTATTCACAATTCAGGTTCATAAACGGTTATTTATTGATCAAAAGCTTCTATTTTCGTACTAAAATTGGAAAATTATGGCAGGAAATAGTTTTGGCACATTATTCAGACTTACCACTTTTGGCGAATCCCACGGGGAGGCAATTGGCGGGATTATTGACGGCTGTCCGGCGGGGATTTCAGTAGACTTAGAACTTGTGGAACGCGATATGCAGCGCCGTCGCCCAGGACAATCTTCCATAGTAACCCAGCGAAAGGAGCCAGATTCCGTTCAATTTTTTTCAGGGATTTTTGAAGGTAAGACAACAGGAACGCCCATAGGTTTTCATATCGTGAACACGAACCAGAAATCGAATGATTACGGCCATATAAAAGATACGTACCGACCTTCACACGCTGATTATACATATGATCAAAAATATGGCGTGCGCGATTATCGTGGCGGTGGCCGTTCTTCTGCCAGGGAAACTGCTTGTCGTGTGGCTGCAGGCGCCATTGCCAAGCAATTGCTCAAAGATATAAAAATTAATGCTTTTGTAGATTCAGTCGGAGAAATTCGTATGGATACGCCCTATCAAGAACTGGATTTTGATAAAATAGAAAGCAATGACATCCGATGTCCAGATTCCGCTTTCGCGGAAAAAATGATAGACCGCATCAAGCAGATCAGAAAAGAGGGAGATACCATAGGCGGTACGGTGATGTGCGTGCTGCAGAATGTGCCGGTAGGACTCGGCGAACCTGTTTTTGATAAACTACATGCAGAGCTGGGCAAGGCCATGCTTTCCATCAATGCTGTAAAAGGTTTTGAATACGGTAGCGGTTTTGAAGGTGCACAGATGAAGGGCAGCATCCATAATGATCTTTTTAATAAAGACGGAAGCACAAAAACCAATCTAAGTGGTGGTATTCAAGGTGGAATAAGCAATGGTATGGATATTTATTTTAGAGTAGCTTTCAAACCCGTGGCTACAATTATGCAAAATCAACCCACAATTGATAAAGATGGGAACGAAACTGAAATGCAGGGCAAAGGACGCCACGATCCCTGTGTGGTGCCACGCGCCGTGCCCATTGTAGAGGCAATGGCTGCACTTGTACTTGCTGATTATTTTTTAATAAACAAAGCCTCAAAGGTTTAAGGATAAAATATTTAATGAAAAGGTAAAAACGCTTTTTATATTAGGAAAAAATACCTAAATTTATAAATACCTTTTAATTATGAAAAGCACAAAAGAACCTTATAGCTTTGTCGACAAAGTGCCAGATCTAGTTAATGAAACGGCCATCTTAAGCTATTTAAATACTGAAGTAGTGAGCCTTTCCTCTTTAGATTCCTTGCGAGAAATGGCTTTTTTTAACGAGGTAGAAATTGCAGGATGGCTCAATATAAATGTAAAAACCCTGCGTAATTACAAAAGCAAAAACACGGTCATAAAAGATTACGTTCAGGAAAAAATAGTGCTTTTATTGTCGCTTTTTAAGCATGGGAAGGCGGTTTTTGGCGACTTTAAGGTGTTTTCTAAATGGCTGGAAACAGAAAATTTCTTTTTTGATAATAAGGCACCAGCTTCCTTTCTTACCACTTTTAGCGGGATTTTATTTATAGACGACCGTCTGGCTGCCATTGAACATGGCGATAATGTATAACCTTCTATAAATATGGAGGTTTTTAAGATAACTCCCGTTCAATATGCGCATAAACTCACGGCTTCCGGTAGGCCCAATAGATGGAATAAAAAAGGGGAGTTTGTTATTTATGCTGGTAGCAGCAGGTCGCTTTCCACTCTAGAGCTTGTTGTGCACCGCGGTTCCATAAAACCTTCGGTTTCTTATCGGGTCATGGTATTGTCTTTAAAAGATGACAGTGCGCTGTACAAAACATTAACTACGGCAGAATTTCCACCCAATTGGAAAAACATACACGCTTACACCACCTTGCAGCAATTGGGATCAAAGTGGTACCAAAACCAGGAAAGCATGGTTTTAAGAGTTCCTTCTGTGATAATTCCGTATGAGTTCAATTATATATTAAATACTACGCATCCCTCTTTTAAAGAGCATGTAAGTTTAGTACGTTCTGAACTTTATTTTTGGGATGATCGTTTGCCACTTTGAAAAAGTTGGTTATTTTGCTGAACCAATTTAAAAATTCTTCCAAAAGATCAATTTTTAGCACTTTTTGAGCATTTTAGGGTCAGTACGTACGTTTTAGAAATAATAATATCCAACTTTTTAGTCCAAAGGCACAGAAAACCTCTTTTTCGCCAGAGGCGCATTAAAATACATATATGAAGAAAATAGCACTCCACTGGCAGATTATCATAGGTTTGGTTTTAGGAATTATTTGGGCTTTACTATCCAGTCAGTTGGGTTGGAGCGAATTCACAATCAATTGGATCGCTCCATTTGGAACGATATTCATAAATTTATTAAAGCTTATTGCTGTACCACTGGTACTTTTTTCGATCATTAATGGTGTGGCCAATATTGGCGACCCGGCCAGTTTAGGAAGAATGGGTGGTAAAACTTTGCTCGCATATTTGCTTACCACAGTGCTTGCCGTTACACTAGGGCTTCTTCTGGTAAACCTAGTAAAACCTGGGAAACTAGTAGATGAAAACACTAGAATAGATAATCGCATAGGATATGAAATCTGGGCGTCTTCCCAAAATTTGCAGATTAAAGACGGCATTCATTATTTACAGGATCCTGAATTTATGGATCGTGCCAAAAGAATTACAGATCTTTCTAAACAGGAATTGAATGATGCTGCGGTAAATGATAAAATGAACTCCGCAAATCAAGCCGAAGAATCTGGTCCTTTGCAGCCCCTTGTTGATATGATTCCGGATAACTTTTTTCGAGCCCTAGGCGATAATGGATTAATGTTACAGGTTATTTTCTTCGCTTTATTCTTCGGTATCAGCCTTTTGTTTGTCCCCAACGAAAAATCCGCACCAGTTATCAAAGCGGTAGATGGGATTATGGAGATTTTTCTTAAAATGGTGGATATTGTCATGCGGGCAGCTCCTTTCTTTGTTTTTGCCCTTCTCGCGGGTGTGGTGGGTAAAATGGCCGGTGATGATGTGGGTAAAGTTGTTGAAATCTTTAAAGGTTTGAGTTGGTACTCACTTACCGTCGTGCTTGGACTGTCATTAATGATTTTCGTTATTTATCCCCTTATCTTCAAGCTATTTGTTCGTGCAGTTTCTTATCTTGGTTTTTTTAGAGCGATGGGCTCTGCCCAAATGTTAGCATTTTCAACCTCAAGCAGCGCCGCTACCTTACCGGTGACGATGGAGTGTGTGGAAGATAATCTGGGCGTAGATAAAAAAATCAGCAGTTTTGTACTTCCCATAGGAGCCACGGTAAATATGGATGGAACCTGTCTATATCAAGCTGTAGCGGTGGTCTTTTTGGCGCAGCTCCACATGATAGATCTTAACCTTGGGCAGCAACTTACCATTGTTTTGACGGCCACATTAGCTTCTATTGGCTCAGCAGCGGTGCCCAGTGCAGGTCTCGTAATGCTAATTATTGTGCTACAATCAGTAGGGTTAAATCCTGCTTGGATCGGTATTATTTTACCGGTAGACCGGATACTTGATATGATGCGCACGGTGGTAAATGTTACCGGTGACGCAACCGTTTCTTCAGTAATTGCAAAAGGGGAAGGACTTTTTAATTATAGTGAGAGAAAAAATACCGACAAGACTTTTGATGTGGATGAGGAGTAACGGATAATCGGCTTATTTGATAAATAGAGCGAATTAATTGAAAATCATCATCTTGGTGCACAGTTAATGGTTACATTAAAAATCCAAATTTACCCGTATTGATTTTTAACCTACGCATGTTTTAAAACGCAGCGTATGAAAAAAATTACATTACTTCTATTATTCCTAAGTATAACAATCTCCGCTCAAGTAGGTATAGGAACCACAGAACCCAGTGGTGCCGCTATGCTCGAAGTAAGCAGCTCCTCAAACGATGTGGATTACAAAGGTTTTATGCCGCCTCGTGTCAATGTGGAGCAGCGCAATAAGATCAATGCTACAGTAGAGGATGTAGGTCTTGTTGTCTTCGTGAATGATGCAGACCAGGCCACCCAATGCCTGCAATTGTGGAACGGGTCTGCATGGCAGGATGTTTATTGTATCAACGATATCGGTTTTTCCAATATTGTACAGAATTTTGACTCTGGTAGTACTTGGTCCTATTCTTCTGACATTCCATTTTTTGAAAGTTCTACCGGTATATATGGAATTACGGATGAAAATACTTTAGACGATATTATTTCCCTGACCAACAATTTCCTTGGATATAATGACCTTAATAATGGAGATAATGGAACGGGAGATTACGCAACCATTACCTTTGATCCAGTTGATATTTCCTCTTTACCCAATGGAGCAACAGTTTCGTTCAACTTTGATTTTTTCGAATTTGATGGGGGCGATGCAAGTTTTTATACGATCGTAATTGATGGTGAAGATCAAGAGGAAAAATTGCTTTTTGAAGGTGGTCAAGACGGAGATGGTTTATCACTATCAGGAGTGATTTCTGAAATTATTCCCGCGGGAACATTAACCGTTGCACTGCGTTTAAGGAATAAGCAAAATGGTGCCGATGATTCCGCTGGTTTTGACAATTTCACGGTTTCGGCAAACTAGTCCAATAAATGGCTTAAATCGGTCAATTTTTGAATGGAATATGTTGGTTTTTCTGCCAGTGGATAAATAAATTTCCCGGGTCGTTCTATAAAACAGGTTTGAAGGCCAGCGCGCTGAGCGCCGGTTACATCCCAACTGTGAGCTGCCACAAGCATTGCGTTTTCTTTTTCGGTGTTCATTACGTTGAGCACGTGCGCATAGGTTTCGGGATGTGGCTTGTATTTTTGCACGGCGTCCACACTATAAATCCCAGTAAAAAGGTGGCTTATTTTAGCGAAATGCAACTGGCCTTTTACCGTTCTCAAACTACCATTGGTGAGTGCGGCTAACTTAAAGCCCTGTTCTGCTAACTTTTCTAAACCTTCAATAACATCATCGTGCGGTGGCAGTTCTTTAATGGTTGAAAGTATTTCCTCTATGGCTTCATCACTTATTTTTTTGCCCAATTGTTGTGCAAGAATTTTTAAGGTTGCCTGGCCAATTTCATTAAAATCGGCATAGTTTTGCGAGGTGGTTTCAACCAAAGAATAGTGCAGAAGCATGCGAAACCAAAGCTGAAACGCCAAATTTTCGCCCATAGCTTCATTTATTTTCTTTTCAAGAGAGACGAGATCAAGTAAAGTTTCATTAACATCAAAAATCAATAAAGTGGGTTTTTTGCTCATTTTTAGGGTTTTTACGTGATTTCTAATGTTTATGATTCTAAAAATTTAGACTTTAATTCTGGAGTTGGGATCATGCAACTTTCCTTCTTCCCAAACCAGTTATAACGATTTCTCGCAATAAAATCATAAATCCTATCGCGTAAAAATTTCGGTAAAAGTAAAAAGCCAAACAGCAGTGGATAACCGCCATTCAAACCGCGCGCAATACGCAACGCTGCACTCGATCTAAGATACGCCTTTTCTTTTGAAATCAGTATTAGCGAGTCCGTATTAACCGGGTCTATATCAAATGTATCGAGAAGTTCCTTTCCGCAAGCGCTTTGTAATGAAGCAAAGCGAAAAACATCTTTTTTGTCCCTTTTTATTATAAAGGTAACTGCGCTGCTGCACAGGTTGCAGAGCCCGTCAAAGAGGATTATTTTATTGTTATAATTTACTGGGTTTTCCGCCATATACCTGTAAACTATTTCTTGGCTGCTTGCACCAGTTCCAGTTTATCCACGTCCACATTTGTAGTGAACATGCCATAATTTACAATCGCCTTGCCTTTTTCGATCTCATCTATGCTTCCCACGGCGCGACCATCTGGAAGGCGTACGCGATCACCAATTTTAAGAGCTACTTTTGGCTTCGCTTCTTCCGCTTTTTTCTTTTTGTATTTTTCGGTTTTCTTCTCTTGGCGTATCGCTTCTACTTTTTTATCAGCTTCCTGTTTTACAGCATCGGCCTTGGCCTTTTCGGTGCGCTTTTGTTTTAAATTTTGTTTTTTGCGCTTCGAATTTTCTATCTGAACCACCTTATAAAGTTCGTCCAGAAGTTCTTTTTTCTTTTTATCGGTATGAAACTTTTCGCTTATATCGTTTAATTTTTGGCCTAAATAAATCAAACGCTGATTGCTGTCGTACAGTTCCTGATAGCTTTCCAGTTTGTCCTGAATACGCGCATTGGTTTTGTCAAGCTCCTGCTTTTTCTGTCTGGCTTCGTGTTCCTTTTCTTTTAAAGAAGTGGTGGTCTTGGCCAGTTTGCTCCGTTCTTTTTGTAGATCTGCAATGCTTTTGTCAAAGCGTATTTTACCGCGCTCCACTTTCTTTTTAGAGCGGTTGATCAGCGAATAGGGAATTCCGTTTTTTTGTGCCACCTCAAAGGTAAAAGAGCTTCCAGCCTCGCCCAGGTGCAGTTTGTACAACGGTTCTAGCGTTCCCGCGTCAAAGAGCATGTTAGCATTGGTAATCGCCTCGGTCTCGTTTGCCATCATCTTCAGGTTTGTATAATGGGTCGTAATGATGCCATAACTTCCGCGTTCATAAAAGACTTCCAGAAAGGTTTCCGCCAAGGCGCCGCCCAATTCGGGATCACTTCCGGTACCAAATTCATCAATGAGAAAAAGAGTACGTTCGTCACATTTCCGCAGAAAATAATTCATGTTTTTCAACCGATAACTATAGGTACTCAGGTGATTTTCTATACTTTGGTTATCACCTATATCCGTCAGTATTTTATCAAAAAAACAAAAGCGGGAATACTCGTGCACGGGAATTAATAATCCACTCTGCAGCATCAATTGTAGCAGACCAACGGTTTTTAGTGTAATACTTTTACCACCAGCATTGGGACCACTGATCACGATAATGTGGTTTTTTTCATCAAGACTGATATCCTGCGGAAAGGTTTTTTGGTTCCTTTTTTCATTATTCAACCAAAGCAGCGGGTGATAGGCATCTTTGAGATACAGTTCGCGGTCTTCACTTATTTTGGGCAACCTGGCGTTAAGTTTTTTAGCATATTTGGCTTTCGCCGAAATCACATCCATTGTGCTCAGCAAACGCTGATATTCTTTCAAAAGCTCCTGAAAAGGCCTAATAAACGTCGTTAAAGCCTTTAAAATCCGCTTTATTTCCTCTTTTTCCTCATATTGTAAATTATTGAGTTCGCGCTGGTGCTGCATAGTCGCTTCCGGCTGGATATAGACAATGCTACCCGTTTTTGAGTTGCCCAAAATCGATCCTTTTACCTTGCGCCGGTGCATTGCGGTTACGGCAAGTACGCGCACATTATCAACAATGGATTCACGAATTTCATCCAGATATCCATAGCCCGAATATTGCGAAAGTGCAGATGCAAAACTGGAATTGATCTTGCCGCGGGTATGGTTTATGTCCGTACGGGTCTGCTGCAACAGGGGAGAGGCATCATCGCGAATCTCGCCAAAACGGTCTACCACTTTATTGATCTCATCAGTAATGTGGGTTGTGTATTCGGTATCGCTAATTGTTTGATAAAGGCTGGGATAGATTTCCCTGAATTTTTTAAAGAAAACAAGATGCGCATTTGCGGTTGCCGAAAGTCCACCAATTTTCCTAAAACTATTTAATTCCAACGTAAAATCCTCAATCTGCAGCATTTTAAGTTCATAATCTATCGCATCAAACCCATGATTAGGGATAGGTTGTTCTTCATACTGGGACTTTATGTATTCTTGGGTCTGGTTGAGTGCAAAATGCGTTTTCTCAACCGTTCGCTTTGGTGCAAGTTTAAGTGCCTTGATCTTGCCCTTTTCTGTGGTGCACAAATCACTAACATGTGCACAGATTGTGGGAAACTCAAGGTCTGAAAGTGTTTTTGAATGTATTTTTATCATAGCAATTGCCTAATTTTAAGGCTTGGGATCTAAAACAAGATCTTTGCAAATTTACTATTTATATGAACGTTGACATACACCCAAGCTGGAAAGCAGTACTTGAGCAAGAATTTGAGAAACCGTACTTTAAAACGCTGGTCAATTATGTAAAGGAAGAATATACACAGCATAAGTGTTTTCCTCCGGGAAAATGGATCTTTAGGGCTTTTGAGCTTTGTCCTTTTGATGCCGTAAAAGTGGTAATTTTAGGTCAGGATCCCTATCATAACGTGAGCCAGGCCAATGGTCTTTGTTTTTCGGTAGCCGAAAATATGCCCCTGCCACCTTCACTCAGTAATATTTTTAAAGAACAGGAAACGGATTTAGGGAAACCCATGCCATCTAATGGAAGTCTAACGCACTGGGCGCAACAGGGCGTTTTGCTGCTCAATGCCACACTTACCGTGCGTGCGCACCAAGCGGGATCACATCAAGGTAAGGGCTGGGAGGAATTTACCGATCACGTGATAAAGACCATTTCTAATGAACAGGAAAATGTGGTGTTTTTGCTTTGGGGTGGCTATGCAAAAAAGAAACAACGGCTTATTGATGCCGATAAGCATAAAATACTGACCAGCGGTCATCCCTCTCCACTTAGTGCAAACAGGGGCTATTGGTTCGGGAATAGTCATTTCAGTATGACAAATGCATTCCTAAAAGCCAACAATAAGGAGGAAATTGAATGGTGATTTTATGGAAAAAGCAGCATTAAACCTTTAAAAGTTGCGGATTCTGTTAGGCTCTCGCTCCACTTTTTGTGGTTTAACTTTTTCTTCGGAATTTCTACCAGAACTAAACTGAAATAAAATAATGTTGATCAGCAATAAAATACCTAAAATTATAAAAAATACTATCATAGCTAAAAATGTTAAATAGTTCATTTATAGATAATAAAGGTTAAAAATTTTATTAAAAGTTATGCTATTTTTTGTGTGAAATTAATATTAAATTTTTTTTAAGAAAAAATCGTTTTCGAAGATTTGATCTATCATTTTCAGCTCCAAAAGACGCTTTTGGACGATTTCAAGTTCTTTTTCGCTTATTTGATCTTGTGACCATGTTGTTAATGAGAGCCACTTGTGTACATCTTCTGTCTCTTGATCGTAATTTTTAGCAACCAATTTTTCGATTTCCTTAACTTGTTTGAATTGGGCGGTAACCGCATTGAGAACCTGTAAAAAAGCGGAAATACTTTCTTTCTGATCCGCAATAAAAACATCAGTTGCAGCGATCACAAAACTGGACCATGGGGTAGGAAAATCACCTAAATGTTTAAAAATGCCTTTATCTACAAGCGGTTTTGTGGTAAAATGTTCCCACATAAAATAATCTGCTTTTTTATCAGCGAGTGCTTCGATCGCTTTATCTACGGTTCCTATTTCTACCAGTTCTAGATTTGTGGTGTCCCAGCCTTTTTCCAGCACCTGCACATAGGCCATAATATGAGAGCCTGATCCCATACGACTTATGGCAACGCGTTTACCTTCTAGATCGTCAATGCTTTTAAAATCGCTTTTTGCATCCACGTGAACGCCCCAGCGCAACGGTGAAGAAACATAATTTTGAATAATTTTTGACGGGTTGCCATTGGCTATATCTCTAGTGATTCCTTCGGTGAGAATAATTGCTATGTCTATTTTACCGGCGCGCAGTGCTTTGTTCATAGCGCCAGTTCCATCAGGAAATTCCACCCATTGTACATCAATATCCTTATTGCTGAACAAATTCTGCTCAATGGCAAGATGTACGGGCATATTAAAATGTTCTGGTACACCGCCCAGTCTTATAATTTGCATAGCTTAAGAGTTTTTGTCTTTTAAATAATCATAAATGGCATATTGCGAGCGTAGTGCCGGCTCTCCCATTCGATCTGTTATATAGGCGTTGCTTTCTTCCTCATTTTGAACGCGGGCTTTTCTATTATCTTGAAGCTGAAGATTGAGAATATCTTTTAACTCTTTAAAGAGATCTGGATCGTAAATAGGGGCCAGAACTTCAATGCGACGATCAAGGTTACGTGTCATCAAATCTGCGGAGCCCATATATATCTTTTCATCGCCATCATTGTGAAAAAGATAGATGCGGCCATGCTCGAGGTAACGGTCTACAATACTGGTCATAACTATATTGTCACTTATACCTTTAATGCCGGGTACCAGACAGCTAAAACCACGCACAAGAAGCCGTATTTTAACTCCTGCCTGACTGGCCAAATAAAGCAGATCAGTCATTTCTCGATCTTCCAGACTGTTCATTTTTGCGGTGATCGCTGCCTTTTTACCATTGTGAGCGTTTTTGATTTCGGTATGTATGAGTTTCTCAAAACTGCGACGGGTCGTAAAAGGAGAAACAAGTAGGCGCTTGTTTCTGGGTATTATAAGCTTGCCTTCTAGTACTTCAAAAACTCGGGAAAGCTCTTTAGTGATTTTTTTATGCGCCGTAAAAAGGCCATGATCGGAATAGATTTTTGAGGTTTCTCCATTAAAATTTCCGGTTCCAATATAGACATAGCGTTTTATATCATCCGCTTCTTTGCGGCTAATCAAGAGTATTTTAGAATGTACTTTTATACGCGGGTAGCTATAGGTCACATGCGCTCCCGCATCTTCAAACTTATGGCCCCAGTCTATATTGTTCTCTTCGTCAAAACGGGCTTTTGCTTCAATAAAAATACTCACTTTCTTGCCGTTTTTCAATGCTTTTAGCAAGGCGCTTGTCAAAAGTGATTTTTCGGCAACGCGGTACAAAGAGATTTTAATTTCGATTACATTGGCATCGTTTGCGGCTTCTTCAACAAAATTTTCAACATAAGAAAAGGACATGAACGGGAAGTGAAGCAACTGATCCTTTTTAGCGATAGCCTCAAAAAAGGAACTTGCTTTCGCCAAAGTTTTATGCGGGATAGGATTTTTTCTTTCGTAATGCAGCTTAGGATTATCTGTAGGATCTGGAAATTTAAAGAAATCATTAAAATTATGGTAGCGACCACCGGGCATCATATCTATTTTTCCAAGCCCTAATAATTTCCGAAGTTTTTTAGCTTCTGCCTTTGGCATTTCTGCATCATAAAGCAGGCGCGTGGGCTGGCCTTTCTGGCGCTGCTGTAATGATTTGTAGATGCGCTCGGCAAGAATGCCCTCTAGTTCATCATCAAGATACAGCTCTGCATCACGGGAAACCTTGATCTCGTAAATGCCCGTTATTTCTTCGGAAGTAAAAAAACTGTCCTTTTTAAACCGAATAATATCATCTACAAAAGTGAGATAATGCACGCCTTTTCTTTCACCAAGTGAAATAAACCGCCCAGTTTGGTTCGTGGGGATTTCAATAAAACCCAAACGTTGCGCATTTTTAAAAGTGAGGCAATAGTAGAGTCCTTTATCTTCCAGAAAAGGTTTGTCGTCATTTTTAAGATCAATGCTTACGACCTCGATTTCTTTTTCTAAATAGGTTTTATACCAAATATCGGCCAACTTTTGCTGCGTTTCATCAAAGTCTTCTGCCTGCAAGAGCAAAATGTTATTTTCGCGCAGTTCAGGAAGAATTTCATTTTTGAATATGTGGCCAAAGCGGTTCTGCTGCGCCCTGATCTCTTCCAAAATCTTTTTTACCGTCTTATTGGGTTGTAGGGCTAGTTTTTTACGTAAGCTTTTTTCTACGCGTTTTATCTGTCGAAGTTGAGATACGCGCACCCTAAAATATTCATCAAGATTTGAAGAGTAAATGGCCAGAAATTTCATGCGCTCATAAAGCGGATTATAAATTTTATCCTCGGCCTCTTGCAGAACACGTGCATTAAAACTAAGCCAGTTTAAATCACGGTGTTTGAAAGGTTTTTCGCTCATGGGTTATTTTTATACAGTCCCAAAAATACAAAAGCCGCCAACGTGCGGGATTAAGCTTTTGTTAAAAGAAAGTTAGAGCAATTTAATGCGTTCTAGAGCCGATTCTATCATAAAATCTACCGTTTTATCCCCATTTTCACTGAATGTTTCCAAGCTTCTATTGGCCAAGATCGCATTAATGGAAACCGCTTGATGGCCCAGTAATTTCGCCAGACCATAGATCCCTGATGTTTCCATTTCCAGATTGGTAATTTTTAATCCATTATGGTTGAAAGAGGATAATTTTGCGTTAAGGTTAGCGTCTTGAAGTTTGCCACGTAATAAACGGCCCTGCGGTGCGTAAAAACCAACATTTGTTGCCGTAAAACCGATGTGATAGTTTTTTTCTGTAAAATGATTAAGCAGCTGCTGGTCAGCATCTACAACATAGGGCAGACTTTTTTCGGCAGCCCAGTCGCAATGCTTTACAAATGCATCTTGTATGTTGCTGTTCTGGAGATGCCCGCTATCATAAAAATGGAGCAGACTATCTAAGCCAATGGCCATTTTGCTCACTAAAATAGAATCGACAGCTATCTCTGGTTGTATTGCACCACTGGTGCCCAGACGTATGATTTTTAAAGATTTCAGCTTATCGTTTACTCGCCGCGTTTTAAAATTAATATTGGCCAACGCATCGAGTTCGTTGAGTACAATATCTATATTATCAGTGCCTATACCGGTGGAAATAACCGTAATCGACTTACCTTTATACGTTCCGGTCTGTGCTTTAAATTCCCTTTTATGCTTGGTAACGGTGATTTTATCAAAATGCTTAGTAACGCGCTCCACACGATCGGGATCGCCCACTGTGATAATAATTGAAGCAAGATCTTGTGGTAGAAGGTTTAAATGATAAATACTGCCATCCTGATTAAGAATGAGTTCAGAAGGGGCAAATTGCATGTGGTTTATAGCTTGAGAAGTTGATGATTTTCTGGACTGTATAAAAAGTCATACTTGCTTGTACCGCCGTAGGATTCATCATTTTTCACTTCCCTGTAAAAATTATGACTTCCATCAAGTACAAATTGTCCGTTCATATTGAGTTCTAATCCATCATCGCCCATCTGAAAAAACGGCCTCAGCTTATCTATAATCTTTAAGATCATACTATCGCTGTAACCGTAATAACCTTGATAGCTAAGTGCGTAACCGCATAATTGATGTTCAGAAGTAATATGCTCCCGTTCTATAAGTCTCAGGATGTTAGTTTCTAGTGCGTTGAGTCCAGTATTTACATTGGGATAACGTTCTATATGTGCTCTTATACAGCTTGAAAGATATTTAAAATTGGAGCTTTTGCGTATTTCTGGCTTTAATTTGCTTGGATTGTTACCGCAATAGAGCTGCCAGATAAAATGCGCCATATCCAGATCATCTTCAGAAAGTTTGATCTTGTTTTTGTAATGGCTTAAAAGCTGTTTGTCGCTGAGTTCAGAAAGTCCTATAAGTTCTTTTTCACCGGGGACGCGACCGCTGCAAACCAAGTATAATGGTTCTTGCTTTTTCTTCTGAATAAGATAACTTATCGCTGCCAGCATGTTAATATGGCAAAATAGGTCAAATTCAAACCATAAAATAATCTCGTCATAACGGTCAATGGAGTCCAGTTTTTTGAGTTGGCTCATAAACTCCTGTTCGTACAACTCATTGCTTACACCGTATTCGTCCTGCAAAAATCTTTTGCGTAAGGCGATAAACCGGTCATTTCCCACTTGCGAAACAGTAGGGCCTTCGCACAACATCTCACGCCATACTACAATTTCGCCTTCCAGTTTTACACTTTCAAGACGTTCGGTCAGACTATCACCATTCGTGATATGAAGGATTTTTTTACTCATAATTTAAACATTTTATCCACCTACCCGTTTTACTTTAAATCCTTTTTCCTTTAAAAAAGTCATGATTTGATCCCGATAATCGCCTTGAATCAAGATATTCTCTTTTTTAAAACTCCCGCCCACGCCTAACATGGTCTTAAGCTCTTTGGCCAGTATTTTAAAATCTTCATCGGCGCCTGTGTAGCCTTTGATAATAGTCACAGGTTTACCTTTGCGTTTTTCATAAACGCATTGTAGCGGTTCGGCCTGCATCCAGATATTAAGATCCTTATCGCTTCTATTATTATCTTCTTCCGGTATTTCATGATCTGGAAATAGATCTTTAAGTTGGTCTTTTAAATCCATTAATTTATTGCTTTTCTTTTACCAGTCCTATTTCAACCAGGCGTTGATGCAAAAATTCACCAGCAGTTATATCCGCAAAAGCCTTGGGATGCTCCTCATCTATACATTCTTCTAAACAGTTAAGTGACATTTCACTGCGCGGATGCATAAAAAATGGAATGGAATAGCGCGGCGAGTCCCATTGTTCCTTTGGCGGGTTTGCGACGCGGTGAATGGTAGAGCGCAGTTTATTATTGGTCAACCGTTCCAGCATATCACCTACATTGATCACCAGTTCATCTTCTTCAGGAATGGCATCAATCCACTCTCCGTCTTTCCGCAATACTTGAAGTCCACCCGCTGAAGCTCCCATAAGTAGCGTGATCAGGTTAATATCACCGTGAGCGCCGGCGCGTACGGCACCTTTGGGTTCTTCGGTAATAGGAGGATAGTGAATGGGGCGCAGGATGCTGTTTCCATTCTTTGCCCATTTATCAAAATAGAATTCGTCAAGACCTATATATAATGCAAGCGCACGAAGTACATTAATACCCGTTTTCTCGAGCATTTTATAGGCTTTCATGCCAGTTTGATTAAAATCCTTAAGTTCATCTACAGTTACGTTATCAGGATATTCTTCCGTGAGGTTAGCATCTGCATCAGGCTCTTGCCCGAAATGCCAAAATTCCTTTAGATCGCCTTCTTTTTTGCCCTTGGCGTGCTCTTTTCCAAAGGAAATATAACCGCGCTGACCGTGAAGTTCTTCAATCTCGTATTTCTTCTTAGTTTCTTTCGGAAGTTCAAAAAAGGCCTTAATTTCGTTGTAAAGATGAGCAGTAAGCTGATCATCCAGAAAATGGTTTTTAAGGGAAACAAAACCTATATCTTCATAGGCGCTACCTATCTGATCAACAAATTTTTGTTTTCGTTTGGGGTCACCGCTGATAAAATCGTCTAGATCAACGCTGGGAATAGTGTTCATAAATAAAGTTTAGTGTTCATTGTTTTCAAAGATATTAAAATTTTAGTTTCAATCTTTTCCAATAAGCTAAATTATAACTGGACGTGTTGTGGTATTCGTAAAATAAACACTTAATTATTGGCATTTAATAAACAAGATACGACTATGTCAGAATATATTATAGCGAGTGATGAACTTTTTTTTGACCGTAAAAATCTGACTGATACCGTCTTAATTGAACTCTATAAGAAAATGCTGGAGCCGCGACTTATAGAGGAAAAAATGCTGGTATTGCTGCGTCAGGGAAAGATTTCAAAATGGTTCAGTGGGATAGGGCAGGAGGCCATTGCCATCGGTGTAACTTCAGCATTGCACGATGATGAATATATTTTGCCCATGCACCGCAACCTTGGGGTTTTTACGGCTAGAAATATTCCCTTACATCGTCTTTTTGCCCAGTGGCAAGGCACTGAAGGTGGTTTAACCAAAAGGCGTGACCGCAGTTTTCATTTCGGCACACAAGAATATAAGATTATTGGTATGATCTCACATTTGGGTCCACAGTTGGGCGTTGCCTGTGGGATCGCGCTTGGACATAAATTGCGCAATGAGCAAAAAATAACCGCTGTTTTTACGGGTGAGGGCGGGACTAGTGAAGGCGATTTTCATGAAGCACTCAATGTTGCTTCGGTTTGGGACCTGCCCGTACTTTTTTGTATCGAAAATAATGGCTACGGACTTTCAACCCCAACCAATGAGCAATATCGCTGTGCGCATTTAATAGACCGCGCTGCCGGTTATGGTATGGAAGGTCATCGCATTGCCGGAAATAATGTGCTTGAAGTTTTTACGCGTATCTCGGAAATCGCCAGGAGTATGCGCGATAATTCGCGGCCCGTTATGATTGAGTTTGATACCTTTAGAATGCGTGGCCATGAGGAAGCCAGCGGGGTAAAATATGTACCGGAAGAAAGGTTAAAACATTGGGCCAAAAGAGATCCCGTGCTTAAATATAAAGAATTTCTTTTTCGGGAAAACGTATTAAATGATGCTAAAAATGACCATTTAGAGCATGAAATCCGCCTTAATATAGATGAAAACCTGAAAATTGCATTTGGCAAAAGTGAGCCGATCGCAAACACCCACGAGGAACTCCAAGATGTCTACGCACCCTATGAACCTTCTGAAGAAAAACCACAGGGAACATCACATGAAATCCGATTTATAGATGCCATTTCCCAAGGACTTAGTTCGGCAATGGAACGGCATAAAAACAGTATTCTCATGGGTCAGGATATCGCCGAATACGGTGGAGTCTTTAAAATAACCGAAGGCTTTATTGATAAATTCGGCAAAGATCGCGTGCGTAATACGCCCATTTGCGAGTCGGCCATTATCGAGACCGGAATGGGCCTGGCCATAAACGGATTCAAGGCAATTGTAGAATTACAGTTCGCTGATTTTATTTCCTCAGGTTTTAACCCTCTCGTAAATTATTTGGCCAAAAGCCATTACCGCTGGGGGCAGGCAGCAGATGTGGTCTTACGGATGCCCTGTGGCGGTGGGGCAGGCGCGGGTCCCTTTCATAGCCAGAGCAATGAAGCCTGGTTCACCCATACGCCAGGGCTCAAAGTGGTTTATCCGGCTTTTCCCGCTGACGCGAAAGGATTATTGCTTGCCGCCATTGCAGATCCCAATCCTGTATTGTTTTTTGAACACAAAGCACTTTACCGCACCATACGGCAACACGTTCCAGAAGGGTATTACACTCTACCGCTAGGCAAAGCAGCGTTGTTGAATAGAGGAAACCAGCTAAGCATTATCACTTTTGGCGCGCCGGTACACTGGGCGCTTGAGGTTATTGCGCAGTTACCGCGAATTTCTATTGAGCTTGTAGATTTGCGTACCTTAGTGCCGCTGGACTGGGATGCGGTGAAGTCAACTGTTCTAAAAACCGGAAAGGTCCTTTTGCTCACCGAAGATAATCTGACAGGCAGTTTTATTTCTGATCTTGCCGCGCGCATAGGCGAAGAATGTTTTCAATATCTGGATGCGCCGGTAAAGCGCCTCGCCAGTTTGGACACGCCCATTCCTTTTGCCAAAAATCTGGAAGAGAACTATTTGGCAAAAAACAAACTGAAACAAGCCGTAGAAGATCTGGCAAATTTCTAAGTATTGAAATGTAGTGCGATTAACCAATTGGATTATTTTATGAAACAGGTGTTTTACTTAAATTCAGCAGTTCCTATTATTAGTAAGTTTCAATTATTTTGTTTTGAAGGATTAAGACTTTTTTAAAATATTTATTATTTTTAAAAATAGGTGAAAATGCTTGAAAAACGGGTGAAACCTGTTAATATCGCCGTAAATATCAAAATTTCGCTTAACTGATTTTAACATTTTTAAGTTAAACACTATTAACAAACTACACAGATTTCAACGTTCCTAATATTTTAGCATCACTAACCAAAATTTAAATCTATGCTTCGCTGGACACTTATCTTTGTAGTAATCGCAATAATCGCGGCCATCTTTGGATTTGGCGGTATCGCTTCGGGCGCAGAGGAAATTGCCAAAATTATCTTCTTTATTTTTATTGTACTCTTTTTAATAAGTCTTCTTTCTAGATTATTCAAATAACAGTTAAAACGAACTTTAATTTCACTTTAATTAATACATATGAAAAAAATACTTTTTATAATGCTGGCGGCACTACTAGTCGTTTCCTGTGGTACCAGTAAAGTGGTCAAAGAATCAAAAAAAACACTTAAAGGAACCTGGAATTTAGATAATATCAACTACGGTGAAGCCAATGGTGTCTATGATGTAAAATTGTTTGATGATGCTTCCTCAGAGTGCTTTGTAGGCAGTACTTGGAGATTTATTCCAAATAACAATTTTGGGAATTATGAAATTACTGGGGCAAACTGTTCTTCTGGAAAGCGCTATTTTGTATGGACGATCCCCGATGTCAAAAATGCTACAAGCTATGATATCTTGCTAAAACCTACTGATGAAAAAATGAATTCTACTATGAATAATAAAGGTTACCGTTTGTCATTGGATTATCTTTCAGATGATTCCCTGCGGTTTACGCAAACGCTGCAAGTTGATGGAAAACCTTTTACCATCTATATGAATTTTACTAAAATATCAGATTAATAATTTTATACCAATACAACATGAAAAAAATAGCTAAAACATTACTACCCTTTGCTTTGGTCATGATCCTACTGACTGGCTGTGAGGCAGTAAAAAATGCAAACAATCAGCAAAAAGGTACAGTAATAGGTTCAGCCGGCGGTGCTATTCTGGGCGCGGTAATAGGTAATAACGTAGGTGGCGGTGGTAATGGTGAGCTGGGCGCTGTTATAGGCGGCGTCGTAGGCGGTGCAGCGGGTAATATTCTTGGTAATAAAATGGATAAGCAAGCCCAGCGTATTGAGGAAGAAATTCCTGGAGCCGAAGTGGAGCGTATAGATGACGGTATCGTGGTAAACTTCGATGAAAATAGCGGAGTATATTTTGCCACTGAAAAATACAATATCAACAGCGCCTCGGAAGCAACGCTAAATGGTCTTGCCACGGTTATGAAAGAATATCCACAGACAAATATCTTGGTTGTTGGTCATACCGATAATACCGGTGCTGCCAATTATAACATGACGCTTTCGAAAAATAGGGCAGAGGCAGTCACTACTTATCTAGAACAGCAAGGTCTTTCCGCAGGGCGTTTTACCACGCAATGGTATGGCGAAGAACAGCCCAAGTATGATAACACTACTGCAGATGGCCGTTCTAAAAATCGCAGGGTAACGCTTGCAATCGTTCCCAATCAACAGATGAAAGAAGAGGCAAAAAAACAAGCTGGAGAAGGACAATAAGACGGTGTTATCTCGAAAAAACTAAAGGTTAGGCGATTTGCCTAACCTTTTTTTATTACATTTTTTTAGTTCCCTTAAATTCTTCCATTGTAACTTCTTCGGAAGCGGAAACCCCTTCTGATTTAAAGACTTTTTCTACGGTTTTGAATAAAATTTTTAGATCTAGGCCAAAGCTGATATGATCTACGTACCAGACATCATACTTGAATTTATTTTCCCAAGAAATCGTATTTCTACCGTTAATCTGTGCCCAGCCCGTAATACCTGGATGTACATTGTGGCGTCTTTGCTGTTCGCCGTTATAGAGCGGCAGGTATTCTACACGCAACGGGCGCGGCCCTACCAGGCTCATCTGGCCTTTAATGACATTGAGCAACTGTGGGATCTCATCTAGGGATGATTTGCGTACAAAAGCACCCACCTTAGTGATGCGCTTATGATCTGGCAGCAATTTACCACTGGCATCTTTTTTATCGTTCATTGATTTGAACTTAATAATCCTAAAAATATTGCCATGCAGGCCTGGTCTGGGTTGATAAAAAAAGGGTTTTCCATCATTGCCAAAATAAAGCAAAATGGTTACCACCAGAAAAACAGGTAAAAAGAGAATAAAAGCAATCGTTGCGCAGAATATATCAAGCACCGGTTTTATGAAATTTATGTACATGGGATTTTGTAATTTAAGGTCATCCTGCAATGTGAATTTTAGGAATCCTGATTTTCTAGATTTCGGTATTCCTGTAAAATAGCTTGCCAAACCATCTCCTGATCATACCGACTTACGATCTTTTGTCGTGCAACGGATTTCATTTGAATTGTTTTTTCTGGATTTTTAATCATTGATTCAATCGCTTCTTCTATAGCTTGGGAATTTTTAACCGGAATGATTATACCATTTACACCTTCTTCAATAATCTCATTGCAACCGTTTATATCGCTCACAATGCTCGCAAGGCCCATTGCACCGGCTTGTAGCACAACATTGGGAAAACCTTCCCGGTAACTGGGAAAAATGAGAACATCGCTAACCGCGAAATAAGGGCGCACATCATCCTGCCAACCCAAGGAAATAATCGCTGCGTTGGTTTCTATTTCTTTTGAGGCCTTTGCACTTATGGGATCTAGAGCTTCTTCATAAGGCCCTACCATAAGTAGTTTCAGTTGATCGTATTTTTGGCTCAAAGTATGAAAAGCTTCCATAAGTTCATTGATCCCTTTGTCACGCACGATCCTTCCCACAAAAACCAGAACCAGGTCATCGGGTTTCAGGCCCAGTTTAATTCGCAGTTGTTCCCGTTGTTCGACAGAAATGACCTCTAGATCAAATATCTCAGTATTAATCCCATTAGAACTGCCATTGGCCAGGACCTTTAATTTTTCGGGTTTTGTAAATTTATGAGCAAGGATGATGTCTTCAAGCCCCTTCGAATTAGGGTACACTTTTGTGGCGCAGGCATACGTAAGACGCTCTACCTGATTTAAAATCTTGCGTTTGGTACCGGTGGCTTCAACGAGCGGGAGTCCGGCAACGGTGTGCAAACGGTGTTTTACCCCGGCCATTTTTGCGGCAATCATACCTACAATTCCCGCTTTTGGAGTATGGGTATGCACGATAAACGGCTTTTCACGCTTCAGGATTTTATAGAGTTTATATAGCGAAACAAGATCCTGTTCCGGCGTGATCTCACGGGTCATTTCCAGATCTATAGTTTCAACGCCCTCGTTATCCCTGACTTTTTGCATGTTTTCTTTCGCCCCAGCAATACCAATTACATGGTAAAACTGATTCATAAATTTTAACTGGCCCCTCAATAAAATCCATAAGGATCCCGAAACGGTGGTAATTCTGATCAATTTTTTCTTCATGAGGCTTAAAAAAGATTTGGTGTTGCAAATATGCAAGAATTAATTAAATCCCGCTAGTGGCTTTTATGCCCCATTTCATACATTTATAAATGAGGAGCACGTTGATAATCAAATCGCTGCATTTGCGGTAAAGGATTTTATAAATATGAAAGACACCGCAAAACCTTAAAATACGCGGGATGTGGTTCAAATACCGCACATTAGATTCATGAATTTATAGGCTGAATTGTCAATTTTATACCGAATACTGTTCATTTTAAATATATTTAAACAATTGCCATTCTGCTTATAAATACTAACTTCCCACATCATGAAGACCAAAAAAATTCATATTGTAGGAGGCGGTCTGGCTGGGCTTACGGCGGCGATTCATCTTTTAAAAAGTGGTTTTGAAGTCACCGTTTTTGAGAAGAATTCTTATCCAAAGCATAAAGTCTGCGGAGAATATATTTCCAATGAAGTGCTACCTTATCTTAAAAGTCTTGGCATGGATCCATTTACTTACGGAGCTGTTCCTCTTAAAAAATTACATTGTTCCAGTTCAAATGGCAATGGAATAATTACAAAACTTCCGCTGGGTGGTTTTGGACTGAGTCGATATATGCTAGATGATTTGTTACATAAATGCGTGCTGGCAGCGGGAGGGGAGATCCTTCACGAACAGGTGGAAAATCTCGTTTTTAACGGAAATATTTTTGAGATTGAAACCTTTTCCACACAGAAATACGAAGCTAAAATTGTTATCGGTTCTTACGGTAAACGCGCCAATCTCGATATCTCGCTTTCGCGGAAATTTATAAGCCATAAATCCCCTTGGATGGCGGTAAAATCGCACTATAAAGGCGATTTTCAGGCAGATTTGGTCGGTTTACACAACTTTGAAGGCGGTTATTGTGGCATTTCAAAAGTCGAAAATAACGCTATAAATGTATGCTACCTTGCCCGTTTGGATTCTTTTCAGTGCTATAAGGATCTTGACCGATATCGGGAAGAGGTACTTCGGAAAAATAAATTTCTCGATTTATTTTTTGAACAGGCAACGCCCATTTTTAAAAAACCATTGACTATAAGCCAGATTTCTTTTGATAGTAAAGAACGCGTTGCCAACCATATTTTGATGTGTGGTGATAGTGCGAGTTTAATTCATCCGCTCTGCGGAAACGGAATGGCGATGGCGATTCTGGGCGCGCGTATTGTAAGTGAATGTATTATTGCCCATCAAAAGCAGGGTAGTACGCGCGACCAACTAGAAACGGCATACCTGCAGCAGTGGGAAAACCAGTTTAAATCACGGTTGCGATGGGGCAGAGGGCTTCAAAAAATTCTGACCAATCCAGTAGCGGCAAATCTGGGTATAGCTACGATGCAGCACACGCCAAGACTGTTTCAACAGCTTATTAAACAGACACACGGCAAAACTTCCACAGTATGAGGGAGCGTATTTTAAAACCAGAATTGATGGACGATCCACTGCTGGAAGAGAGCAAACTGACTGCCGCGCTGCAAGACGTCACGCTCGTCAATAAATGGCTGGGCGGGCAGCAAATAACCTTGGATGGGATTTCCTATTTTTTTGAAAAATATCCTCAAGAATTCTATACCATCGCAGATATGGGCTGTGGTGATGGCGAAATGCTGCGAAAAATGGCTCTTTTTTGTCGAAAACGAGGTGTAAAAGCCCATTTTATAGGTTTCGATTTTAATGCAAAAAGTATACTACTGGCGCAAAACAGTTCTGCCGATTTTCCGGAGATCAGTTTTAGGCAGCAGGATATTTTAAAACTAACAGAAAAAGAAGAACTTTTTGACATTATTACGAGTACCTTGACCATGCACCATTTTACAGATGCAGAAATCATAAACTTTTTGCACTGTTTTGAAAAGCGATCTGCACTGGGCTGGGTAATTAATGATTTGCATCGCAGCAAGCTAGCGTCTGTGCTTTTTCGTGCATTTAGTGGTATTTTTATGAAAACAAAAATCGCTCGCTACGATGGTCTCGTTTCCATTGGGCGCGCATTCAAAAAAAGAGAATTGATAATTTTTGCCAAAAAACTGGGTTTAAAGCATTATAAACTGCAGTGGCGATGGACTTTTAGATATTTATGGATAGTAGACAGCAAAGCGTAAAAATAGTAGGGATCAGCAAAGAATTACCTCCATATTCCCGGGAAACTCCAGAAATAATGCCGCTGTTAGACGGTTGGCTAGCGGGAAAGGATGAACGCTTTCAGCGGAAGGTCAAAAAGATCTTCGGTAATGCTGCGGTAGATAAACGCTATAGTATTATGGCCCCAGAAGAGGTTTTTGCCGCGACATCGTTTGAAGAGAAAAATGATATCTATGTGCGCGAGGTCATTAAACTGGGTGAGAAAGTGCTTGATAAAGCGTTGAAAAAGAGCGGTTGGTCGCCGACGGATATTGATTATATCATCACCGTAAGCTGCACCGGGATTATGATCCCGTCGCTAGATGCGTATCTGATTAACCGCCTGCAGTTGCGTCAGGATGTAGTACGGCTTCCAGTTACCGAGATGGGCTGTGCAGCGGGAATTTCTGCTATGGTATATGCCAATGAGTTCTTGAAAGCAAACCCTGGAAAGCGCGCCGCAATCATTGCCGTAGAAAGTCCCACCTCCACATTTCAGCTAGATGATTACTCGATGGCCAATGTGGTGAGCGCGGCGATTTTTGGTGATGGTGCGGCCTGCGCACTGCTTTCTTCGCATGAAGAGGATACCGGCCCCGAAATAATGGATACCGGCATGTACCACTTTTTTGACGCTGAGGAAATGATGGGTTTTAAACTCACCAATATGGGGCTCAAAATGATTCTAGACCCTGCCGTTCCTGATACTATTGCCAGTCATTTCCCTGAGATTGTTCATCCGTTTTTAGAGCGAAACGGACTAGTTATAGAGGATATTGATCATCTGATCTTTCATCCTGGTGGAAAAAAGATCGTGCAAACGGTGGAAGTGCTTTTTGGCGAAATGGGTAAAAATATTGATGATACTAAGGAGGTGCTGCGCCTATATGGAAATATGAGTAGCGTCACTGTTTTGTATGTTTTGGAGCGGTTTATGGAACGTGGCATGAAGCCCGGCGAACACGGACTAATGCTCAGTTTTGGTCCTGGTTTTTCTGCGCAACGGGTTTTATTGAAATCCCCCTTACCCCCTAAGGGGGAATTAAAAAACCTTTGATCAACAATGCATTTAGCAAAGACAAATACACAATTTTAAGTCTCTATATATAACAGATATCTATGCCCATCCAAGACTTCAATACTAATAACAATAACAATATTGATGAATGGGCACTCATTCTTGGAGGCAGCTCTGGACTGGGTCTCGCTTCTGCGAAAAAATTAGCCGCCCACGGCATGCATGTCTGTATTGTGCACCGTACCAGGCGCAGTAAATTGGCCAATTTTGAGATCGAAAAGCAAACATTGTTAAACTACGGGAATAAAGTGGCTGATTTTAATGTCGACGTGCTAGATGACACTAAACGAAAGGAAATACTCAATTTTTTGACACAGGAAAAAGCGCAGTTGAACGTACTGCTGCACAGCATTTCAAAAGGAAATCTCAAACCTATTTATTCGGAAGATAAAAGCAAAAAAATTCTCACCACAACCGATTTTTTATTGACCATGGAAGCCATGGCGGTAAGTCTATACAGTTGGAGTACCGCTTTAGTAGAAGCTGACCTTTTTTCGCCGCAGGCGCGAATTCTGTCTTTTACAAGTATGGGCAGCCGCAAACCGTTGCCTAATTATGCTGCCGTTTCTGCCGCTAAAGCAGCGCTGGAGGCCATTACCAGAAGTCTCGCTTATGAACTTGCACCGCTGGGAATTACAACAAACTGTATACAAGCCGGTGTGACTGATACCGAAAGCTTACGCTTGATTCCCGGTAATGAACGTTTAAAAGAGGAAGCCTTAAAAATTAACCCGAGCAAACGCTTGACCACCCCGGAAGATGTTGCAGATCTGGTCTATCTTTTGGCAAAGCCCGAATCAAAATGGATCAATGGAGCCATTATTCCCGTGGACGGCGGGGAACATATGATGTGAACAATTAGCAATGAACAATAATTTAACAATTTTAAATGCTGAATTAAAAGTGAAAAGTGCTTAACCTGCAAGGTGTTGCCGAGGAATGAGGCCTCCTTGTAGGTTTTATACGTAATTTTAATAAAAGAAATACAGAAAAAGAAGTGTTACATATATATGACGATTTTATGAAAGTTTAAACCGAGTTCCTTAAATTTTTACAGTTATTTTAGTATTGTCTTATTATATTTTATAAAAATAATTATTTTCAATAGTAATAGCTATAACAATAAAAACCAATTAGCCCTTAATTCAAAAAATTATGAGAATAGACATGAGAAGCGATACCATAACCCGCCCTACACCAGAGATGCTAGAGGCGATGATGGCGGCAGAAGTAGGGGATGATGTGTATAAAGAAGATCCCACCGTAAACGCGCTTGAGGAAAAAATAGCGGCTCTTTTTGGAATGGATGCCGCTTTATATTTTCCTACAGGTAGCATGACCAATCAGGCCGCGATAAAAATGCATACCCAGCCCGGAGAACAGCTTATTGCCGATAAGTACGCGCATGTTTATAATTATGAAGGCGGTGGGGTATCATTTAACAGTGGTGTTTCCTGTCGGTTGGTGGACGGTACGCGGGGCATGATGACCGCAGATCAGGTAAAAGCATGCATCAATCCGCCAGATTTTTACCATAGTCCGTTGACGTCGCTCGTCTGTCTAGAAAACACCACCAATAAAGGCGGTGGAGCCTGCTATGATTTCAGCGAAATTTTAGAGATAAAAAAAGTATGTGAAGACCATGGTCTGGGACTTCATCTGGATGGCGCCCGTCTTTGGAACGCGCTGGTGGCAACAGATGAATCGCCCAAAGATTATGGAAAGGTCTTTGATACTATTTCGGTATGTCTTTCTAAAGGTCTTGGCGCGCCCATGGGTTCTGTTCTGGTGGGAAAGCAAGAAATAATGAATAAGGCCATGCGGGTGCGTAAAGTACTGGGTGGCGGTATGCGTCAAGGCGGTTTTATGGCAGCAGCAGGTATTTATGCCATAGATCACCACTGGCAGCGTATGGAAGAAGATCATAAACGCGCCAAAGAACTTGCCGAGACACTTAAAAAGCATGAAGCTGTGGCCAAAGTAGATCCCGTAGAAACAAATATTTTAATTTTCAATTTGAAACCCGCAGTTGATGAAAAATCCTTTTTGAATATTTTAAAAGAGAATGATATTCATATCAGCAGTTTAGGCCCTGGAAAATTACGCATGGTCACCCATTATGATTATACACAAGAAATGCACGAAAAACTGCTTGATTTTCTTCAAAATCAGTCGATTTTAGCCTAAAAATGACCATTTTTGGATGTTTATTACCACTTAAAACCTTCTATGAAGTTTAATTTTCTCCTATTATTTATGTTTTTTAGCTTTTTGGGCAACGCCCAAAACCTAGAAGTACCAGTAACCATTCCGTTTGAATTATCAGCAAATGGTCATATTATGGTCAAGGCCAGAATAAACAATGTGGAAGGCACTTTTATTTTTGATACTGGTGCAGGTTTGCATTTATTGACTAAAAAATTTGCTGATAAGATTAAAAATTTAGAGCAAACGCATCATTTTTATACAGGTCATCGTGCTACAGGAGAAGCGCTTGAAACCGATTTATGGATCGCTCAAAGTCTTGATTTGGGTGAATTTCATTTAGAAAACCAAACGCTTGCCGTTTATGATATTGATTTTCCGCTAGATGGTTTGATTTCCCTTTCATCATTTACAGACCGCGCCATAACTATAGATTTTAAGCAGCAACAACTTGTCGTGGAAACTGAAAGTTCGCTGAAGTCGAGAGAAAAAGCGGCTGCTTTTCAAATGCCTTTACAGATCACCAATGTACGGGATATTGAAGTCAGTATATCAACACCAGTATTGATTAACGACAGTCTAGAAATAAATGTAGGCCTTGATAGTGGTGCAGGTTTTGACGTTTATCGGTTGAGCGAGCGTTACATGCAGGCGCTAGGAGTTGACACGACAAAGGTAAAAAGCGAGTTCAAGCCCAGCTATTTTAAGCCGAAGGAAGGCAATATGTACTATTCAACCACGCTGGCGAACTTGAGCGATACAGGAAAGAACGTATTCAAAAATAATATTAAAGCTACTTTTATTGAAGGCCTGCTTTATGAGGGGATTATGGAAATTAACTGGATAGGCGAAGTCCTGACCATTGATATTGCCAATAAGCATTTATGGGTGGAATAAATCCAATCTTAAATTCAACAGGTTGGTTTTGTTGCCTTGGTCCCTACTGTGTAGAACTCAAAAGCAATTGCCACTTCTGGATGACTTGCGCCGAAAGTATATTAATCGATGTCCATTTTGCGGTAGCGCGCCTGTATAAACATAAAGATCGCATAAGACACAAGACCCAGAGCGACTATGCCAAGCACTATAGTACCAAACTGGTTTTGTAAAAACTGGAAAGCCTGTATTTTTCCACCAGCATCGGTGGCATTGGCCTGCCATGCCGATTTAAGGAGAAGGTAGGCGATGATTGCAGCTACTATTCCGCGGGCGGTGAAACCGATTTTTCCGGAGCGTAACAGTATTTTTTTCTTGGTGCTATTCAGTCCTGATTCTTCAAGCTTTTCTCTGAATTTTCCTGAATAGCCCAAATAAAATTGGAAGATCGCATTTCCGGCAAGAATAAGACCTAGAATTCCTATCACGATTTGGCCATAATCTTTTTCCAACACCTTGGAAATCATATCTTTTTTGCCGTCAGAGCCTGAAGAATTAGCGTTTAAAATGATTTTTATGGCAGTATATGCTATAAATCCATAAATTAAACCGCTAATAAAAAAACCCAACCGTTGCGCTATTCCTCTAGAATTATTACCGGCATTTTCATGATCTGCAAAGGCTTGGTAAAAGCGCCAAAAGACATATGCTAAAAGACCTAAAACGGTAATACTAAGTAGGACTTTGCCATAATATTGCTGAGCCAAAAATTGTAAAGCTCCCGAACTGCCAGATTTTTTACCGCCCATATTAAAAGCAGCCATTGCAGTAAGGATACCTATAATTGCATACACCACGCCTTTTGTAAAAATACCAAAACGTGCCAGGCGTTCTTTGTGTTTCTGCTTCATAAATAACTTTTAGATGATTTAATCCCTCCAGAGGGTCCAATTCCCCAAGGCTTGCCTCGAACAGATATAGAATTTTCCGATTCATACCTCGTGGGCTTGTCCCGAAGTTCTTGATTAAGTAAAGTATTTTGATATATAAACTATCTGTTGACCTGAATTTGAGTTACAAATAATACGTTATTTGATGTAAAACTCTACAAGAAATCTATATTCAGAAAACAATTTGTGTCTGAAAAAGCTCTTCTTCTATAAAATTATTCAAAAGACCATTTACAATACATTGGTATATTATATCTGATTTAGTTTTAAAACATACAACAACTATTTATTTGATAAGGAATCGTAAAACGCCTTTCCTTCACTTAAATACTCCATTAATTGGGAGCATTTATTGTGTAAAAAAGGCGTTTTCTGATGTTTTGATTTATTTTTTTAAAGTGAAGCGAATTCCTTTTAAAAAAAATATGCTAATTTTTAATGAATTTGATGACTTTATGTGCATTGTTATCATTAATGATTTCAATAAAATAAAGTCCGCTTTGCAATGCGTTTGTTTCTAGGGTATATTGAGAAGTAAGCGCATCGAATTCATGGGTCATTACGTTGGCTCCATTTACATTTTTAATATGTATTGTGATCTTTCCCCCATCTGTAATTATACCTTTAATGTTGAGATTGCCATGCGTGGGATTAGGAAACACCTTGATGGCATCTTCCAGTTGATTCCCGTTAGAAAGATTTTCGTCCTGCTCATTATTGCTTAGGGTGGCCTCCGGTTCTACGGTCAAGAAACGTGTTTGATTACGAAGATCTGTTTCTGTTCTTCCGCCATTGGCAACAATAAGGCGATCGTCAAAGATTTCGGCTGACGGGGCCAGTAATGGTTCTGGGAGTTTGCAGCGCTCCGACCAACTATCTGTAGCGGGATTATATTCTGTGATATCGTCAAAAAAGAAGGAACCGCGGCGCCCGCCTATAATGATAATTTTATCGTTATGAACGATGGTGGTGGGTTCAAAATGAGAACGGTCAGAAGGAAGGTCTGCCTTGCGAGCCCAGCTATCTGTACGGGGATCATAAACGTGAAGGTATTTTAAGTATTCCACGCCGTTATCATGCCCGTACTGCCCACCAATGGCATATACCAGACCATTTACACTTGCCGCACTTAAATGGTTTCTGCCAAATGGCAAAGGTGCCGCTGGAACCCAGCCCGCAGCGGGATTTTCAGGATCAAGGACATAATGCTCGGCTACATCGGTTACGCGATCAGGCAGCAGCCCACCAAAAAAATGTATTTTACCGTTGTTATAAGCGGCAGCGCCCGATCCACGAGGGGCAGGGAGTGACGGTCCCGCTCTCCAGCTGTTTGTAGCGGTATTGTAAACTTGTACCTTATTTGTCGCCACACCCGGATCATTGCCGGTAAAGCCACCTATCATCCACACTTCATTACTAACTACGGCTTTGGCCATGTGGGTAACGGGTGTGGGCATGGGAGCACCATAGGACCAAATATTATTCTTAACATCGTAAATTTCGGTAGCGCCGGTAATGATAAAACCGTCAAGGAAACCAGCAAAAGTGTACAATTTATCGCCCACTTTTGCGGATTGAGATTCTAGTTTTTCTAAACCACTAGGAGCTAATTCCGTCCACTGGCAGGGATCTTGATCTTCTTCTCCTAGTTCGCCATTTCCATATAATTGTATTGCGCAGAGCTGTGGGCGATCCTTACTTGCTGAAAAGTCAATATTAAGCTCACCATCACTAACATTTACTTCGTAGGTTCTTACCAGTGTGGTACCGGCGCCTACTTCCTTAATGAGATCAAGATCAGTAATTTTATTTTGACCTTCAATCGCGACATTGAATATCCTTTTTCCTTCTCCGTTTTTTCCGCTTTTAGGTGCTCCAAACCATATTTCGGCAAAATGCAGTTTTATTTGATAGGTGCCGTTAGTAACCGGAAAATTATAGCTGAAATTACCTTTGTCATTATCTGAACTGCGCTCGGTTTTATAAAGGACATCTAGATTTGTATTTTTGATTTCGGTAAAAGTCGTTCCGCCAGTTTTAGACGATCCTTTAGAATAAGCATCAGCTTTAAATACGGTTCCGTCAAGGCTTACTGCTGGACCGCCGGCATTAAAACTTGCGATTAAAGGAAGTTCATCTACTGGAGAATCATTCTCCTTAAAAACTTCAATAGCCGCAATTTTGGGACGGTCAACAGAAGCGCTGAAATCTATATTCAACACGCCATCATTTACGGAGGTTTTATAGGTTTTTACAGTAGCAGTCATCGCTCCCAGCCGTTTGAACATATCATAGTCACCCAAGACTTTAGCGTTCTCTAAAGAAACAGAAAACTTGCGTCTATTTTCAGCTCCTGGACCAGCATCTGTGCCACCCCAATAAATTTCGGCAAAATGCAGATCAACTCTATAAGTACCAGATTCAACAGGAATTGCATATCCAAAACCCCCTTTATCCTTGCCTGCAGAACGCTCCGTTTTATACAGTACATCTTGGGTGGTGTTTTTAATATCTTTGATTTTTAGATTTTGAAAAACGGAAGTACTTCCCTTGTAAAAGGAATCCTTGTCAAAATACTTGCCGTCTACGGTAATTGCACCGCTGCCCGCGTTGATACGTGCGATAACCGTTTCTTTTGCAACCGCTTTTTTGATGATTTCAATAGCGGCGATCTTTGGTTCATTTTTGCTCGCGGTAAGATCAAGGTTCAGGATACCGTCCTTTACTTTGACATCAAAGCTTTTGATAAGAGCCGTTTCTGAGCCTACTTCTTTAATTATATCCAGTCCCGAAAAGCTTTTTTTTCCCTCGAGTGATAGGTTAATAAGACGTTTACCCGTGCCTCCGGGCCCGCCACCTGTGGCGCCCCAATAAATTTCTGCCAGAGGCACCTTTACTTGATAATCGCCATTGGCCACAGGAATGGTATATGAAAACCCACCGCCTCCGGTACCCGTAGAGCGTTCCGTTTTGTAAAGAATATCTGCAGAGGTGTTTTTTATGTCACTGATACCATAATTAGTAAAACTGCGGCCCCCGGTATAATAACTGTCGGCGGTGAACTGTTTTCCATTTACTTCTACCTGTGGTCCGCCTGTATTGATATAGATGTTTCCAGCCGAGGAGGCAGAGGTTTCACTATTTTTGACCGAACGCTTTGAATTCGGCAAAGGTGAAGTACCAATAGGGTTTGAAAACTTATGTATTTTTAGAGCGGAAACCGCAGAGGTGTTTACAGTTGATGAAAAGGAACTAAAAATGACAAAGGCAGCAGCTAACGCTGTTATTGAAAAGTAACGTTTAAAAAGGGGATTTGATTTCATGTTTGGGGTGAATTTTTTTGATAAAGTGCATTAATTGACGGTAGCAGAAGTATTGCTATTTTTTTGATTAGGCTATATCGTTGCAAAACTAACTGAAAAATTTTCCTACAAATACTTTTTTGGACAAACCGCATATATATTTGTCAAAAAGAAGGTTATTTATAACTATATCGTTATAGTTATATTTACGATCTATTATATATACTGGTATTAATGCTAAATATTTATTAATTTAAAGAAATAGAAAACGGGTGTTATTAGAAGGTTATAGGTTTGCAGCACTAAAGCCATCCATTTATTCACAAATCAGTATTTCTCATGAAATTTAAACATGTAGATTTTATTTGAAATATATTATTCATCTTTGTGCCGTATTTTAAAAAAAGCAACCGCAATGAGCACCACTAATTTTAAAGAGCTAAAAGATAAAAAAGTCTTGGTAACTGGCGGCGCCGGTTTTATAGGTTCAAACCTATGTGAGGCACTCGTTGATCTTGGAGCTTATGTGGTCTGTCTCGATAACTTTGCCACTGGACATCGCAAAAACTTAGCAGCATTGCTAGAACATGAGCGCTTTGAGCTTATAGAAGGAGATATACGGGTTATAGAAAATTGTACTAGAGCATGTAAAGGCGTGGACTATATTCTGCATGAAGCCGCTTTAGGCTCAGTACCACGATCTTTAAAAGATCCCGTTACGAGCAATGACGTAAATGTAAGTGGTTTTCTCAATATGCTGGTTGCGGCAAGGGATGCAGGGGTAAAGCGTTTTGTATATGCAGCAAGTTCATCAACTTACGGTGACTCTAAAGCATTGCCAAAGGAAGAAGACAAAATAGGAAAGCCGCTGTCACCTTACGCGGTCACAAAATATGTGAACGAGCTATATGCAGATATTTTTAAAACAGCATATGGCCTAGATACCATCGGCCTGCGTTATTTCAATGTTTTTGGCAGAAAGCAAGATCCCAACGGTGCTTACGCTGCGGTTATTCCCAAGTTTGTTATGCAACTTATGGCACATGAATCTCCCATTATAAATGGGGATGGAAATTTTTCAAGGGATTTTACATATATAGACAATGTGATTCAGATGAATTTATTAGCGCTTACCGTTGATAATTCAAAAGCATTGAATCAAATTTACAATACTGCTTTTGGTGAACGTACGACCCTCAATCAACTAGTTGAGCAATTAAAGAAAAATCTTGCCAATTTTGACCCTAAAATAGCCGAAATCAGCCCTATTTATGGTGAAGAACGTGACGGCGATATACCGCATTCCCACGCGTCTGTAGATAAAGCAAAAAAACTTATGGGTTATGCGCCCAAGTATAATATCAATAATGGACTGCGCGAAGCAGTAAATTGGTATTGGGAAAATCTGAAAGAAAAACAATAATTACCCCATTTTATTAATTTGAATATTGCATTATGAGCGAAATTAAGGTTGCCGTAATAGGCCTGGGTTATGTAGGTTTACCACTTGCCCGATTATTTTCCACAAAATATTCCGTAGTAGGATTTGACATTAACCAGAAGCGTGTGGCCTCATTGCAGAAGGGCCATGATGATACGCTGGAAGTGGGGCTTGACGTATTAAATGCAGTTTTAAAAAAACAGCCTGATGCCGATTTAGGTCTGTATTGTTCTGCCCAGTTAGAGGATATCAGAGATTGCAATTATTATATCGTCACCGTGCCTACGCCGGTAGATAAAAACAACCGTCCAGACTTAACCCCGCTTTATAAAGCTAGCGAAACAGTTGGTAAGGTTTTGAGCAAGGGAGATATCGTCATTTACGAATCTACCGTTTATCCCGGTGTGACCGAAGAAGATTGTGTGCCGGTTCTGGAACGTGAAAGCGGCCTCACCTTTAACACAGATTTTTTTGCAGGCTATTCACCAGAGCGTATCAATCCCGGTGATAAAGAACATACCGTTGATAAAATACTTAAAGTAACTTCAGGATCTACTCCAGAAGTGGCTAAAAAAGTTAATGATTTATATGCCTCAGTTATTACCGGGGGAACCTACCTCGCCGCATCTATAAAAGTCGCAGAAGCTGCCAAAGTGATAGAAAACTCACAGCGTGATATCAATATTGCATTTGTTAACGAGTTGGCCAAGATTTTTAACCTTATGAAGATTGATACTTCTGAAGTTCTTGCCGCTGCGGGCACGAAGTGGAATTTTCTACCATTTAAACCAGGCCTTGTTGGCGGACACTGTATAGGTGTAGATCCATATTACCTTGCGCAGAAAGCACAGGAATATGGCTACCACCCAGAGATTATTCTTGCAGGTAGACGTCTTAACGATAGTATGGGGCAGTATGTGGCCTCAGAGATTATTAAACTAATGGTGCAGAAAGATATTAAAATCAAAAATTCTAAGGTGTTGATCCTTGGTATTACCTTTAAAGAAAACTGTCCTGATGTGCGCAATACACGCGCTGTAGATGTTGTGGAAAACCTTAAGGAATTTGGAGTGGAAACTACCATATTTGATCCTTGGGCAAACCCAGAAGATGTTCTGCATGAATACGGACTTACCACCAAAAGATATAAACCGGATTCCACATTTGATGCAGTAGTGCTTACGGTAGCTCATAAGCAGTTCCTAGAAATGGATATCAATGCTTTTATGAAAGAAGATGCGATTTTATATGATGTAAAATCCATTCTGACTCAACCTGTAAGTGGGAGGTTATAAATCCTCATACTGCGTTATAGGTTGCCTATTCGAAATTGTTCTTCCAATATGGAATTCTTGCTGTGTTAACCTTTGAATAGGTTAGCTTCTTATGAAAATTAGAGGTGCCTATAAAACTAAAGAAGTTGATAGTTATAAGGACATTTATATCTATCAAATAATTCTATATTTGTGCTCGCATTTAAGTGTATATTTCTTACGATAAACCTTTAAAGCAAAATTCATTTATACTATAGAAATCTAATTGTAGGATTTTCAAGTTTTGAATTAGTACTGTTCAATATCCCAAAGCATAATAATATCATGCAAATTGTTGATTATATCCTTATTCTACTGTTTTGAGTCAAATTAAAAAAGGCGCCCTTTTAGATTACTTTAATATAGCGCTGACAAACATAGTTGGTATCGTTCTTACTCCGTTTATTATCCGGAAGTTAGGTGATTCAGAATACGGTTTGTATACCTTAATAGGTGCATTTGTAGGCTATATTGCCGTTTTAGATTTAGGTTTAGGTAATGCAATTGTCCGATTTATCGCCAAATTTAGGGCAGAGGAAGATAAAAAGGGGGAAGAAAACTTCTTGGCCAATACTATGGTTATTTATGGCTTCATTTCTTCAGTAATTATACTCGCGGGGACGGTTTGCTATTTTAACATTGAATCCATTTTTGCCAATTCCCTAAAACCTGATCAGATGGGTAGCGCAAAAATTATGTTTGCAATACTTATTTTTAATCTGGCCATTTCTCTCCCTGGAGGTACATTTGGTGCAATATGCTCAGGTTATGAGCATTTTGTCTACCCTAAATCTTTACGCATTACCCGCTACATTATTCGCTCAATAACTATTGTAGCGGTTTTGTTTTTGGGAGGTAAGGCTGTCTCGCTAGTGGTTATTGATACATTAATGAGTATTAGTGTAGTGACAGCAAATGCCCATTACGTTTTTAAAAAGCTGAATGTAAAAATTAAGCTACATCATTTTGACAAATCCCTTATCACAGAAGTTTTTGCATATTCTGTTTGGATATTTGTTGCTGTACTTGCTGCGAAATTTCAATGGACATCTGGGCAGGTTATTTTAGGTATTGTAGCAAATACCACGGTGGTTGCAATTTTTGCCGTTGGTGTTATGCTAGGGACTTATTATGGAGCTTTTTCATCAGCCATTACTGGTGTATTTTTACCTCGTGCTACCAAAATGTCTATTAGAAGTAATGGAGACCGTGAGCTTACAGACCTTATGATACGGCTAGGCAGAATATCATTTATCGTTTTAATGTACATTCTTTGTGCATTTGCCCTATTTGGAAAACAGTTTGTATTTCTCTGGGTAGGTAGTACGTACTATGATGCTTATCTTATTGCTTTAGTTATCATGCTCGCTTACACTGTGCCACTTGTTGAAAATTTTGGTAATTCGGTAATGATGGCGCAAAATAAAGTGAGATTTAAGGCATTACTTTACCTAAGTTTTACTTTCCTAGGAATGGCTTTGGGATATTGGTTGGCGCTAGACTATGGAATCTTCGGTATGCTTACAGGTTTAATGGTAAGCTGGGTAATTGTGCAAGTAGTTACAAATATCTATTACCATCGCGTTTTAAAATTAGATATGTTTCGGTTTTTTAAGGAACTGGTTTACAAGACATGGTGGTGTGTCATACTTGCTTTTTGCATTGGCTTTTTAATCGACTTCATTCCTGGTGAAGGTTGGTTTAATTTTATTCTAAAAGCATTTTTGTATACCTGCGTTTATGGACTTTTGGTGTATAATTTTGGTATAATAACCTATGAAAAAAACCTTTTTGATACTAGTTTTAAATCAATGAAAACCCAAGCAGTACTGTATAAAAACATGATTTTTAAAAGAAATAAATAGAATACTATGAAATATGGATTGTTAACGTATGTAGGGCGGAATACTTACAACGTGGGTGATTATGTTCAAAGTCTAGCCGCGAGACAGTATTTGCCTCGTGTAGATCAATTTATAAACAGGGAAACCCTCGGGGAATATACAGGTGATCCCATTAAGCTTATTATGAATGGCTGGTGGACGCATAATATCCACCACTGGATACCCAGCGATAACATTGATCCGCTTTTTGTATCCTTTCACATGAACAATACTGCAGCCCCTTTTATGCTAAGCAAAAAAGGTATCGCCTATTTAAAAGAACATGCACCCATAGGATGTAGGGACAAATTTACCGCACAGATCCTCAACGAGAAGGGAATAGACGCGTATTTTACTGGTTGTCTTACCTTGACATTGGATAATTATAAGGTTGATGATGCAGAACGTGGGGAAGATATCTACATTGTAGATCCTTTCTACAATTATCCCAACAGTGAGGACTTATTGGCCAATTTAAAGAGCACCGTTAGAGGGGTAATGAGCGGTGAAGCTTTTCAACTAGGGAAGATCGATAAAACATTAAAAAAAATTGTATCTCCGGAACTGCTGAAATCCGCACAATATGTGACTCAGGTTTTACCTGAAGGAAAACAGACAGATGAAGAAAAGTTTGCCTATGCAGAAGATTGCCTTAAAAAATACGCTAGGGCAAAATTAGTGATTACTTCACGTATTCACTGTGCATTGCCCTGTCTTGCCATGGGTACACCGGTAATTTTTATGAATGCATTCAACTCGTTTGTGGACACTTGCAGGTTTGATGGTATTTTAGAACTGTTCAATAGGGTAGATGTGGCAGATGATGGAAGCTGGACTGCCAATTTTGACCTTAAGGGGAAAATTGATGCATCGACCATGGTGACCAATTATGGTCTACACACAAAACTTGCGGAACCCTTAAAAGAGAAATGTAGGTCGTTTATTGATCAGGATAAAGTCATTATTTAAATAAAAGGTATGCGCCTACTTTACATAACCAACCAGATTTGTGGTTCAGGAGGTCTCGAAAGAGTACTTTCTATAAAAGCCAGCTATCTGGCAGATAAATTGGGTTATGAAGTTCATATAATCACGTTAAATCAGAGTAATGTACCGCTTTTTTATAGTTTTAGTAAGGAGCTTATCTATCACGACATCAGTTTGCAGGGTAATTTTATAAACTATAGTTATCGCTATGCAAAGTATCTTAATGAACTAGTACAAAGCATTAAGCCTGATGTTATTTCTGTCTGTGATGATGGGTTAAAAGGATTGTTATCCCCTTTTATTTTGGATAAAAAAACCCCTAAGATCTATGAAAGACATGTTTCTAAAAATATTGAAATAAAGACAGATAAACCATCTATAATTCAACGTATTAAGACCAAGACTACATTTGCATTTATGCAGATAGGGGCGAAACGTTTTGATAAATTTATCCTGCTTACAAAGGGGAATGCCAAAGAATGGGAGTTACCTAATATTCAGATAATTTCCAATCCGCTTTCCTTTTTTCCCGAATCACCTGCAACGCTCGATACTCAAAAAGTACTTGCCGTAGGACGCCATGCTTATCAAAAAGGTTATGATAGACTTTTAGAAAGTTGGCAATTGATCAAAAACGAGTTTCAAGGTTGGCAGATCGATATCTTTGGGAAAATAGATTCAGCAGAAAATTATGTAAAACTGGCAAGACAAATGGATGTGAGCGATTCCGTTTTCTTTCATGAACCAGTAAAAAATATTCAAGATAAATATAGAGAGGCCTCTGTATATGTCATGCCTTCCCGTTATGAAGGTTTTGGCATGGTGCTTATTGAAGCCATGGCCTATGGGATACCATGCATATCCTATGATTGCCCTTATGGGCCCGGCGACATTATTACCGATGGAGTAGATGGTTTTTTGGTTAAAAATGGCGATATAGAAGCTTTTTCACTAAAAATGAGCACGTTAATGGGAGATGTTTCTTTGAGAAAGGAAATGGGCCTCAACGCTAGAAAGAAAGCGCAGACCTATTCTGTGGAAGCAGTAATGCCTATTTGGGACCGCCTTTTTAAGAAATTAGTATATGGTTCTTAATAACGATGATAAGCGTATTCTTCTTATGCTTCCATACGGTAGTGTAGGCGGTATGGAACGCCTTGCATTAACGTTTTATGAATATTACAAATCCTTGGGATATTTTGTAAAAGCGTTAAAATTTATAAAGTTGGAGAGTGATATTATAGATTTTGGCAAGGATGAACTTTTTCTAAGTTTAAAAGATTTTAATAGTATGTCTGCACAAGGCCGTTATGGATTCTATTTAAGGTCTCCGCTCGCGCTTAGAAAGATGATCAAAAAACATAAGATTACGCATTCTATAGCTTTTGGCGATATGGCTAATTTATTTAGTTCGCTTACTTTTACCAAAGAATATAAGATAGGGAGTATTCATAGCTACAAAAGTATAGAATTAAGTAGTTCCAGTGTTTTTAATAAGTTAACTCAAATTGGATATAAATCAAGCTATAAAAATTTAGACAAGTTAGTTTGTATCAGTAAAACTGTTAGAGAAGATTTAATCTCAAAATGTAACTACCGGTTTAAGAATATTGAGGTTATTTATAATCCACATAATATTGAGAGTATTCGTAGTAAAAGCTGTCAAAAAATCACTGATATAAAGGAACAAGAACTTTTTCAGAATGAAATTATTTTATTTCTAGGCCGATTATCCTTAGCGAAAGCTCCTTGGCATCTCATCAACGCTTTTAAGGTTTTACAGGAGCGTAGACCAAATGTTTTTTTAGTTTTTATCGGTGATGGTGAATCCAGTGTGACTGAATACGTGGAAAACTTCATACGATACCTAGGGTTAGAAGAAAAGGTTATATTATTGGGAAGAAAAAATAATCCTTACATCTATTTAAAACAAGCCAAATGCGTCGCGCTAACCTCAAATTTCGAAGGTACGCCCAACGTAATTGTAGAAGCTATTGCGCTGGGCACCCCAGTAGTCACCTCATTTTGTACTGCGGGTATACTAGAATTGATGTCTGTAGATGAAACGCTGGTTTATGATAATGAGGGAATTCTGGAAACCGAAGCTGGCATTATTACGCCTAATTTTTACGAGGGATCTTTAGAGGTTCCCCAGTCTTTTGAAAATAAACCTTCAGACAAAGAACGTTTATTTGCCAAAGGCCTGGAAACTGTTCTAGATGCAAAAGCAAACGGGATAAGCATAGTAAGCAAGCAAGAGGTACTTTTAAAAAAGTTTGATCTGCCTACGATAGCCAAGCAATACCTTGCTGAAATAAACTAAATACTCGACGACTATAACCTAAGCCGCGCATGATTGATTTTATACCCCTTGAGTATTACTTTAGATTTTATATCAATTTCTGCTTGATCGTGGTATTGCTAACCGTTGTGCATAGCCATTTGCTGGATCTGGATGATAAGCGCAATTTGATTTATTTGAACCTTACGGGATATATATTATTGATTTTATCCATATTCTATATTGGTTGGAGACCAGTTAGCGGTAAGTATTTTATAGACATGAGTACGTACGCGCACCATTATGAATACTATCAAGCAGGGAATCCCATTGTCTCTGAGAAAGATGTTTTCTTTCACATAGTGATGCAAATAAGTTCTAAAATAATGTCGGTCAATAATTTCTTTTTGTTCTGTGCTATGGTATACATAATACCTATGTACCGTATCTCAAAGAAATTTTTTAAGGAATACTGGTTTTACGCATTTTTTATCTTTCTGGTTTCTTTTCAATTTTGGCCATACGGGGTCAATGGAATACGGAACGGTATGGGCACTTCCCTGTTTTTGTTGGGTGTTTCTTTTTATGATAAGAAGTTTTGGATGGGTGTTACCATGATTTTTGCCGTACTTATACACCAGAGTTTAATGCTTCCTGTTATGGCCTTTGTGGCGACACTGTTTTATAATAAGCCAAAAACATATTTGATAGGATGGCTTATTACCATTCCACTCTCTCTGGGCGCTGGTAGCTTATTTGAAACGTTTTTTACGGCCATGGGTTTTTCCGAAGACCGGTTAGGCGCTTATTTAAGTGGAGAGGATTCCGCTGGCGGATTCCGCTTTGACTTTTTACTATATAGTGCTACGGCTGTTTTTACAGGCTGGTATTTTATCTTTAAAAGGGATTTTAACGATAAAATATATAATCACATCTTTAATACTTATCTCTTGGTCAATGCGTTTTGGATCTTGGTCATACGGGCAAGTTTTTCTAACCGTTTTGCCTATTTATCCTGGTTTATGATTGGTTTGGTAATAATTTATCCTTTTTTAAAAGAACGTTTTTACATTTACCAACATGTGATTATTGGCCGTGTATTGGTCCTCTATTTTGCTTTTACCTATTTTATGTATATGGTCTATTATTAAACTTCCTACAAATCATGATTACAGTAAGTATCATTATACCCATGTACAATGTGGCTCAGTACCTGCAAACCTGTGTACGCTCTGTACAGGAGCAGCATTTGCAAGATGCTATCTACGAGGTGCTGATGATAGATGATGGTTCTCCTGATCAAAGTAGGGCAGTGGCAAATAACCTTGCGCAAGAGCACGCGTTTATCAAGGTGTTTTCTCAAGAAAATAAAGGTCTGGGAGGAGCGCGCAACACGGGTATCGAGAATGCAAAAGGAAAATACCTCGTTTTTTTGGATGCAGATGATATTCTAATTACAGACAGTTTAAAGAAATTGCTGGCCCTTGCTGAAAAAAATACGTTGGATATATTGGAATTTGGCGCCCATCAGATTAACGAGTCGGGAGAGGTCACTGCTACCATAACCTGGAATGGTAAGGGGGCGGTTTATAAGGGAATTACTTATTATGATAAAGTAAAGTATATGAACTCGGCGTGCAATAAATTATATTTAAGGCAATTTTTGTTGGATAATGACCTCCAGTTTACCGAAAAAATTTATGGAGAGGATTTTGAGTTCAATACACGATCTTTTTTCTTTGCTGGCAAAATAATGGCTACCGATATTATAGGGGCATCCTTCTTACAATCATCCAATTCCATAACCAGAAATAGAGATAAAAGTAAAAAAGATAAGTTCGTCGGCGATTTTGTATTAATCTTGAAAAAGTTAAATGCTTTTAAAAACGAGCATTTAGATACTAAAAACAACCTGCAGCTCCAATATTTTGAAGAAAGGCTATCTATGTGCAACCTAAGTCTTTTCTATTTTTTATTTAAAAACAATTATTCCTACCGAGAAATAAAAGAAATTCGCAAGACCTTAAAATCTCAGGGTCTATACCGAAATTCGTATAAAGTTTCTGGAAAAAAACATGACTTGTTCAGAAAGGTAATGCTTAAAAATTTCTATTTATTTAGGTTTACCCAGCCATTAAAACAAGTCTTGGGCGCCTAATCAAATACTCAATAAGATATTCTAATAATTTTTTGAGAGTTTCAACTTGCCCCTTTTTTCAACATCAATAGTTTCTAAATGAACTACGGTAGTTTACATAGTGTCTCTATTCATGATTCGATCAAAAAATGGGGTGGTGAAGTTCAGCTCTGCGTCGTGAATGAGCCCGTTGTTATCCTTTAAATTCCCCGAATGGATTTAAAATTTTGGGAATGGCTTCACGTGTATTATTGAAAATGGTATTTTTGGTATGGTGTTCAAATCATTATCGAGAGATAGCGTAAAATGGCCGGGTTGGTTTATATTATAAGAAGCGATTATACTTAACTTCAATTGAAGTTTAGATTTTCAGAAAAATACGTTTTCATATACCATTTTTGGAAACAGAAAAACGCCCAGACCTTAAATGTATTGTCTGTCACACCGGATAAATGGTTATTAACCAATTTTGTTATTTCTTCGGTTTCGAAAATATTTTGGCTTTCAATGAATTTTTTATTTGCATAACTTTTCAACTCAGTGGATAGGTCTGATCGTAACCAGTCACCGACCGGAACACCAAACCCCTTTTTAGATTTATTGAGAAAATCACTTGGAAAATAATCTTTAAAAGATTCTTTCAGCAAATATTTTTTATTCCATCCTTTTATTAAAAAAGATTCTGGCAATTGTCCCGTAAAATCCCAAAGTGTTTTATTGAGAAAGGGGGCTCTACTTTCCAAGGAAGTCAGCATACTGGTTCGGTCAACTTTCACTAACATATCACCTTCTAAACTTATTAGCTTATCAATATTGCGAAAAGCAGAAAGACCTTTCTTTTCCGTAATCTTGGTTAAAAAGTAATCGAATATGCCTTCTTCAAATTTATCCGGTCTTAAAAGTGTTTTGATTTCATTTTCTTGAAAAGCCAATGAAATGATATTAAAATAGAAATCATCTTCATACCCAATGGAATTCAGTAATTTTTTAGCCTTGAAGCGTTTGCCACGTTTATCACTTCTGGTCGATAACAGTGATTCAGCTATAGCTTTGAAATGCTTATGTATTTTCTCAGGAATTAAACCCGTATAACGCTGGTTAAGCCTCCCCATGTAATATTTATTATAACCCCCAAAAACCTCATCCCCGCCATCACCGGTCAGGGCAACTTTAACATGTTGACTGGTTTTATGAGCTACTAGATAGGTTGGTAATGAAGACGAGTCTGCAAAAGGCTCATCAAAATTATTAAGGATATCATCAATATGATGTTTGAGATCTTTAGGGCCAATAATAAATTCATGATGATTGCTTTGAATTTGTTTTGCCACAGTTCTGGCTTTATCCGATTCATCGAACGATTTCTTTTCAAACCCAATCGAAAATGTATCTATTTTTGCCGATGTGTTTTCTGCTAAAATTGCAGAAACAATTGATGAATCCACACCACCGGATAAAAATGTACCTATAGGAACATCCGAAACAGCTCTGGATATAACACTTTGGTTCACTAATTCTCGAGTTTTGGTTTTGGCCTCTTCAAACTTGATTTCCGGATCGATGCCTTCTGCTGGCTGGTTTAAAATGGATTGAATGGTATAAGAATTATCTTTACAATCAATTTCGATAAAGTGATTTGCCTCAAGTTTAAAAATATTCTCGTAAATGGTAAATGGCGCAGGTATATAAGTCAAACGAAAATATAAATTGAGCCCAGTTTTTGATATGGATGGTTTGTTCGAGAATATTGAAACAATGGACTTTAGTTCCGAGCCCCAATAAAATCCTTTATTTGTTTTAAAATAATAAAGGGGTTTTTCTCCAAAAAAATCGCGTGCTATAAAGACTTTAGATAAATTTTCGTCATAAATACTGAATGCGAACATTCCATCCAGCTTTCCAAAAGCGGAAGTGCCGAAATTCTCATAAAGTTTAAGAATAACTTCGGTGTCGGAATTAGTTGTGAATTTGACACCTTTAGCAATAAGATCTTTTTTTAATTCTCGGTAATTATAAATTTCACCATTGAAGACAATTGTGATTTTTTCGTCTTCGGAACTCATAGGTTGTGCACCTGAAGTCAAATCAATTATAGACAAGCGCCGCATGGCCATTCCTATTGAGAATTCCTTCGTATTTTTAATGAAAAAACCATCATCGTCGGGACCCCGATGTATGATCAGCTCGTTCATTTTCGTCAATTGTGAAGAAATACTGTTGTTAGGATTGTCTCCACAAAATATTATCCCGTTTATACCGCACATAAACTGTTTTTAAGAGTGGTAAATATAGATAAATTAGGCTCTATATGATTTTTAATTCATCTTAAAAATCCACCTGCTTCGCAGGTGGTCATGTTTTGACGGCTATGCCTTTACTGCGTATTCTTTGACTCTTGCTTTTGATTATAAAAAAGTTGTTCCTTTGAGAACATTTGCCTCAATGGCCCCCTGCGGGGGCTAGCCAAAGCCACCTTCTAAGAAGGTGTGATTTTTACTGGGTAAACATAATAAGTTGCTTATTGAAAATGTCACCTTGAGCTTGCCTTTTCCAACAGGCAAGCTCGACGGCACCTAATTGATTATTTCTAGTAACCCACTATATTGCATATAAAGCCAAAATTATTGAATTTGCTAACATCAAAAATATTGGAATATTTTGAAAAACATAACGGTAGATAACGTGAGAAATACAACAGTTTTGATAAAATCGGTTTTGCTATAGAGTGGTACTGAAGGCGTTTAATGTTTTTTTAATCTTAAAAAAGGGTTATGAAGATTTGTGTTGCAAGAAGTGCAAATCCACTCTCTTGTAAGTTGACCTTTTCATCCAGTCTAACAGTGATTATAAAGGAAACCTGGATCCGAAGTGATTTTACAATAAAGTTTTTTTTAACTTGGAATAGCTCTTAAAGAGCCTGATGGCATCATGCCTTCTAAATATCCATTAGTTTTACGATCGACAGTTTGAGGAAATCAAAATAATTAGATGAACATGATCTTCTTGAATATTGAGTTTAAGTAAGTGGCGAGATTGCAATTCCCATAGCATCCCAAGGCCATTCACGGCATTACTCATAGTGGCTCCCTTTAAAATGCGAAAGATATTTGAGAACCCATACAATATGAAATCACATTTGTAGATGTCATGGCTCAGCAACTTATATTTACCTATAAATCCAATATAAGGCACAGTCAAAAAAAACAAGACCACCCCAAAGGGGGTGGTTTTTAAGGTAGATCAATTTATATTAAATAGGGCATCTTAATTGAGGCATTGGTTATTTTCTTCCTCAATTTCTGCTCTGCTTGTATTCGCTCCTATACGTACGCACTGTTTGTTAGACGGTACATCAATAATATTATCTAAAAGTTCAATTGCTGCGTTTTTCTTTACGAGATAAATGCCGTCACTATTATTGGAAGTGATTACATTATCTTCAACAATTGAATTTGTGGAATTCCAAATCTGTAGACCGGTGTTTATTTTATTCTTCATTAAAGAAACCCCATTGCTTTTACTGATAAGCCCATGGTAACTGCCGTTGAATTCATTTTCTACTAAATGTGTACAATACAATTCTTCTCCTTTACCAAGATTTATGAATGAGAATCTAAAAGGATTATTGGGTACATTAATATAATTATTCTTAAATACAACTCTATTAACAGAAGTGTAATGTACAAAGATGCCTCGACTAGAAGGATTGGAACTGGTTATTTGATTGTTAAGTACCTTTGAATTGGATATTTTTTTAGCACTAATTCCCGTAACGCAGTTTTTTATAATGTTATCAGCAATAAGATGGTCATCACCATTTATTTGGATCCCAGTATCATAACCTTCTATATAGTTGCCAATAACCTTATTGTTTGAAATGGTTCTTGAGTCTTCCATTCCTACACCCATTGCAAGGCCACCTCGCCCACGGTCAATCAGTCTATTGTTTTTAATGACTGTATTGTTTGTATATTTATAAGCAATGCCACTTTCTACCGTGTTATTTTCAATAGTTATATTGTCGCCTACAGCAACTAGAAATCCGCCCCGTGCACTACCGCGTTCAATGTTGTTCCGGAGGATAACATTCTCTACTTTTTCGTAAAGTACTAATTTTCCATTTTCACGTTTACGATACGCTTCAATATCAATAGCAAATCTAGGATTGGTGCCTTTAGACTTATCGGTGTCAATACCAGCTCTATAAAATTCGCTATTTTCCACAATGATATTATAACCATCGGAAATAGCCAGAAGATTACGGCGAGCAGAGTCGAAAACGCAATTGGTAATTAAGATATCATGAGAAGGTAAGTAGGAAGATTGAAAAGAAAAGCCTAAACTATGGACAGTTAATCCATCACCAGTGGCATTGATCATCTTTACACCTTCTACAGTAGTATTGGTAGCGGAATGTAAATCCACTAGGTGACCCCATTCGTGACTACTATTGCCCAAATAATTGTGCTCATCCCGATCGCCATGTAAAATTCCTCCTTTAATGCTGGCATGTGATACATTTCTTATGGCCAAAAGAGAGCTTTGTTTAGAGCTATTCGGAAAAACCCTGAGATGGGTATTTTCACTCATCACCAGACTAAAATGACCGGGAACATTAATGGCTTCTTTAGAAGGATAAAAATTGGGGTTGGTAGAATGGGTAACCTCAGTGATTTCGAAATAGGCATCAAAACTATCGATCTTAAACGTATCTCCAGCCATGTTTTTAACCATGTTCATCAATTCTTCCAGACGTAAGCGGTTATGTAGCGCATTTCTAAAAGAGGTTCTTCCCTGTACAAGATCCCAACGAGCAGAATCAAACTTAAACACAGGATCAATTAAGGTGGCATTGCCCTTAACTTGGAGTTCTTGGTTTAAAAGCCTACCATCAATTTTGCCATTTTTAAAAATGAGGGTACCATTAATGATGTCGCCACCATCATAAGTTAAGTTCACATTATTATTTAATTGAATGGTTTGACCTTTAAGATCAATAAGGCAGCTTATGGCTTTTTGCGTATCGGCTTTAATATTTGCCAAATCAAAATTACAATTTTCAAGTGTGTTGGATATTTTTTCATGAAGGGCAGCTGTAGTAGCCTCCGAATCTTGGGCAATTTGTTCCAATATGGTTTCTTCAGCACAGGAGTGTAAAACAAAGGCACTTACAGTTAGGGCAAAATAATAAATTAACTTTCTCATTAGATTTGGGGTTTAAGAATAAATAACACTATTCAACGACAAAAGTATCATTAAAATCGTTTAAAAGCAAATTTCTCTTAATAAAATTAAAAATTTAACATAATAATATCTTAATTATAGCCTTGAGAAGATGTCAGTACTTTAAATATTCATTGATATTTTAACTTTTTTTTTGAAGCATTATTAATTTTTAATGTGAATTTATATCATTCGTATATTTATATTCCTTGATTTATAAAAATCCAAAAAATTGGCTTAAACAGAAAAACGGAACATCTCTAGATCTCCCGTTTTTTTAATCTCTATGTTCTTTTGAAATAGTGATACACAAAAGTATTCAGATGCAAAAAAGAAATACCTATCATCCAGAAGAAATATCCAGTATTTTTAAATTAAAAATCTTTAAAGGTTGAATGATCGATAATTTCTATTTTCCAACCTAAAAAAGAGTATGGCATCTAATACATTACAGTTACACCTTTCTACAATGGCTAAGGGAATATAGCGACTTTGCCTAGGAAGACTAAAACCCATCATATTTGCCCGTACTTTGTTTGGGATGACCGACAGGATTATGATCAAAATATAAAAAAAGAATAGCAAGACAATTCAATACTTCAAAAGTTAAGACCGTTGCACGGTAAAAAGGGATAAAATGGCTTATTTATTTTGTTTAACATTCTAGTATTTAGTGTTTTATTGGGTATATTTAACTTATGAAAGCACAGCATAACCCTACCTTGGCGGACAGTATCTGTGACCTTCGCGCCAGAAAGATCAAAAAGACATTTTTCACCCAGATCAGCACCCTTTTGGATTGGGGCAAGGTGAGTGGGATAATAGAGAAGAACTATAAAAAAGGAAAAAGTGCAACGGGGTGTCCCAGCTATGATGGCCTGTTGCTCTTTAAGATGTGCCTTTTGCAGACCTGGTACGGATTAAGTGATCATGAGGTGGAGGACCGCGTAAACGATAGTATTTCCTTTGGTTATTTCTGTGGGCCGCACATTGATCAAATAGCCCCGGACCATAGCACCCCAAGCCGGTTCAGGACTGCCCTGACCAAAGCCAGGGCCTTTGATCCTCTGTTCAGGGATCAACCGGCAACTGGAGTCCCACAACATCATCATCAAAAAAGGGGCCATTGTAGATGCAAGTGTGATCGACACGCCCTTAAGGCCAAAAGGGAAAACCAATTATGAGGTTACCAACGACCGCGAGGATAAACAAGAAGTCAGTGTGGAAAAACAATATCCGGACAGTGTGGATAAAGAGGCTGCATGGCTAAAAGAGGCCGGCAGATACCGCTATGGATATAAAAAGCACTACGTTACCGACGAGGAGGGCCTGGTGCTGGGGGTGGTGACAACCAAAGCAAGCACCAATGGGATTACGAACCTGGAAGAGGTGCTGGACGCAGCGGACCTGCCGGAGGCTATCCCGTTAAAAGCGGACAAAGGATATCAATCGGCAAAAAATGCAGGGCTATTGAAAAAGAAAAAACTAAAAAACCATATCCTTAAAAAAGCAAAGAGAAACAAAGCCCTGACAAAATGGGAGAAACTGTTCAATAAGCTCATCGGCAGGTCCCGCTTTAAGATAGAGCGCACTTTTGGTGGGATCGAGCGCTGGTTTTCCGGTGGTGCAGCAAGGTACAGGGGAACAGAAAAAATGCACACCCAAAATTTACTGGAGGCTATCGGTTACAATTTGTATAGAAGTCCTGGGATAATTGCGTCCAATTGTAAAAATTAAGGGAAAAACCACAAAAAACCAGCATATAAGCCTGAATAAGGACTAAAAAAACGATAGAAAACGAAAAATTAATCTGGAAAAGCAGGATTTAAAAACAAGAGGTTCTTTTGCAACGGTCTTAAGTTGTTTTATAGTCTTAGAAATCAGACAGTCTGTGTAAAAACTGGAGCAAAAAAGCTCTAATTTCTTTTAAACAATGACTAAAAGCACATAAAAATAAGTAAGGATAAATGTATTAACATTTTATAATTAATAGCTTAATGATTATACCAAAATGCTCCTAGGGTAGCACGATGAATTCTTACCATTCTTTATGAAGCATGAAACTCAGATTTTAAATCTAAGGATCAAACGACTGGAGCAGTTATGGGAATCAGAAATCACAAATTAGAAAAAAAGAAAAGCTATTTTAACTGAGTTTGGCGACCGATGCTTATTCAAAGAAAGTAATGGGGACGTATGTGACAGATAAACTAACATGTTAGTCGCTTTAATTAGCCTTAAAAATCCATCTGCTGTGCAGGTGGTCATGTTCTGATGGCTATGCCTATTTTTGGGATATGAGTAAATATAGGAAATTAAGCCATGTCGTTTATAAGTGCGACTATCATCTTGTTTGGGTTCCAAAATACAGGTACCGGATCCTAAAAGGTGCGATAAAAGAATTGGTTGATCACGATATAAAGATGTTTTGCGAGCGTCTTGGATGTGTCGTCGATGAGCTCAATGTCCAAGATGATCACATCCACCTTTTGGTTTCCGTTGCGCCAAAGATTTCGATATCCAAGTTGATGGGGACCTTGAAGGGAAAGATCGCGATCAAGGTTTTCAAGAGCTACCCGAAGTTGAAACGGAAGCCCTATTGGGGGGATCATTTTTGAGCCCGTGGCTATTTTGTCAGCACAGTAGGTATTGATGAGGAAACGATCAGGAAATATGTCAAGTATCAAGAGGGGGAAGAGAAGAAAGTTGAGAGTCAGCAACAAAGGTTCAATTTTTAGGAATGTCCCACACGGCCCCCTCTGGGGGCTAGCCAAAGCCACCTTCTAAGTGATTTTTACTAAACGCGAAAAAAAAATCTAACATTGAAAAACCATTTGTATAGAGGGTTGTAATATCATGTTTTTGAGCTATACATTTAAGTGCCATATTCAATTTGGGACTGAAATCGGGGCTTTGCGCTTACCATTCTCATGATATTGTTGTGGAAAATAGTCTGTTTAGCCTGTGAACAGTTGAGGCGGTAGGAATATTCATCAAGGTAACTTTTGACATGTTTTTTTGAAACTGGGGCGTGGATGATCCTTAGCCAAGATTTTATCTTGTGGATCATAATATGGAGATCTTTGAAATTCCTCCCTTTTTTACTGGGGACCTGTTCGATTTCATAATCTTTCTTTAGGGGTTGTAGCCCCGCCATTTATCCGTTGCCACCTTTGCGCTTTGGGAGATGTGCTGCTCAAACAAAGGGGTGAAGGATTTGGCGGAATAGTCCTCGATCACATTTGCATAGGCGCGTTTCACCTTGCGCTTCTCAGTGAGCTCTACGGCTATTAT
>Ga0314774_1000150_pt1 | contig 61284 bp, 57 predicted proteins | sample MetaGCBIA2018_FD_204515 | JGI IMG/M metagenome (GOLD analysis project Ga0314774, IMG submission 204515) | Cryopeg brine microbial communities from Beaufort Sea near Barrow, Alaska, United States - CBIA 2018 | ecosystem: Environmental > Aquatic > Marine > Coastal | place: USA: Alaska | collected... | reverse complement strand
GTATCCGTTTCTTTTTAAAATCTACACTGAAGTAACGATTGCTTTTAATTCGTTGTTCTTCATCAAAAAATCCATTTCTTTGCATTGTTAACCTTTTTTATGGTCAACGTATTTCAGGCGACGACAAGCGAGAAGTTTTAAAATCGTATACCATAAATCGTAAAATATAAATCAAACAATTTTGTCCAAAACAATAAATCTGGAAGAACTGTCGAAAATCATTGAAGGTGAAGTTCATTTCGACAAATTACACAAAATCATTTACGCGACCGACGCTTCCGTTTACAGGAAAATTCCTTTGGGCGTGGCTTATCCTAAAAACAATGACGACCTAAAAAAGATTATTCATTTCGCTACAAAAAATAAAATAACCTTAATTCCGAGAACGGCAGGAACCTCATTGGCAGGTCAATGTGTTGGCGAAGGTTTAATTGTGGATGTTTCCAAACATTTCACAAAAATTTTAGGATTTGACGAACATAAAAAGACAGTGACGATGCAACCCGGAATTATACGTGACGAACTCAATATTTTCTTAAAACCCTACAAATTATTTTTCGGCCCAAATACTTCAACAAGCAACAGATGTATGATTGGCGGAATGGTTGGCAACAATTCATCAGGCACAACTTCTATTAAATATGGCGTTACTCGTGATAAAGTTCTCGAATTAAAAACAATTTTAAGCGATGGTTCTGAAGTTGTTTTTAAAGAATTAAACACTGCTGAATTCAATCAAAAAAGGACAGGAAGTGCTTTGGAAAATAAGATTTATCAAACTGTTTTTAACGAACTTTCCAATGAAGAGAATCAACAGGAAATATTAAAGGAATTTCCCAAAAAGGAAATCCACAGAAGAAATAACGGCTATGCAGTTGATGCTTTGTTAAATTTTGAACTTTTTGGCGGAACAAACAACACCGTAAACTTGGCCTCTTTGTTAACAGGAAGTGAAGGCACCTTGGCTTTCACAACCGAAATTACCATTCAGCTAAACGATTTACCTCCTGCAAAAAACACCATGGTTGTCGCGCATTTTAACAGCATCAAAGAAAGTATGGAAGCCGTGGTTGTAGCCATGAAACACAATTTGTACACTTGCGAGTTGATGGATAAAACTGTTTTGGATTGTACCAAAAACAACCGGGAGCAGCTAAAAAACAGGTTTTTTGTTGAAGGTGACCCAAAAGCCCTATTAATGTTGGAAATCTGTACAAATTCCGAGGAGGAATCCAATAAACTGGCAAATAAGCTAATCACAGATTTAAAGGAAAATAACATGGGCTATTCCTTTCCCAAATTAGTTGGCAACGACATAAATAAAGCTATTGAACTTCGCAAAGCCGGTTTGGGATTGTTGGGAAGCATTGTAGGCGACGACAAAGCGGTTGCCTGTATTGAAGACACAGCGGTTGACGTAAATGATTTACCGAATTACATTGCTGAATTCACTGAAATGATGGAGGAATTCGGACAAGAAGCAGTTTATTATGCACACGCCGGAGCCGGAGAATTGCATTTACGCCCTATGTTAAATTTAAAGAAAAAAGAAGATGTGGTTTTATTCAGGGAAATAACGACAAAAACTGCAAAACTCGTCAAAAAATATGGCGGTTCTTTTAGCGGGGAGCATGGCGATGGCATTGTTCGCGCTGAGTTTATTCCGCTGATGATTGGAGAAAAAAATTATGAATTATTAAAACGCATCAAACATTCTTTCGACCCGAATGCAATTTTTAACAAAGGAAAAATTGTAAATCCTTTTCCTATGGATGAAAGTTTACGGTATGAAATTGACCGGAAAGAACCTGAAATTGAAACCATTATGGATTTTTCCGACAGCGATGGAATCCTAAGAGCTGCTGAAAAATGCAACGGTTCCGGCGATTGCAGAAAACTACCTTCGGCCGGCGGAACAATGTGTCCGAGTTACAAGGCAACCAAAAACGAAAAAGATACTACAAGAGCGCGCGCTAATGCCTTGCGTGAATTTTTAACAAACTCTAAAGAAGAAAATAAATTCAACCATAAAGAATTGTACGATGTTTTCGATTTGTGTTTAAGCTGTAAAGCCTGCGCCAGCGAATGCCCGAGCAATGTGGATGTGGCGTCCTTGAAAGCAGAATTTTTGCACCAATATTACAAAGAAAATAAAATTCCCTTTAGAACAAAATTATTTGCCAATAATGTAAAATATAACAAACTGGGAAGCCTTACCCCTACTTTGGCCAACTTGGTTTTAAACACCAAACTCACTAAAAAATTAATGGGTATTGCCATAGAAAGAAGCATTCCTAAATTGGCAAAAACCACGGTTTTCATATGGGTTCGAAAAAATAAAAAACGATTGGCAAATCAGCCTAATAAATTTGGTGAAATCTATCTTTTTGTTGATGAATTCACCAATTATTACGATGCACAAATTGGCATTGATACCATTGAATTGTTAACAACATTGGGCTACAGGGTAAACATAACCCAGCATGAAGAAAGCGGACGCAGTTTTATTTCAAAAGGTTTATTGGATGAAGCCAAAGAAAAAGCCAATTTTAACGTGAATTTTTTTAAAGAATCAATTTCTAAAGAAACGCCCCTGGTCGGTATTGAACCTTCAGCAATCTTAACTTTTAGGGATGAATATTTAAGATTGACCGACGACAAATCGGCCGCTAAAAACATTTCAGAAAACACCTTTACTATTGAAGAATTCATCAAACAGGAATTTGAAAAAAATAATATTTTGGCTTCCTGTTTTACCACGCAAGAAAAAACATTGAAAATCCACGGCCATTGTCAGCAAAAATCATTGAGCAGTATGGAGCCCACATTTAAAATGCTTTCCATTCCTAAAAATTATTCCGTTACCATTATAAATTCAGGTTGTTGCGGAATGGCGGGTTCTTTTGGCTACGAAAAAGAACATTACGACCTAAGTATGCAAGTTGGAGAAGACACTTTGTTTCCAAAAATAAGAAATACAGAAAACACCACTATTATTGCAGCCGCGGGAACAAGTTGCAGACATCAAATAAAAGATGGCACCGGTAAAATTTCCAAACATCCTATAACAATTTTAAGAGAAGCCCTTCGTTAAAATGAAACTACTGATAAAAACCTACAACCTGCAATTAAAACATCCATTTACAATTTCAAGAGGCACAAGAACCGAAATTCCGTCAATAATTATTGAACTTCAAGAAAATGGATTTTCAGGTTTTGGAGAAGCAACAGCAAACCCCTATTACAATACAACAGTTGAGCAATTTAAAGAGGAACTAATTCAAAAAATAGAAATTATTGAAATCTCTTCAACAAAAACACCTGAAGAATATTGGGATTATTTGTTTCCGCATTTCAAAGACAGCATGTTTTTATTGTGTGCTTTAGATGAAGCCTATACAGACTTATACACACGAAAAAAAGGAATTAAATTATATGAATATTGGAATTTTGAACTAAAAAATCTTCCGCAATCAAACTACACCATTGGCATTGATACTTTAGAAAATATGGTGGCAAAAATGGAAGAAATGCCTTGGCCAATTTATAAAATAAAATTAGGCACAAAAAACGATATTGAGATAGTGACCGAATTAAGAAAACACACAGACGCAGTTTTTAGAATAGATGCAAATTGTGGTTGGACCGTCACCGAAACCATCAAAAATTCCATTGAATTACAAAAATTAGGCGTTGAATTTATAGAGCAACCGCTTGCGCCAACCAACTGGAAAGGTGCTAAAATAGTGTTTGACAATTCTTATTTACCCATTATTGCCGATGAAAGTTGCCTTGTGGAAGATGATGTTGAAAAATGTTACAATCACTTTCATGGCGTTAACATAAAACTGATGAAATGCGGTGGTTTAACACCCACAAAAAGAATGCTTGTCAAAGCGAAATCTTTAGGCTTAAAAACAATGGTTGGTTGTATGACGGAATCTTCTGTAGGAATTTCTGCCATTGCCCATTTATCGCCAATGTTGGATTATGTGGATATGGACGGCGCTTTGTTATTAAAAAACGATGTGGCTTCAGGAGTGAAATTAGAAAACGGAACAATTATATTTTCAAATATGAACGGAATTGGTGCAGAATTACTTCCAAAAAACAAAGTCCACATATAAAAATTACATAATATTCTTAATTATGAAGGTTAAACGCCTCATAAAATATGGAAGTGCAAACTGCGCTTATTTGCAATGATAAAATAATTTTAAAATATTTACAAAATTTTAACATATTTTATTTTTTTTCAAATTAGTTTTTTTTGTATATTTGCTACGGTAAGTTTCATAGCTTACCATCTTTTTCATAGCAATTTTCCTCACTCTCCTTGAGTGAGGTTTTTTTTGTCTAATTTTAAATGCTCTTTCAAGTTTTTTTATTTGCTCAAAAAAAGAAAGTACCATTTCAAGACCTTTTCTTGCGTTTTAACTGACACAGTAAAATCGACATTTGCAGCTTCATATATTTTTTAATAAAGGGCTTATAATTCTTAAAAAAATATTTTTTTATTTTATTAAAATTTTAACATAAATACATCTAGATAATTTAAATTTATTTGTATTTTTGCCTTGGTAAGTTTCATAGCTTACCATCTTTTTCATAGCAATTTTCCTCACTCTCTGGAGTGAGGTTTCTTTTTTTATATACTTTCCTAATAGATTTTATAAGTATCTTTGACCGCTCAAATATAAATTTAAACTATGCTTTTAGGAATTACGTATACAGAATGGGTTGGGTATGCCGCCTCTCTGGCACTGATTATTTCATTCATGATGAAAAATATCAATACCCTCAGAATTATCAATTCCTTAGGAGCTGTACTTTTTGTGGTTTATGGAATAATGCTACAGACTTCTTATCCAATTATTATTACAAATACATTTATTTTAATGGCAAATATTTATTATTTGACGTTTAAAAGAAAATTGGCAGACTAGATAGTAGACACAGCCATAAAATTAAAATCGCTTTTAATGAGAAGTTTTATGCTGTACCACCTCAAACAACTCTCCGCCTTCACATTTGATTGTTTTATAAGGGAATTTTAAAATAAGTGCATAATCATGAGTTCCCATCAATATTGTTTTTCCGCTGTCGTGAATATCTTTCAACACATTTAAAACATCTACTGAAGTTGCAGGATCTAAATTTCCTGTTGGCTCATCGGCTAAAATTAAGTCGGGATCATTCAACAAAGCCCTGGCAATAGCAATTCTTTGTTGTTCACCACCAGATAATAAATAAGGCATTTTAAAACCTTTTGTTTCCATGCCAACTTTTAACAATACTTCATTAATTTTCTCTTTCATTTTCACTTCATCTTTCCATCCGGTTGCTTTCAAAACAAATAATAAATTGTCATAAACACTTCGGTCATTCAACAACTTAAAATCTTGAAATACAATTCCTAGTTTACGGCGCAGAAGGGGAATATCGTCTTCTTTTAAGTCTTTTAAATTAAATCCAACAATACTTCCTTCGCCTTTTTCCAAAGGCAGATCACCATACAAGGTTTTCATTAAACTGCTTTTTCCGCTTCCGGTTTTTCCAATTAAATAAACAAATTCACCCATGCTAATTTGTAAATTAACATTCGATAAAACCAAGTTTTCTCTTTGATATATTTGTGCATTTTGTAAGGAAAGAATGACTTCTGACATAGTACGCGCTGTTTTTGACAAAACTAGATATTTTAAAGTAAAGTATCAACATTAAAATAATTAATAATAAGTCCTCATTTCGAAAATTTAATGTTTGACTATCAAATGAGGAATACTTATTGATATCATTTTGTTAAAAAAAATAATTTAGGGTAATGCAATTTTGAAAAAAATATGCGTTATTACATAATAGTTAGATCTTTCAATTTTTATTGATATGAAATGAGTAAAACGGATATACGCTTCCAATAGAAATGAAAATATGCGACCCGAGCTTTTGCGAACAGGTGAAGCAATTCCATATGACCGATAAAAAACAAATAATACTTACACATGAATTATAGAAAAATTGTCCTTCCTTTAGTTGTGTTTCTTACAACCCTGATAATTTCAGCACAGCAAACGACCATTTACACAAACCAACTTGCAGATTATAACCATGCAATAGAATTATACCAAAACAAAGCGTACTTAGCCGCTCAGGAAAAATTCATTGATATAAAACCTCAGTTCGACAATTCGGATGAATTAAAAGCCAACTGCGACTATTATATTGCCAATAGTGCCATTCGGTTGCAACAACCAAATTCTGATAATTTGATGCAGCAATTTGTCGATAAATACCCCACCAGCACAAAACATAACAGGGCTTCCATAGATATTGCCGACTATTATTTTAAGGTTGGAAAATACGGCTATGCCGCTAAATGGTATGCAAAAGTTAACGCGACCAGTTTAACTATTAGAGAGGACGAAACCTTTAATTTTAACTATGGCTATTCTTTATTTGTCACCAAAAAATACTCAAAAGCAAAATCCTATTTCTTAAATTTACTGGATTCCCAAGAATATGGCACGAAGGCCAAATATTATTACGGATATATCGCCTATAATCAGGACGATTATGAAACTGCCAATGAATATTTGGGTGAAGTGGCTGATAATACTTCCTATAAAACAAATGTTTCTTACTATTTAGCCGATATGAACTTTAAATTGGGAAAGTTTGAAAAAGCGATTGAAAACGGTTTGCCTTTGCTTCAAAAAGCAAAAAGAATAGAACATTCCGAAATTTCCAAAATAGTGGGAGAAAGCTATTTCAATCTTCAAAAATATGATGAAGCCATTCCGCATCTAAAAAATTATAAGGGCCAACGAGGCAAATGGAACAATACCGATTATTATTTGTTGGGCTACGCCTATTACAAACAAAACGACTATGAAAACGCCATAAGCACTTTCAATAAAATAATTGGAGGAAACAACGCTGTGGCTCAAAATGCTTATTATCATTTGGCGGAATGTTACTTAAAACAAGACAAAAAACAAGAAGCTTTAAATGCCTTCAGAAATGCTTCACAAATGCAATTTGAACCGGAAATACAAAAGGATGCCTGGTTAAATTATTCCAAATTAAGTTACGAAATTGGAAACCCTTATAAAAGTGTTCCTGATGTTTTAAAAGAATATATTGATTTATATCCAAATTCAACGCATAGAGATGAAATCAACGAATTAATTATCAGCGCCTATATCACTTCAAAAGATTATAAAGGCGCTTTAGATTATCTAAAAGATAAAAAAAGTGCCAAAGAACGTGCTCTTTTTCAAAAGGTGGCATTTTATAGAGGTACTGAACTTTTTGCAGAAGGAAATTATGATTTGGCAAAAGAGCGTTTTGAAAATTCACTTGCCATTCCGTTAGACGCCAATATTACGGCAAGGGCAACTTTTTGGAAAGCCGAATCAAATTATCTTTTAAACAATTTTAGGGAAGCTTCCACAGATTTTCAAAAATTCGCATCAAATTCAGAGGCTTCAAAAACCCCCGAATTTAAAGAATTATATTACAATTTAGGCTATGCTTATTTTAAACAAAAAGAGTATGGAAATGCCATTGAAGCCTTCAAAAAATACAGCGCCAAAAATTCAGATGACGCCGTTAGAAAAAATGACGCTTATTTAAGAATTGGCGATGGCTATTTTGTAACCCGCAGCTATGCTAACGCAATAGAATATTACAGCAATGCCATTAACATGAAAGGAATTGACGCCGATTATGCGCAATTTCAAAAAGCAATAAGTTATGGGCTAACAGGCAATGAAAATGCCAAAATAAAGGAACTAAACAATTTTTTAAATCCCTCAATAAAATCGATTTATAAAGATGACGCTTATTATGTTTTAGGAAATTCATATCTGGAAAAAAATCAAAATGAACTTGCCTTAGAAAATTTTGACAAGCTTATTACACACTTTAAAAGAAGTCCGTTTGTTTCCAAAGCAATGCTTAAAAAAGGATTGATTTATTACAACAGCAACAAAAATGACCAAGCCTTGTCAACTTATAAATCCGTGGTGCAACAATTCCCAAATTCTGCCGATGCCAAACAAGCGGTTAAAAATTCGCGTCAAATCTATGTTGACATAGGAAGGGTTGATGAATATGCCGCTTGGGTAAAAACGATAGATTTTGTAAATGTAACTGATGCCGAATTGGATAATGACACATACGAATCTGCCGAAAAACAATACCTTCAAAACAACCATCAAAAAGCGATTGAAAGCTTTAAAAAATACCTGGCCGGTTTTCCAAATGGCTTGCATGCCTTAAATGCCAATTTTTATTTGGCGCAGTCGTTATTTTCAGAAAACAAACATTCCGAAGCGATTTCAAATTATAATTATGTTGTAAATCAGCCGCAAAATGAATTTACAGAAGATGCGCTTTCACGCTTATCGCTTGTTTATTTAGAAAATAACAATTGGCAAAAAGCCATCCCGTTATTAGAGCGATTGGAAAATGAAGCCAATTTGCCGCAAAATATCATATTTGCGCAATCTAACTTAATGAAAGGCTATTATGCCGATAAAAATTATGATAAAGCTGTTGATTATGCTGAATTGGTTTTACGAAATTCCAAACTTGAAGACCGCGTAAAATCGGATGCACAGATTATTGTTGCACGCTCGGCAATGAAAACAAACAACGAAACCAAGGCGAGAAATGCTTATAAGGAAGTTGAAAAAATTGCTTCCGGAGAGTTAAAAGCTGAAGCTTTATATTACAGTGCATTCTTTGAAAATAAGGATGGAAGTTATAGAGTTTCAAGTAAAATTGTTCAAAAAATAGCTGCTGAATATTCCGCATACAAATATTGGGGTGCAAAAGGATTGATAGTAATGGCCGATAATAATTACCAATTAAAAGATGCCTACCAGGCCACTTATATTTTGGAAAGCGTTATTAAAAACTTTGCACAGTTTAACGATGTGGTTGAAGAAGCCACCACTGCACTCAGCAAAATTAAGACAGAACAGGCCAAAACCAATGAGTCAATTAATAATTAAAATGAATGCTAGTTTGCAACTTTCAAACTTTAAACTTTCGAACTCAAAAAAAATAAAAGCAATGCATAAACTCCTTATAACTTCATTTTTAATTTTAATAACCAGTGTTTCCTTTTCTCAAATAACAAAGAAAAAGGACACCTTAAAAACAGAGGAAATTACAGTTGAAAAACCTTATGCACCAACTATTTCTGATGCTTTTAAGGTACGGTCAAATCCGTCTATTGAAAATGAAACAAAAAATTTGGCAAAGGAAGAAGTCAATTACAGCATTTTTTCAATTCCTGTGGCCTCCACTTTTACACCTTCAAAAGGAAAAGCGAAAAGCATTGCCAGAGGACCTAAGGAACGCTTGTATGAAAATTATATCTCTGCAGGATATGGAAATTTTAACACGCCATTTATTGAAGCCTTTCTGCATTCTGGCGACAAAAAAAATAACGACTTCGGAATTTTCTTAAATCATCTTTCATCAGAAGGTGGCATACAAAATTTACTGCTGGACGATAATTTTTCTGACTCAAAAATTGACCTTTATTACAAACAGTTTGACCGCGATTATAACTGGCAAATTAATGCAGGTGGTCAACACAAACTGCAAAATTATTATGGTTTGCCTAGCGATGTCACTTTTAACGATGCTTTTATTGGCGCCATGGATGAAAAACAAATCTACAATACCGTTTATGGCGGCGGAAAAATTAGTTTTGAAGATTCCTTTTTTAAGGGTGCTACCGCTGAAATTGTAAATTTTTCGGACGATTATAACACCAATGAAATACGATTGCAGGTAAAACCAAAATTAGAATTTCCTATTTCAACAGAAAAGATAAATGGCGAATTTTTAATAGATCTTATTTCCGGAAGGTTCAAACAAAGTTACACCAGTGGAAATGATGTGAATTATAGTTTTTTAAATCTGGGATTTAATCCGAATTTTGAAATTATCAGGGAAAATCTGACCATTAATTTAGGCGCAAAATTATTTTATGTAAACGATTTAGAACATAAAAATACCGACTATTATGCTTATCCAAACGTAACGGCATCGGTCAAATTAATTGATGATGTGCTGATTTTGGTTGCTGGCGTTACCGGTGATTTGGAGCAAAATTCCTATAAAGATTTCGCCAATGAAAATCCGTTTATTTCTCCAACGTTAAATATTCTGCAAACCGACAAACAATACAGCGCTTATGTTGGCACCAAAGGAAAACTGGCTTCAAATATTGGCTATAACTTTAATGTGAGCCATACTTCTGAAAAAAATAAACCGTTTTTTATTCAAAATCAGACGAAAACCAATGGAACAATCATTGTTGAGAAAGCTTATGAAGCAGGAAATTCATTTGGAGTGGTTTACGAAAACGTTAAAACTTTAGGTTTTTTCGGAGAAATAACCATTGACGCTTCCAAAGAATTTAATTTTAGCGGATCTGTTAACTATTCAAACCACACCCTTGATACGCAGTTAGAAGCTTGGAATACACCAAAAATTACTGCAACCATTTCAGCAGACTATCAAAATAAAAATTGGTTTGCTGGCGCAAAATTATTTTACAATGGTGAAACCGAGGATTTTGTAATTCCTTATGGTTTAACATCTGAAAATGGCGTTATCGTGACAAATGAATCGTATTTGGATTTAAATTTGAATGGAGGTTATGTCTTTTCCGACAGGTTAACCGTTTTTGCAAAAATTAACAATGCGCTTGGCGAAAAATACCACCGATTTTTAAATTATCAGGTGCAGACCTTGCAAATTTTGGCAGGCATCACCTATAAATTTGATTTATAAGACAATCTCTAAAAAAATTAAACTTTTTTATGTAGTTTTAGGCAATTAAAAAACTACCTAAAATGAAACATTTTTTTGTTGCAGTAATTATACTTATTGCATTTTCCTCTTTTGACAGCATTAAAACTGTAAAAAACATAGAAGATCCCGTAAACAAAACCGATTCAATTGTTGTTAAAAAACTATTCAATTCCGCATTAACTAATGGAGAAGGTTATGAATGGTTACGCGATTTGACTTCCAATATTGGCGGTCGTTTATCTGGCTCACCAGAAGCACAACAAGCCGTTGAATGGGGCGAAAAATTAATGACCGATTTGGGTTTCGACAAGGTTTGGTTACAGCCCGTAATGGTTCCTCATTGGGTGAGAGGCGAAAAAGAAGAAGCTTATTTTACCGTTAACAAAATCAAATATAATGTAGCGATTTGCGCTTTGGGAGGCTCCATTGCAACTCCTAAAAACGGTATTTCAGGTGAAGTGATTGAAGTTAAAAGCTTGGAAGAAGCCGAAGCTTTGGGAGAAAAATTAAGGGGGAAAATCGTCTATTTTAGCCGTCCGTTCAATGATACTTTAATTGAGACTTTTAAAGCTTATGGTGGTTGCGTTGACCAAAGGGGTGGTGGCGCAAGAGTCACCGGAAAATTTGGTGTTTTAGGTGTAATTGTGCGTTCCATGACGAACAGTATTGACAATTTTCCCCATACTGGCGCAATGGGATACGGAGATATCCCTGAAAACGAAAAAGTTCCGGCAGCAGCAATCAGCACAGAAGCGGCAAATTTGCTGAGCGAAAAATTAAAAGAAAATCCGACCCTGAAATTTTACTTCAAACAAAGTTGTGAAACATTGCCCGACGCTCCTTCATTTAACGTCATAGGAGAACTCACCGGAAGTGAATTTCCAAATGAATATATTACCGTTGGCGGACATTTAGATTCTTGGGATTTGGCAGAAGGAGCACATGACGATGGTGCGGGAATTGTGCAATCTATTGAAGTGTTACGATTATTGAAATTAAATGGAATAAAACCTAAACACACCATCCGTGCTGTATTATTTATGAATGAAGAAAATGGTTTACGAGGTGGTAAAAAGTATGCAGAAGAAGCTAAATTAAATCATGAAAATCATATTGCTGCACTCGAATCTGATTCAGGAGGTTTTACGCCAAGAGGATTTTCATTTGCACCAGCATCAAAAGATTATGAATTATTTATGAGTTGGAAACAGCTATTAGCTCCTTACGGTCTTCATGATTTTGATAAAGGTCACAGTGGATCTGATATTGGTCCATTAAAATCTGATACGATTTCTTTATTTGGATACAGACCCGATTCCCAACGTTATTTCGTTTATCACCATGCCGCAAATGATACTTTTGATAAAGTAAATAAAAGAGAACTTGAACTTGGAGCCGCTTCTATGACATCATTGATTTATTTGCTGGATAACTATTTAAAATAATATATAAAATGAAAGAAGCAATTTTACTGCTCTTGTTAATTACAGGAATTTCGTGCACTAAGAAAGAAAAAGTGGACACTATTGTGATCAATGCCAATATTTATACGGTCAATGATCATTTTGATAAGGCGGAAGCATTTGCCATAAAAGACGGTAAAATTGTTGCGGTAGGAACAACACAGGAAATTCAGGGAAAATATGCTGCAACGTTTATTAATGACGCAAAAGGAAAAACCATAATTCCCGGATTTATTGATGCGCATTGTCATTTTTATGGATTGGGACTGCAACAACAAAAAGTGGATTTAACAGACACCAAAAGTTTTGAGGGAGTGGTGCAACGGATTGTTGATTTTCAAAAAGAAAATAATGCAGTTTATATTACCGGTCGTGGCTGGGATCAAAATGACTGGGAAGTCAAAGAATTTCCGACAAAAGAAAAATTAGACGAATTATTTCCAACAACACCAATTGCCGTCACCAGAATTGACGGCCACGCGCTGTTGGCAAATCAAGCTGCCATAGATTTTGCAGGAGTTTCGGTAAACACACCTTTTTCGGGAGGAGAAATTCTTCATAAAAACGGAAAATTAACAGGCATATTTATTGATGCGCCTATGGATTTTATTATATCAAAAATTCCGGAACCTTCCCAAAAGGAAAATATAGAAGCCTTCAAAGATGCTGAAAGAATTTGTTTTGATTTGGGATTAACGACAGTTGATGATGCCGGGCTTTCAAAGAATCTCATCGAACTAATTGACAGTTTACAGCAAGCCGATGCATTGAAAATCAGGATTTACGCCATGGTTTCGGTGAGTGATGAAAACATTGATTACTTCACCAAAAAAGGAATTATCAAAACCGACCGCTTAAACGTTCGCTCCTTTAAAGTTTATGCAGACGGCGCGTTGGGTTCTCGCGGTGCCGCAATGAAAAAACCTTATAGCGACCAGCACAACCATTTTGGAGCTTTGGTAACACCTTTGGGAAAACTGGAGGAATATGCCAAAAAAATTGCCGCCACAGACTTTCAAATGAATACGCATGCCATAGGCGACTCCGCAAATTACGTGATGTTAAAAACCTATAAAGAAGTTTTAAAAGGAGAAAAAGGCCGCCGATGGAGAATTGAACACGCGCAAATTATTGATACTGCAGATTTTAACTATTTCGAAAACATCTTACCTTCCGTACAGCCCACACATGCAACTTCTGATATGTATTGGGCACAAGACCGAATTGGCACCGAGCGAATGAAAGGCGCTTATGCCTATAAAGATTTACTAGATACCTACGGTAAAATTGCCTTGGGAACTGATTTTCCTGTTGAAAAAGTAAGTCCGCTTTTAACTTTTTACGCGGCAGTTGCCCGTAAGGATTTAAATAATTTTCCTAAAAATGGTTTTCAAATGGAAAATGCGCTGACACGTGAAGAAACTTTAAAAGGAATGACCATTTGGGCAGCCTATGCTAATTTTGAAGAACATGAAAAAGGAAGCATTGAAGTTGGGAAAATGGCCGATTTTATTGTTCTTGACAAAAACATCATGGAGATTGAAGCGGATAAAATTCCAACCATAAATGTTGATGAAACTTATGTTGGCGGAGAAAAAGTAAAGTAATCATTTCTAAACTGTAGATTTGTATTTTTTTGCGGAAGCAATTAGTTTTTCCGATAATTGATACAGCCATTTTAGCTGTTCTGAAACCAATAATGTTTCTTTAAGCTTTGCTCCCGTAGACACGGAATGCTCCTCGCCCAATGCTATTTCATGGTCACGTTTTTTCGAGAGTTTTTCAAAAAAAGTATCGTATAAATTTTCTGCGGCCTCAACATTCTTTGGATTCAATGCTTTTACATTTTCGGTTTGATCCAATACCTGTTTTGCCAGTTTAAGATTCACACAAATATTTTCAACATAAATATTAAATTCTGCAGGCACCTCAGAGGTTTTATTATTTTTGACAAAAGTTCCTAAAGCTGTTAAAGACGATAAAAATGTATTGTTAAAAACAACAATTTCATAAATTGTAGAGAGTTCAACTTGTTTGGATTTAGGATCCTGACTCATCCTTTGAAATGCCGCATTCAAATCTCCGATATTTAAAAAAGCTTCTTTTCTTGACAATTTATAGGCGGTAGAGACTTCTCCTTTTTTCTCATAAAAAATCGCGACCTGCTTTAAAAAATTTTGATTCGAGGTAATGGCCTTGCTGAAATTTTCACTGATATTTTGAAATTGCCAGGTTGGCCACAAAAAATAATTAGAAATGAATACCAATGATCCACCAATCAAAGTATCTACAATACGAAACTGGATTACCGCCAAAATATCAGGTTCAAATAAGGCATATACAAAAACAATATTTAAAGTTATAAAAACAGCTGCATTTCTAAAATTTAATTGAACGAGAGAAAATGCCAATGGCAATGAAATTACTGCAATTGCGCTATAAACAATGGTGTTTTGCGTAATCAATATAATGATGGTCGCAATTGCAGCACCTATCAACGTGCCAACAACCCTGTGAATAGACCTCGATTTTGTCAAGCCAAAACTTGGGCGCATAATGATAATAATGGTCAGCAAAATCCAATAGGGGTTTTGCATAGAAAATGATTTACCAATGGCAAATCCAGCCAAAACAACAACAGCCAATCGCAATGAATGCTTAAATATGGGAGAATTAAAACTGAAATTTCCTATTAACTTCTTGAAATCGTAATCTTGAGGTGTAATAAACCTTTTGGCTTCCCTTGAACTTAAAATTTCATCATTTTTCCTATAATTATTAAGTACCCGTTCTATAGCAATTACGTTTTGAGCCTGCTTCTCTTGGTAATTTTTAAGATTTAACAACATTAATGTTCCCACTCTGCCTTTTGGAAGACCAACTAAAATGCGGTAATAATCAATATTTCTGTCAATATTTCTTAAAATTTCAGGAATATTATTGTTTGCATGCAATTTTTCTTCTTTTCTGATCACTTTTGAAATATGATCCAATTGATTCGAAATTTCAAAAATAAGAAGCTGAAATTCTTTAATTTTCTCTTTGTGTTTTTTAAAAACCTCATCAAACTTATCATAATCCAGCGGATTTGCAATTGCAAGTTCCAAGATGTCTATCAATTCCGTAAAAATTAATTGTTGCCGTCTGGTTCTGTTTGAAGATCCGGATTTACTTCTGGTTGCCAAAATTATTTCTCTTAGCATTTCGTGAAGTGCATTTATTTCGATTTGAAGATCAAATAATTTATGTTGCAACGCTTCTCTGTTGGTTGAATCCACCAACAATTCGCCTCTAATTCTTAAATAAACGGCTGTTTTCTCAATGGTTTTAACAAATAATTGATCCACCTGAATTTTCGGAAACAATAGCGATTTTAAATAGGTAAGTGATAAATACCAAAAACCGCCCAAGGCAATTAATAAGGAATGCGTCAGCAAACTTTCTTCTGAATAATCATGGACAAAACTTAAAACTATGGACAATAACCCCGCAAATGATATCAGTGATGCCCTAAAACCAAAAACTGAAATATAAGAGACAAGAAATACAAAAACACCTAATAAAGGAAATAACAACCATAAAATATTAGCGACAGAGCCAAAGAGCAGTGTTAAACTAAAAGACAGGAAGACGGCCATTAAAATCCCAAAAAACACATGTTTATTGCTCCCTGGCACATCTGTTGGCGAACAAAACAATACGCCTAGCGCAACGCTAAAACCAAAATGAATATTGCCAAAAAAATAGTTGCTCAAAAAAACAGGTATCAACATTGCAACTGTTAATACAACTCCTTTTAGAAAATCTAAACTTTTAAAAAATCTATTTATTGTTTCTATCATAAAATTCAATTCGTCAGTAAATTTACATTGTATTTTCTTAATTCATTTAATATTATTATTTTTTAATAATCATAAATAAAATTTAGCCTAGTCTAAAAAATATATATTATTTGATGTACATTTGTATTTAATAAACGAATAAATGCTGACATTCTCAGAAGAAAATTATTTAAAAGCTATATTTCATTTAGAGCGAACACACCCAAACGGAGTGAGCACCAACGCGCTTGCAAAAGAAATGGAAACGAAAGCTTCTTCGGTAACCGATATGATTAAAAAGCTTTCAGAAAAAAACCTCATCAATTACAAAAAATATAAAGGGTTTAGGTTGAGTCAATTTGGAAAGGAAACTGCAATAGCTATTATTAGAAATCACCGATTATGGGAAGTTTTCTTGGTAGAAAAACTGAATTTTTCTTGGGATGAGGTCCATGAGGTTGCCGAACAATTAGAGCATATAAAATCGGAAAAACTCACTAATAAGCTGGATGCGTTTCTTGCATATCCTAAAACAGATCCCCATGGAGATCCTATTCCTGATAAAGACGGGAATTTTCAAAAAATTGCAAAAATGTTACTTTCTGAATGTCAGGTTGGAAATGAAGGTAAATTTATAGGGGTTAAAGACTCCTCACCCATTTTTTTACAATTTCTCGATAAAAACAATATTTGCCTTAATGCAAAGGTTAGAATTTTACAAAAAGAAGAATTTGACCTTTCATTAAAAATTGAGATCAACAACAATACAATTATGGTGTCGCATAAAACAGCTTCCAACTTATATCTTCAATCATAAATTTATATGAACGATAAAAAACACAGAAAATCACTGGGAGAAGTTCACGGATCTATTAATACCGCCGGAAAGAAATCGAAATGGAGAAAAATATTGGCGTTTTTAGGTCCGGCCTATTTGGTGAGTGTTGGCTATATGGATCCCGGAAATTGGGCCACCGATATTGCTGGAGGAAGTCAATTTGGTTATGCTTTAATTTGGGTTTTATTGATGTCCAATTTGATGGCTTTGTTATTGCAAAGCTTGGCAACACGTTTGGGAATTGTACGTGGATTGGATTTAGCGCAAGCTTCCCGGGAAGCTTATCCTCGGTCAGTAAATTTTATTTTATACCTATTGGCAGAAGTTGCTATAGCTGCTTGTGATTTAGCTGAAGTTTTAGGAATGGCGATAGGATTACAACTTCTGTTTGGCATCCCAATGATCTGGGGAGTTTGTATCACGGTTTTTGATAGTTTTTTACTATTGTTTCTAATAAACAAAGGGATTCGTAAAATGGAGGCTTTTATAATTGGCCTAATTGTGATTATTGGATTGTCTTTCTTTCTAGAACTGTTTTTTGCCAAGCCAGATATTGGTCAAGTTTTAACTGGTTTTATCCCCTCTTTACCTGGTGATGGTGCACTTTACATCGCCATTGGAATTATTGGAGCAACTGTAATGCCACATAACCTGTACTTACATTCTTCTTTGGTACAAACCAGAAAAATAAAACACACAAAAAAAGGAATCATTCAGGCATTAAAATTCAATTTTATTGATTCTGTAATTGCACTAAATTTCGCTTTTTTTGTCAATGCCGCCATTCTAATTTTAGCGGCTGCAGTATTTTATAAAAATGGAATGTATGAAATTGCTGAAATTCAGGATGCGCACACATTGCTGCAACCCTTATTGGGAACCAAATGGGCACCAATACTGTTTGCTTTGGCACTAATCGCCGCGGGGCAAAGTTCAACAATTACTGGCACACTGGCCGGACAAATAATCATGGAAGGCTATTTGAATTTACGTATTCAGCCCTGGGTACGGCGTTTGCTTACGCGTTTAATTGCAATAATACCGGCATTATTTACGGTCATCTATTTTGGAGAAGAATATGTTGGTCAGTTGTTAGTTTTAAGTCAGGTAGTGCTAAGTTTACAACTGGGTTTTGCCATAATACCTTTGATTCATTTTGTGAGCGATAAGAAACTGATGCAAGGATTTCACATAAAATTGCTCAATCGAATAGCAGCATGGTTAATTACCATAATTATTGTTGTGCTTAATGCCAAACTGGTTATGGATGAGGTTAACATGTGGCTTGAAACATCATCATCACCTATATATATTTGGTTATTTATAATCCCAATTATTGTTGGAGCCACATTATTACTAATTTTCATTACAATTTGGCCACTGATACAAAGATTGCCAATAAAAACATCCATTATGGTACCACATATTAAACCCGTCAAAATTGAGGAGATCTCAGCTTTGCCACCTTATAAAAATATTGCAATAGCGATAGATTTTTCAGCCTCAGATCCTAAAACAATTGCTTCTGCTTTGCAAATTGGTGGAAAAACAACCAACTACACCTTTATTCACGTTGTTGAAACTCCTGGAGCATTGGTTTATGGAAATCAAATTAAAGATTATGAAACTTCAAGTGACAAAGCATTCCTAAATAATTATAAAAAAGAATTAACTGATCGAGGTTACAAGATTCGAATAAAACTTGGGTTTGGCAGTCCAAAACGGATAATTCCACAAATTGTGAATGCAGATTCTTTTGATTTATTGGTTATGGGAAGACATGGTCATGCGATGCTTAAGGATTTAATATTTGGAACTACCATAGACCGCGTAAGACATAAAGTAAATGTTCCGCTCTTTATTGTATAATTCAAAAAAAGTAAAATTGTAAATAGTTAAATAAAATCAATTGTTTTATCACATTCACCCTTATAAGCCATTTATACCTAAAGGAACTACCAAGCTCATTGTTGGCACCTTACCTCCTCCCAGATTTTCAATGGGTGAGTTTAAAAAAGGGGATGTTAATTTTTGTTATGGCAGTATTGACGGACAATTATGGAGAATTTTAGAGGAGATATTCACACTGAACCTGCATTTTGATACTACAGATTTTGCCATTCAACAGCGCAAAGATTTTTTAGTTGCTAAACAAATTGGCATTTGTGATATTGTAGCATCTTGCGAACGAAAAAAAATAGATGCTTCCGATTTGGGAATGTCGGCTATTGTTTTGAGAGATATGTGCTTCTTTCTCAAAAAACACAAATCTGTTCACACGCTTTTGCTCACTGGCGGAAGCAGTAAAAACGGACCTGAATATCATTTAAGAAGACAACTAAAAGCGCAAAATATTACCCTAAAATTAATTTCTGCGGAAACGCCAAAAATTCACGAATTTGAATTCAATGAAAGTGAAACAATCAGAAAAATAAAAGTAGTTTCATTAACGGCACCTTCAGGAAGCGCAAATCGCGCAGTTGGTAGCAATCCGCAATACCAGTTCTTAAAAAAACAACACCCTAAATTCAATACGTTTGATTTTAGGGTGCTGCAATATAAAAATTTCTTTTAGCTACTTATGCGAACCATCACAAAACGGACCGTTTTTGGTTTGTTTACAAGCACACAAAGACTTTGTTTCTGTTTTTTCCGCAGTAAAAACAATTGGGTTCATCCCTGAACCTTTGTGTAATCCATTGCAAAATGGCTGGTTTTCTGACAAACCGCAAGTGCACCATGCATATTTTTTTCCTTCTTCCAATTCAACCGCCAAAGGATTGTTTCCTGCTCTTTTAGGTAATTCCATATTTTGATTTTTTTTAGATTTTGTTAAAGGTATTGCTCTAAAATTTTATTTCCAAATTCTTATTGAAAAAAGCCAATGCCAAACCCAAAGCCTAAAACTGTTCTATGCCAATAAGGAACCTTAAAACTTATTTCAATTGAATAATTTTTGCCATATATTAGCCAACTATTTAAAATAAAAAAACTCCTAAGATGAAAAAATATATTTCACTTTTTCTTTTAATTATTTTTATCTCATGCAATAAAGATGGCTCGAATAAAGCACAGACAGAAGATGATATTATTCAATATATTAGTGATCATAATTTAGATGCACTAAAAAGTAGTTCTGGATTGTATTATGTAATTTCAAAACAAGGTGAGGGCACTAAACCTAATAGTAATTCTAATGTTACTGTTTATTATAAAGGTTACTTTTTAGATGGGTCTGTTTTTGACAAAAGTTCATCTCAGGGCATATCTTTTAATCTACAACAGGTTATTTCGGGTTGGACCGAAGGTATTACTTATTTTAATGAAGGTGGTGAAGGGATCCTATTAATCCCCTCAAATTTAGGTTACGGTAGCAAAAATTACAATGGCATTCCTGGTGGTTCTGTCCTAATTTTTGATATTAATTTATTGAAGGTGAATTAGATTTCCATCACCAAAAAATTTATTCGAAATAATAATTAACGAATTCCATCAACGAAATTTTGAATTGAATTTACGCCATTTTCGTCCAAATATTTCACAAATGCAGAACCGATAATGGCACCTTTTGCATATATAGTAGCTTGCTTAAAGGTTTCCGCATTGGAAATTCCAAAACCAACAATTTGGGGCGATTTTAAATTCAGGTCAGCAATGCGTTTAAAATAGTCATCCTGCGATTTTCCAAAAGCATTTTGTGATCCGGTAACACTTGCAGAACTCACCATATAAATAAATCCGTCAGAAATTTTATCGACAAACTGAATGCGATCCAAAGAAGTTTGCGGCGTAATTAAAAATACATTGATCAATCCGTATTTTTCAAAAATAGATTTATAATGATCATTGTATACATCTGTCGGCAAATCGGGAATAATCAATCCGTCGATGCCTATTTCAGCACATTTTTTGCAGAAATTTTCCACGCCATATTGCATCATCGGATTAAAATAACCCATAATTATTAAGGGAATTGACACCGTTTTTCGGATATCTTTTATCTGATTGAACAAAACTTCCGTTGTCATTCCGTTGTCCAGTGCTTTTGTTGAACTTGCCTGAATGGTTGGTCCATCTGCCAAAGGATCACTAAAAGGCAATCCGATTTCAATAAAATCGACCCCACTTTTCTCCAGGTTTTCAATAATGGATACCGTATCATTTATTTTCGGAAATCCAGCCGTAAAATAAATGGACAACAGTTTTTTGTTTTCCTGTAATTTTTGATTTATTCTGTTCATCTTCTACAACTTAAAATATTTAACATACGTGTCCAAATCCTTGTCGCCTCTTCCCGATAAATTAAGCACCACAACATCACTTTCCTTAAACTTTTTCATTTTAAAAACTGCCAAAGCGTGCGCACTTTCAATGGCCGGAATAATGCCTTCCAATTGACACAATTCCAAACCTGCTTCCATCGCTTCCGCATCGGTAATTGAGATAAATTCAGCGCGTTTAGATTTGTATAGATGCGCGTGCAACGGACCAATGCCCGGATAATCCAATCCGGCAGAAATAGAATAAGGCTCTGTTATTTGTCCGTCCTCACTTTGCATCAGCAAGGTTTTACTTCCGTGAATAATGCCTTCTTTGCCCAAAATACTTGTTGCGGCACTTTCTCCGGAATTGATTCCCAAACCGGCAGCTTCCACAGCAATTAATTTCACCTTTTCTTCATCCAAATAATGATAAAAAGCACCTGCTGCATTGCTTCCGCCGCCAACGCAGGCAATTACATAATCCGGATTTTCGGTATGTTCCTTTTCCAATAATTGCTTTTTAATTTCTTCTGAAATCACTGATTGAAATCGAGCCACCATATCAGGATACGGATGCGGCCCAACCACAGAACCAATAATATAATGCGTGTTTACCGGATTGTTAATCCAATCGCGTATTGCTTCATTTGTGGCGTCTTTTAAAGTTCTGCTGCCCGACAAAGCCGGCACCACTTTGGCACCCAACATTTTCATACGGGCAACATTTGGCGCTTGGCGTGCAATATCAACTTCACCCATATACACCACGCATTCAATACCCATCAATGCACAAACGGTGGCAGTTGCAACGCCATGTTGCCCCGCACCAGTTTCTGCAATCACTCTGGTTTTACCCAACTTTTTAGCCACCAATATTTGTCCGATCGTATTGTTCACTTTATGGGCACCAGTATGACATAAATCTTCTCGCTTTAAATAAATTTTCGTGTTGTATTTTTCCGACAGCCTTTTCGCAAAATATAACGGCGTTGGTCGACCCACATATTCTTTTAACAAGTCTTGAAATTCTTTTTGAAAAGAAGGCTCTTGTATAATTTTCAAGTAATTCTCTTCCAATTCTTTCACATTAGGATACAACATTTCAGGAATAAAAGCACCCCCAAATTCCCCGTAATAACCTTTCTTATCTACAAAATAGCTCATAATAGTGTGCTTTTAAATTCTTTAATTTCATTGATGTTTTTCAATCCGGGTTCCAATTCAAAACCGCTATTAATGTCTACACCCAATAATGCCGGATGGTTGAATTTTTTAATTTCATTTGCATCATTTTTGGTGATGCCTCCGCTTAATAAAAAAGGTGTTTTTCCTTTATAATTTTGAAGCAAATCCCATTTGAATTTCAGGCCATTTCCTCCGTAATATTTTCCTTTTGTGTCGAATAAAAAAAGAGAAACGTGATTTTCAAAAAATTTTATTGCTGAAAAATCAAAATTTTCATCGATTGAAAACGCCTTGATGATTTTTATTTTATGATTTGTCAATTTTTCACAATATTCCGGCGTTTCATTTCCGTGCAATTGCACAAAATCCAATTTATATTTTAATGCTTTATCAATAATTTCATCAATTTTTTCATTGACGAAAACACCTACTTTTTTGGTTGAAGAAGGAATATCAATTTGCGGAAAATCTGCAACAAAGCGTTTTGATTGATCATAAAAAATAAATCCAATAAAATCTGGTTTCAAATTCAATAAACCTGAAATATTTTCATTGTCCCTCATGCCGCAAACTTTAACCTTCATATTATCGTATTTGAGATATAAATTCCAGACAAGCCAATCCCGGGTTTTCCGATTTCATAAAATTTTCGCCAATTAAAAATCCCTGAAACCCATATTCCTTAAGCCCAGTAATAACTCTTGGGTCGCTGATACCACTTTCCGAAACTTTAATACAATCTTTAGGTATGTTTTTTATCAATTCAATAGAATGCTCTAAATCGATCTCAAAAGTTTTAAGATTTCGATTGTTAATTCCTATAATTTTATGGCTTAACTCTATTTTATCCAATTCTTCCTGATTATGTACTTCATACAACACTTCCATGCCCAAATCTTCAGCCAGCTTGCCGTAATTCTTCAATTCTTCTTTGGTTAAATAAGCAGCAATCAACAAAATAGCATCAGCGCCAATCGCTTTTGATTCCACAATTTGAAATCCGTCCACAATAAAATCCTTTCTTAAAATTGGAATGGTTTCATTTACGGCTCGTGCCTGGATTAAATCGACAATGCTTCCTCCAAAAAAATCCTTTTCCGTTAAAATAGATTGTGCGGCAGCATTGGCATCCAAATAGCCTTGTGTTACCTCTCCAATTGACACCTTATCATTAATAATTCCTTTTGAAGGCGATTTTCTTTTAAACTCAGCAATAATTCCGGTTGAATTTATATCCGTCAATGCTTTTTTTAAGGAAATTGGGGTGCGGTTAAAATTTGGGCTCTTTACCAATTTTTCCAAAGAAACTTCACGCATCAATTGTGCAACTTCCTGTTTTTTATTGGCTATTATTTTATCTAAAATGTTCATTCTATTAATTTAAAAATTAAAATATTAATTGTTTACCAATTTACGCAAACTTTCTTTCGCCTTTAATCCTAACAAGGAATCTTTGGCTTCTTCAAATGCTGTTTCAAACGATTTATTCTTGTCAATTATTTTTAAAGCGAAGGCCGCATTTGTCAGAACGGCATTGTTTTGGGCATCGGTTCCTTCGCCATTTAAAATGGAAGTGAAAATTTTAGCGGCTTCTTTTACTGTATTTCCGCCATAAATATCTGACTGATTCAATCTTTTCAATCCCAATTCTTCCGGTGTTATCAATTGTTCATTTTCTTTGGTAAATAATTTGAATTCGCTTGTTAAAGCAATTTCATCATAACCATCCAAACTGTAAACGATACCGTAATTTGTGGATGTTTTTTGCAACAAATAATTGTAAATTCTTGCCACCTCCAAGTTAAAAACGCCAACCATCTGATTTTGTGGCCGACTCGGATTCACTAAAGGCCCAAGCATATTAAAAAATGTTTTTACACCCAGCTCTTTTCTCACGGGGCCAACAGCTTTCATAGCCGGATGAAATAAAGGTGCATGCAAAAAACAAATATTTGCCTGCTCAACCTGACGTTTTAAAACAGCTTCATCATTGGTGAATTTATACCCCAAGAACTCCAACATATTTGAAGAACCGCTTACCGAAGAAACGCCGTAATTTCCGTGTTTGGCAACCTTGTTTCCTGTTCCGGCAACAATAAATGAAGTTAATGTTGAAATGTTAAAGGTGTTTTTCCCATCACCTCCCGTACCGCATAAATCTATTGTGTTAAATTCCGACAAATCTACTTTTACCGCCAAATCCAATAACGCTTCCTGAAATCCGGAAAGTTCTTCCACAGAAATCGGCCGCATCATAAAAACGGTTAAAAATGACGCCATTTGAGAAGCATTGTAGCTGTTGTTAGCAATTTGCACTAGCACTTCACTGGCTTCTGCTTTTGTTAAATATTGCTGTTCAATTAATTTACTTAATATGGTTTTCATATGTAATTATTCATTGTTTTTTATTGGTCAAATGTAATTGCTTCGCCTGTTCGCAAAAGCTCGGGCCGCATATTTTCATCTGTGTTTTTATCAAATTTCCGTAATGCTCATTTTATTTTGAATTAGCTTCTATAAAATTTCTGACAATTTGTTCGCCAATGGGTGTTAAAACAGATTCCGGATGGTATTGAACTGCGCTAATATTGTGATTTTTATGCTGCAAAGACATCACCGATCCAAATTCATCCACCGCCGTAATTTCCAATTCTTCGGGAAAATCCTCTAATGACACAATCCAAGAATGATAACGTGCAGCTTCAAATTCCGCAGGAATATTTTTATATATTATCGCATCTGGACTTTTTATTTTCATTGTGGTGGCAACGCCGTGAAAAACATTCTCCAAATTTTCCAACGAACCGCCAAATACTTCAGTAATGGCCTGCAGGCCCAAACAAACACCAAAAATTGGTTTTGTTGCGGCGTAGGTTTTAATCACTTCTTTTAAAATTCCTGCTTCATCCGGAATTCCTGGTCCGGGAGAAAGCATGATAATATCGTATGCACCCACTTCTTCCACAGTAATTTCATCATTTCTGAAAACCGAAGGATATTCTCCCGTAATGGTTTCCACCAAATGCACCAAATTGTAGGTAAATGAGTCGTAATTGTCTATGATTATTATTTTCATTATAATTGTTTAAACGTTGAATTGTTTAATTGTGTAATCGTTAATTTTGTTTTAGATATTATATTTTTTCTGCCAAAACAACCGCTTTTTTTAATGCCGCCAATTTGTTGTTTACTTCCTGCAATTCGCCTTCTTCTGTTGAATTGATCACTATTCCTGCTCCTGCCTGATAAAACAAGGTGTTCTTTTTACTCACAAAAGAGCGAATGGCAATGGCCAAATTCACCGTATTGTTTAAGCCTATAAATCCGACAGCGCCACCGTAAAATCCGCGGGTCTGATTTTCATATTTGTCTATTAATTCCATCGCCTTAAACTTTGGTGCGCCGCTTAATGTACCGGCAGGAAACGTGTCTCCCACAATTTCAATGGCTTTGCCAATGGGTTTTCCCTGCACCGTAGAAACCAAATGAATGACGTGGCTAAAATATTGTACTTCCTTAAAAACCTCAACGTTTACGTGGCTCGCGTGTTTGCTTAAATCATTTCTGGCCAAATCCACCAACATCACGTGCTCGGCATTTTCCTTCTTGTCTTTTGACAATTTTTCGCCCAACAAAATATCCTGCGCCATAATTCCGGTGCGTTTAAAAGTCCCTGCAATCGGATTGATAATGGCTTTTTCTTTATCAATTTTAATTTGGGCTTCAGGTGAAGATCCCATCAATTTAAAACTTCCGTAATCGAAATAAAACAAATAAGGAGACGGATTTATAGAACGCAATGCCCTGTAAACATTAAACTCGTCGCCTACAAAGGATTGTTGAAACTGACGCGACAACACCAATTGAAATACATCGCCACGTTTGCAATGTTCTTTTGCTTTAACCACATTATTTTTAAAATCGACATCGGTACAATTTGAAGATTCGTCACCGGCTGTTTCAAAATTATACAGTCCGTAAGTGCGCGCATTGATCAAGGTTTCAATTTCATGTATTCTTGATTCCTCGCCTTCTTCCATATTTTCAATTAAAATAAGTTCATTGTTAAAATGGTTGATGGCAATAATAAATTTAAAAAAACTAAACTGAAAATCGGGAATTTCAGAAGCTGCTTTTTTGGCATTTAGCTTGATGGTTTCAAAATATTGAATTGAATTGTATGAAATATAGCCATAAAATCCGTTGAAACCTTTTATGGGATCGTCACAGTCTGTTTTTACGGTGTTGGTGTAGCTTTCAAAAATTGGATAAAAATCACGATTTATTTCCTTTCGGTCAAGTTCCTTGTTTTTATAATTGTATGTAAACACGTTATTATCAGCTTTTAGCGTCAAAATGGGTTCAGCGCAAATAAAGGTAAAACTTTCCTCCTTGCTGTGATAGTCTGAACTTTCCAACAACAAACTGTTGGCATATTTATCCCTAATTTTTGAATACATTCCAACCGGCGTAATGGTATCTGCCAACTGCGTTTTTGAAATGGTTTTAAATTTTATTTCCTTCATCGTTATTGAAATAAAAAAGGACTTACCGCGAGATAAGTCCTTTTGTTATATATTTTAAATATAAATATAGTAGTTCTGGCTCGCTTATAAGTTAAGAGAGTTCCACCACCAATTAGTATTTGTATTTTTCAGTATCATTATTTGGCAAATGTACCATGGATTTTTAAATATGCAAATTAAATGTAAAATTAATTTTATGTATTTTTGTTTAAAACTACTCCATGAAAACAGTTAAAACAATTATATTAATCTCCTTTTTACTTATTTTCTCTAAAATAAATGCGCAAGAAAAAATAATTGGAAATAAAGATGTAACCATAGAAAACAGAAACCTTTCGGAGTTCACGAAAATTGAAGTGATAGATGATGTAACAGTTTTACTGGTTTATAACGACAATCAATCTGTAATTGTTGAAACTGATTCAAATGTGCAAAACGCCATAATTACTGAAATTAATAATGAGTCACTTATCATAAAAACGAATTCTAAAATAGTTCGAACCAGGAAATTAATTGTTCATGTGAACGTAAATAAGGATTTGAATGAAATTTATGCCTATAATAATACCAATGTTAAATCGAATAATTTATTGCGAATAGATTCTTTGACTTTGAATGCTTTTGACAATTCAGATTTCAATTTAAAACTGAACTCGGAAACTGTTCACATAAACGCCAAGAAATCAAGTGATTTAGATTTAGAAATTTTATGTAAAGAAGCTTTCATTATTTCAGAAGAGTCCAGCACTTTAAAAGGAGTTATTGACACAAAAAATACAATTATTCACGCATTGGACAGGGCTTCCGTTAATTTAAGCGGAACTACAACAAGTTTGGAAATTGAAACTTTACACAACAGCGCTTTTAAAGGGAAAGATTTTAAAGCCGTAAATGCCGTTGTAAACACTTCGAACAATTCAACAGTTTATGTAAACACTACCGATGCCATAGAAATATTCTTAAAAAATTCAGGAGAAGTTTATTTGTTTTCAAATCCTAAAATTACTTTGACTGAATTTTTTGATAAAGCCGAACTTTTTAAAAGGTAACGGCCAATTGATAATTGATCATTCAAAAATAGTTGATTGGCTAATTAACCTAAATCAAACTCAAAATCTTAACCACTATAATCAACAACACCATCGCAATGGGGTATACTGTTGCGTAGGCAATAGCAGGCGCATCAGAATCCACCATGTTATCCGTCGCTGCCAATCCTGGCGTGCTTGTCATACTTCCCGTAATGGTTCCAAGCAAAACAAGTAAGTTTATTTTGTAGAAATATCGTGCAGCTATCGTAGTAATTATCATAGGAATAATTGTAATGATGGCACCATAAACAAATAACTCCACACCATATTGCTCAAAAGTACTTTCAAGGTGGGAACCCGCACTAGTGCCGACTGCTGCCAAAAAGAACAACAATCCGAACTGTCTTAATATTTGATTTGCCTCTCCGGTCATTGTCCACATTATTGGTCCGGTTTTACCGGTTCTTCCTAAAATAAGTGCCACAACTAAAATCCCGCCTGTTAATCCAAGTCCGAATGAAAAATCTCCAAAGTTAACACTCATAGTTCCAACCAATATCCCTAAAATAATTCCTAAAGCAATGGGTAAAAAATCTGTACTTGAGAGTTTGTCATCACCAAAAATACGGCTTACCTCTCCCATATTTTCTTTGCTGCAAATAACAATTAACTTATCGCCAAATTGTAATTTTAAAGAAGGACTTGGTGATATGTTTATTCCTGATCGACGAATACGGGTAATTGTTGCGTGATGGTTTTCAAGAACATGTAATTGTCCCAATGTTTTTTTAACCACCTCTTTATTGGTGACCAAAATAGAACGTACATCATATTTGGTATCCAATGGAATTTCCTCTTTTGTTTCGGGCCCCACCAGTAGTTTAACTCTTTCTAAAGCCTCGTTTGAACCCACAGCTCTTACAATATCTCCTTTTTGCAGAATAACTTCAGCCTCGGGAATAATTACCGTTTTTTTATGCATAATTCTTGAAATAACTGCTTTGGTCATAAAACGAATGCTTAAATCCCTAAGGCTTTTTCCGATTACATTTTCATTTTCAACCACAAAATGTTTGGCTAAAATTTCGGGATATTCCGCAAGCATAATGTCTTTATATATTTTTTCCTGTTCTTTTAAATTAATCCTAAGGATTCGGGGCAAAAAATTAACAAAAAGAATGACGCCAATTACTCCAAACGGATAACCGATCCCATAACCGATTGATGCCAATGGTGAGCCAGTAATATCAATGGCTGTAGCCAAACCCGGCGTACTAGTTAATGCACCATTTAACAAACCAATGGCTAAATTTTTATCAACCCCTAAAAAATAAGAAATCAAGAATGTGATCAAACCTGCGCTTAGAATAAGCAATGAGGCCAATATTGCAAGTTCGCGTCCATTTCTTTTAAACGATTCAAAAAAACTGGGCCCGGCCTGAATTCCAATCGTAAAAATAAAAAGAACCAATCCAATATATTGAAAGTCTATAGGAACCACCACGCCATAATGACCAAAAAACAAGGCCACAAAAATAACGGCAGAAACATCTAAAGAAATCCCTTTAATCTTAATTCGCCCAATAATAAACCCAATTAAAATAATCAGAAATAAAACAAAATAACTATTTGAAAGCAAACTCATGACCATAATTTTATCAAGCAAAATTAAATACTAATTAGACTCATTTCCTATTAATTGCAACACTATTTACGAAAACGATTGCAATAATTAACAACTAAAAAAAGCCTAATTTAATAATATTAGGCTTTTTATAATATTTATTTTTAATGTTTTAATGCAGTGATCCTAAATAACGCTCGGAATCCAAAGCAGCCATGCATCCTGTTCCAGCGGCAGTAACTGCCTGTCTGTATTCTTTGTCCTGTACATCACCCGCAGCAAAAACACCAGGCAAATTTGTTTTGGTGGATTTTCCTTTTGTAATTAAATAACCTGTTTCATCCATATCCAAAACACCTTTAAAGATAGTTGTATTTGGCACGTGCCCAATGGCAATAAAAATTCCGGTTATGTCAATAACTTCCTTTTTATTCGTTTTGTTATTAAAAACGCGCACACCTTCAACAACCTTTTCACCTAAAACCTCTTCAATTTCGGTATTGTACTTCACTTCAATATTCGGAGTTGTTTCAACCCTATGCTGCATCGCTTTTGACGCACGCATAAAATCTTTACGAACCAAAATAGTGACTTTTTTACAAAGGTTGGCCAAATAAGTTGCTTCCTCCGCAGCCGTATCTCCGGCACCAACAACAACCACTTCCTGTCCTTTATAAAAGAAACCATCACAAGTGGCGCAGGCAGAAACCCCACCACCAATTAAACGTTGTTCACTTTCTATGCCTAAATATTTAGCGGTGGCTCCCGTTGAAATTATAATGGTATTGGCTTCAATTTGAATAGATTCATCTATAGTTACCTTATGAATGCCGCCAACTTCTTTGCTTAAATCTACACCGGTTACCATTCCAAATCTAACTTCAGTTCCAAAGCGTTCTGCTTGTTTTTTTAAATCTTCCATCATGGCAGTTCCGTCAGTACCTTCCGGATATCCAGGAAAATTATCAACTTCTGTTGTAGTGGTCAATTGACCTCCCATTTGCATTCCTGTATACATCACAGGTTTTAAATCGGCTCTTGCAGCATAAATTGCGGCGGTATATCCAGCAGGGCCAGATCCAATGATTAAACATTTTACTCTTTCAATTTTATCAGACATAATCACTTTTTGTTTTAATAAGTAACAAATTTATGGCAATTAATTAAAAGTTTCCCTCTTTGCCCATTATTTTTTATGATGCTATTATAACCATATATGATAAGCAACAAACTTTATTGGATGAATTGAAATTAATGGTAAATTTGACTGTTATAATTTAATTAAAATGAAAGAATTTAAAACCATAGACTCATTAGAACATCTTGAAAATATATTACAAAAAACGACTTCCGTTTTGTTATATTTTTCAACAGATTCCTGCAATGTTGGGGAAGCTCTAGAGCCTAAAGTCCATCAATTGTTGAAAACGGATTTTCCGAAAATGGATTTTTACAAAATCGATATGAATTTTTCTCCTGAAATTGCCGCTAAGTATAGTGCCTTTGTGGAACCAACCATTTTAGTCTTTTTTGAAGGCAAAGAAACCATCAGAAAAAGCAGAAATATTGGCATTTACGAATTGCAATCTGCTATTTTAAGACCCTACAAACTTATTTTCGAATAATTGCTTGTTAAACTTATTAATAGCCTTATATTTGCACACCGAAATTATTCGGGGTGTAGTAACTTGTCAAGCACGGCATAAACTACGCTCAGATAAATTGAATTTAAAAACACCTTCGGGGTGTAGCGTAGCCCGGTTATCGCGCCTGCTTTGGGAGCAGGAGGTCGCAGGTTCGAATCCTGCCACCCCGACCACTAAAAGATTTTATTGCCTTGCAATAGAATCTTTTTTGTTTTATAGAGGTTCTGAATTGTTCAATAACTGAAGTAAAATCATAAAGATGCTGTAACCTCTGCGGGTTTGCAGTATCTTTATGATAACAGCAATGTCATTCTTTGGTTAACAACTGCTGATAACAATCAAGTTACTGAAAGAAAAATACAGATGCTTATTATTCTTATTTGACTTAAAATTGATTTTTCTCATTGTACTTAAATGCCAAACTTAATAATTTTGATACCAAATTATGAATCATTTCGTATTTTGCTCAATTATTAATTTAAACATTTTGAATTATGAAAAAAATAATATTTGGTTTAATAATATTTGGCTTAACCATCCAAACTTATGGTCAGATAAAAACAGAAGAATTGTCCGAAGTTGTTATATCTGCAACAAATTATAAATACCTCAATAAAGTGGGTCTTGAAAACGTATCTGTACCCGTTGCTTTATTGGAATCAAAAGTGGCAACTTTCAACGTAAAAGACGCTGATTTTTATGAAGACGAATATAGCACCTATGAAGTGTCCTTTTATATTCCTGACGCCTATATTCTTGCCTCTTATGATGGAGACGGTAATGTTTTAAGGACAATTGAAAGATTTAAAGATGTGGCACTGCCTAGAAACATTATTGAATCTGTAGCAAGAACATATCCAAATTGGACTTTTGCAAAAGACATTTATTTAGTTAATTACCATGACACTGGTGATACAGGCAAAATTAAAAAGCAATACAAAATTGTGTTGAAAAATGGCGATCAACGCATTAAGGTAAAATGTGATGAAGAAGGAAATTTCCTTTAAACAAAACCGATTTTAACATTGAAAAAGGAGCCAGTGGCTCCTTTTTCAATACTTTCATTTTTTGACATGAGTTTAATATAGTGGTACAATTCCTTATGGTATTCCTTGCCAAAAATTACGACGGAAAAATTCTTAATCATTTTAGTGTATAGAGTGTTAGGCTTCAAAAAATTCATCTAAGGTCCTAATTCTCTCAGGAATGACAACAAAGCCAAAAGAATACTTCGTCAACAAAAATTTACGTATAAAAAAGCATGGAATATTAATTCATTTGTGCAAATAGGCATTTGGGTTTGTTCTTTCGGAAGCACAATATTACAGTCAAGTAAATAACCGCCGGATTGGTAAGCGACTTTGTTGACAGCTTCCATAATCCCGGAACCGCAACAGGTCATGACGGTAAAGCCCATTTTAGCCAAAGCTGCCTCCTACTTCTTTTTTTAAAGAAATTATTTTCATCAAACCTTGCAGAACCAAAGACTGTTACACAAGGCCCCATAAAGTGTGATTTTCTTAATGCATTTATAAAATAGTATTGAACTTTGAAGGTAAATAATATTTCTTTAAACAGATCTCTTGGGCCTTGAAGAAATGAGCCTTCATCCAATAAATAATTATTGTGGTATCCCTTTCTGAATTTCATTATTTAAACCGTTTTCAGGTCTTAAAAAACTAACTTTTTAGACCTGGCTTGATACTTAAAGGTATAAAACTCCATCACTTTAAGAATTGATTTAAATCATTTAATCTAAAAATACCTTCGAATAACATTATATATTCATCATTGGTTAATAGATTTAATATAAGCATATTACACAAACAATTTAACTCAAAACCAGCAATCATTATTAATTTTTTAGTATGACAAAATACTTCAAAACAAAATTTTTCGAAAAAAATCGATGAATTGATTTTCCTCATTTGATTTGCATGTTCGTTAACGTATTTTTAATATCAAATTAATTATTCAATTAAAACTGTAATATTATGAAAACCGATTATGAAATTAAAGAGGACATTTTATCTGAATTGGCATGGCAACCAAATATTGATGAAACAAAAATTGGTGTTATTGTTGAAAACGGGGTTGTAACGCTTAGTGGTGTTGTAGACAGTTACATGAAAAAATTAGCGGCAGAAAAAGCAGTAAAAAGCGTAAAAGGGGTAAAAGCGGTAGCGCTTGATATTGATGTTAAATATGGATTGGACTACAAAAAAACGGACAGAGAAATTGCGAAAGCAGTTTTAAATGCTTTCGCATGGGACACTTCTATACCTGAAGACAAAGTTTCTGTAAAGGTGGAAGATGGCTGGGTTTATTTGTCTGGAGAACTTCAATGGTTTTATCAAAAAGAAGCAGCAAAAAAAGCGGTGGAAAATTTGCTTGGCGTAAAAGGAGTGGTTAACAGTATTCAAATAAAACAAGCAATAGAACCAACTCAAATAAAAGAAAGAATTACCAAAGCATTTGAACGTTCCGCAGAAGTTACTTCCAGAAATATTATTGTTTTAACCGAAGGACATACGGTTACATTACGTGGTACAGTTGATTCAATTGCAGAAAAAGATGAAGCTCAAAGGGCGGCATATTTGGCACCGGGTGTACATGATGTGAAAAACGAATTAAAAGTACAATATCAGCGTGAATTTGCTAAAACAAATTAATGGATATCAAATTTATTGTTTAATTAAAAATTATGATATTATGAAAACAGATTATGAAATTAAAGAGGATGTTTTATCTGAATTGGTATGGCAACCAAACATCGACGAAACAAAAATTGGCGTTATTGTTGAAGACGGGGTTGTAACGCTTAGCGGCGTTGTGGACAATTATACAAAAAAGATAGCTGCAGAAAAAGCGGCAAAAGCCGTTAAAGGGGTAAAAGCGGTAACGCTTGATATTGAAGTTAAATATGGAACGGACTACAAAAAAACCGACAAAGAAATTGCGAAAGCCGTTATAAATGCTATGGCTTGGGACACTTCTGTACCTGAAGACAACGTTTCTGTAAAAGTGGAAGATGGCTGGGTTTATTTATCTGGTGAACTAAATTGGTTTTACCAAAAAGATGCTGCAAAAAAAGCGGTTGAAAATTTGCTTGGTGTAAAAGGAGTCGTTAACAGTATTCATATAAAACAAGCAGTGGAGCCAACTCAAATTAAAGAAAGAATTACCAAAGCATTTGAACGCTCTGCTGATGTTAATGCAAGAAATATTACTGTTTCAATTGATGGACATACCGTAACATTGCTCGGAATCGTTAATTCGATGGCCGAAAAAGATGAAGCTCAAAGAACTGCCTATTTTGCTCCGGGTGTATACGAAGTTAAAAATGAGCTTAAAGTTCAGTATCAACGTGAATTTGCATAACTAAATGTTGAGCAAATCATTATTTGTCTAAAACGCTTATGGCCCTAATTAACTTTGATTGATTAGGGCTGATTTTTAACCAGATAAGGAGTCTGTTTCATCATTAAAAAATAAAATTACCTATGCGTATCGTTTCATGGAATGTAAATGGCATTAGAGCCATCGTAGATAAAGATTTTATCGAATCCATAAAAAAGTTGAATGCTGATATCCTTTGTTTACAGGAAACAAAAGCAAGTGATAATGAGGTTGAAAATGCTTTATTTCCCTTAACCGATTATACTATTTATTCCAACGCTGCCGAAAAAAAAGGATATTCGGGTACTGCATTGCTTTGTAAAAACAAACCACTTTCCATCACAAATTCAATAAACACTATTGATGGCGATACAGAAGGAAGATTCATTTGTACAGAATATTCAAATTTTTATCTGGTAAATGTTTATGCGCCAAATGCCGGACAATTATTGGAAAGGCTTGAGCACAAAAAAAACTGGAATTCTCATTTTCTTGAGTATTTAAAAAAATTAGAAAGTTTAAAGCCTGTTATTACATGTGGTGATTTTAATGTAGCCCACCACCCTATTGATTTAAAAAATGACAAGGCCAATTACAATAAAACAGCAGGTTATACCCAAATTGAAATTGACGGGATGAATGCCATAACCAATGCAGGCTTTGTTGATTCATTCAGATATTTTCATCCAAAAGAAGTGGCATACACTTATTGGAGTTACCGCTTTAATTCGCGGGCCAAAAATGTCGGGTGGCGCATCGATTATTTTTTAATTAGTAAAAAGCTTATCAATAAGGTAAAATCCATTGATATAAATTCAGACTTTTTTGGATCTGACCATTGCCCTATAAGTCTGGATATTGATTTATAAGCCTTTGAAATACTATTAAAAATAAAATGTTTGTTTCCTATTTAACAAAAAAACGACAATTATGAAAAAATCAGGAATCCAAGCCCAATTAAAAAATAAAGGCATCAAAAATCAGTTATTGCTCGATGCTTTTGAAAATATTCCTACAACATTTTTTTTATCAAAAGAACTTTACCCATATACTTTCGCGAACACAACCATGGAAGAGGAACTCGTTAAAGTTGAGCCAAGGATTTTTGCAATCGCCAAAATGCTGGAAAATTTAAAAATTAAAAAAGGCGATAAAATTTTGGCCATTGGGCTTGACTCAGTTTATGTGATGGGCATTCTTTCAAGAATTTGCAAGGAAGTTTATACGGTTGAAGCAAATGAGGCCTATGCCGAATGGGCTTTGGAAGTATTGAAAAACATAAATATTACCAATGTTTTTATTGCTGTGGGCGACAAAAATAAAGGTTGGAAAGAAAACGCCCCATTTGACGCCATTTTAATAACTTCAGAATTTGAGGAAGTTTCAACACAATTAAAAAAGCAGTTAAAAATTGGCGGACGGTTATTGGCTCCCATAGGTCCGGATTGGGCTCACATTATATTTGAAATAATAGAAAGGATTTCTGAAACTGACTACAATGTTATAAAATTAAAGGATCATTTTTTTATTCCCAATCCTAAAATATTGCCCGAAATAAGTTCAATAGATTTCCAGGAAAAAGAAATTGTTGCTGAAATTAAAACAAAAGCCCATCCTTTTAGCAGCATAAAGGAATACCCAATTGAGAAACTTTTGGAAAGAATTGGTGATGCCCAAGTCGTCTTATTAGGAGAAGCATCTCATGGAACTTCCGAATTTTATTTGACCCGACAAGAAATCACAAAGGCTTTAATAGAAAAAAAAGAATTTAATTTTGTTTGTGCCGAAGCGGATTGGTCTGATGCAGAACAAATAAACTCTTATGTAAAAAATCAGCAAGCCCAAAAAGACTGGAATCCATTTATGCGTTTCCCGCAATGGATGTGGAAAAATAAAGAGGTGCTTAGTTTTGTTGAGTGGCTAAAAGAATACAATGCACTAAATAATAATAAAACCGGATTTTACGGATTAGACTTGTACGGATTGGAAAATTCCATAGAATTGGTCATCAATTATTTAGAAAGTATTGATACAGATTTGGCAAATTTGGCAAAAAGCAGGTATTCCTGCATTAGGCCCTATATGACAGATCCGGCTGTTTACGGTAAAATGGTCTTAAGCAACCAACTGGAAAGTTGTGAAAAAGAAGTCTTAAAAATGTTGGTTGATTTGCTCAAAAATAAAAATAAATTAAACCATTCTTCTGAATATTTTTACGCCTACCAAAATGCAAATGTGGTTGTTGATGCAGAAAGGTATTATAAAGCGATGTATTATGGAAGTGCGGAATCATGGAACTTACGTGATTTTCATATGTTTTACACCCTAAAATCCCTATTGTCATATTTTGGACAGCAAACCAAAGCTATTGTATGGGCGCACAATTCCCATATTGGAAATGCCCTGGCAACAGAAATGTATTCAAAAGGAGAAATAAATATAGGACATTTATGTAAAGAACATTTTGGGGATAAATCGTATCATATAGGTTTTGGCATACATACCGGCACTGTTGCTGCAGCAAACAATTGGGGAAATGCTATGGACACAATAAAAGTGAATAATTCATTGCCAAAAAGTTATGAAAACCTTTGCCATAAGACACAAATAAACTCATTTACATTGCCATTACGGGAAGAATTTTCAGGAAAAAAGTTAAGAGAATTGCTAAGTACCCCAAAACTTGAACGTGCGATAGGCGTAATATATAGGCCGGAAACAGAACGCCAGAGCCATTATTTTCAAGCGGTGCTTCCTTCCCAATTCGATGAATATATTTTTTTCAATGAATCACAGGCTGTAACGCCAATTACACAAACAAATGTGATTCCGAAACTTTTGGAAAACCATCCATTTGGCACTCTGGATATATAGTTTGAATATCGTCTATCAAAATCACCAGTTCAGAAAAGCTAAATAACTTACTTGATAAAAGAATCCCGCTGTTATAGTTTTTCCAGCCTTTCTTTAACCCTGTCAATCACTTTGCCAACCGTTTTTTCATCAGTTGACAAGGTCTTGGCTATTTCAGCTATTTCTTGATCGCCAAATACAAACAATTCAATAATGGTTTTACTTATTGGAGGCAAGGTATAAAATGACGCTCCAAACAGGATTCTGTTTCGGTCTGAAAATAATGAAGTATCGCTCATATCCAATTTTCCGGTCAATTCCAATTCCATAGGCTGATCTAAAATGAAACGAGAAGGATTAAAATTGTTTTGTTTGTAGGAAATATCGTCAAGTTCCTCATCAAACACATAATCTCCATCGGCTTCAATTGAATAATCTTCATTTAACAAATCCAATTCATCTTTTAAAATAGCACCAATATTTATATGATCTGCGAATTGATTTTCCTGTTCTATTTTTTGATTTATTTTTTGTATGGTTTTAAAAAAAAGGGTTTGATGCAACATTTTTTCATCTGTATCATTAGCATAGGTTTTAAAAACTTCCATAAACACTTCATCTAAAATCCCGTTGGCATCATAAAAACCTTTATCAATAAGGCCTTCTTTTTCGGCAAGTTTTAATTTTGCAGTCGCAAACTTTTTCAAACTGTCAATTGCTGTTGCGCTTTTTTCATAAAAATCCTGAAAATCATTTTCTTTGTTGAGATACTGTAATTCTTTAATTTTCATGGCTTAAGAATTAATGGTTTTAATATTCATTTGCTTGATTAAATCTAAACTTCCCTTTATAAAGTTAAAGCAGCAGCTTTAAACTTTAAATGATTAATATCAAGTTAGGGATGTAATTTAAAAACATCCATTTATTGGATATAAATTAATAAAAACGTCTCTTAATGGATGGCCAAAATTGATTTTTTCAACATTATTTTTAATTCATTTTCAATTTTAAGTTCCATAAAATTGATATAAATCATTTTATGCCAAAGAAATCGATAATAACTTTGGATTAGAGATAATGGTAAAAAGATGATTACAGCCGAAAAAACAGGAAATGCCCTCAAAAACTTATTTACAGAGGTTGGCGAAATGTCTTATTTTGCAGGCCGTTTTTTTAAGGAGTTGTTCTCAAGGCCGTTTGAATTTAAGGAACTTTTGCGGCAATGTTACAATATGGGAAATCGCTCATTATTGTTGGTTGGGGTAACCGGCTTTATTTTAGGATTGGTGTTTACGCTTCAATCACGGCCAACATTAATGGAATTTGGTGCACAATCCTGGATGCCTTCCATGGTGAGTATTTCCATTGTGCGTGAGATTGGACCGGTAATTATTGCGCTTATATGCGCAGGAAAAATAAGTTCAGGAATTGGTGCGGAATTGGGCTCTATGCGAGTGACAGAACAAATTGACGCTATGGAAGTTTCAGGCACAAATCCGTTTAAATATTTGGTCGTTACACGCATTATGGCAGCAACGTTAATGATTCCTTTGCTGGTTATTTTTGGAGATGCCATCGCATTATTTGGTTCAGCCATTGTTGAAAATTTAAAAGGTGATGTTTCTTTTCAACTATATTTTAATAAGGTTTTTGATGCCATTAAATTTTCAGATATTCTTCCTGCTACAGCAAAAACATTTTTCTTTGGTTTTGCCATCGGTTTGGTAGGAAGCTTTAAAGGGTATTATTGCAAAAAAGGAACTGTTGGCGTAGGAGAAGCCTCAAATTCAGCCGTAGTTTATACCTCCATGCTTTTATTTATCATCGACTTTATTGCTGTTTTTGTTACCGACATCTTTTTTTAATTTTAGGTATGAATAAAACAAAGGACATAGAACCCATTTTAAGAATCAAAAATTTAAAAAAAAGTTTTGGCGACAATCATGTATTAAACGGATTTTCTTTGGAATTGTTTGAAGGTGAAAATTTGGTATTAATGGGGAAATCCGGTTCCGGAAAATCTGTAATGATCAAGTGTTTGGTTGGCTTAGTGCAGCCCGACGAGGGATCTATTGAAATTAAGGAAAAGGATATTACAAAACTGACGCAAAAAGAATTCAATGTTTTGCGAACAGAATTAGGGTTCCTTTTTCAGGGAAGTGCCTTGTACGATTCCATGACCGTTCGAGAAAATTTAGAATTTCCTATGCGCCGACAAAACAAAACGGAAGAAGAATCCCTTAAATTGGTTCTTGAAGCCTTAGAAAGCGTTGGGTTAAAAGAAGCCATCGATTTAATGCCCGAAGAACTTTCCGGCGGAATGAAAAGAAGGATTGCGCTTGCAAGGGCTATAATTCTTAGACCAAAAATAATTATTTATGATGAGCCAACTACGGGGCTTGATCCAATAACTGCAAAAGAAATTATACAGCTCATGAGAAACATTCAGCAAAATTATAAAACCTCATCACTTATTATTACCCATGATGTGGACTGCGCCAGGGTAATTTCAAACAGAATGATTTTATTGATTGACGGCATTAATTATGCGGAGGGCACTTTTGAGGAATTGTCTTCTTCTAAAGATGAAAAAATTCAAGCATTTTTTAAATAATATTTATTTTATGAAAACATCAAACACAAAAAAATTTAGTCTTGGATTGTTTATTGTTATAACAACAATTATTTTAGTAATCGCCCTTTATCTTATTGGTAACAGACAGAATATATTTGGCCATACCTTTAGAATAAGCGCCATATTTAATAATGTTAACGGATTGCAATTGGGAAATAACGTGCGGTTTTCCGGAATTAATATAGGCACTGTTAAAGGAATTGATATGATTAACGACAGCACCATTAGTGTTGATATGATCATAGAGGATAAAATGCTTAAACATATGAAGAGAAATGCCGTTGCCGCTGTTGGATCTGATGGTTTGGTTGGAAGCATGGTCATAAATATTGTGCCCGGAAAAGAATTATCGGAGGCATTGAAACCTGGAGACACCATTAGTTCATACAACAAAACATCAACCACAGATATGCTTGAAACATTAAATACCACCAATGACAATGCCGCGATGTTAACTTCAGATTTATTGAAGATTACCAATAACATTAATCAAGGAGAAGGAACCCTTGGTATGTTAATTAAAGATGAAAAAATGGCTTCAGACGTGAAACAAACCGTCGTAAATTTAAAAACGGCGAGTGCAAATGCATCATCAACAATTCGTGAATTAAAAAATATTATCAATGCCATTAATTATGAGGAAAGTATGGCTTCCGTATTATTAAGCGACACTATTTCAGCGAATAAAATGAGATCAATCATTGCCAATTTAGAAAAATCAAGCTTCGGCGTTGATTCCGTAATTACCAATTTAAATGATGTGGTTTTAAATATTAAAAATAGTGAAGGCACTTTAAATTATATGGTCAACGATACAACTTTGGTTAACAATATTGATGAAACTTTAGAAAATATTAAGGAAGGAAGCATTCGTTTAAACGAAAATATGGAAGCCTTAAAACACAACTTTTTGTTTAGGGGATATTTCAGAAAGTTAGAACGGGAAAAACGCAGGGAAGAGAGAAGGGAAAATTAATTTAGAAACGTTTATAACAATTGATATATATCATTTCGGCCATTTTAGCTTCTTTATAAATTGGTGCTATCAAATGCCACGATTATGAAAAAAAATTTCTTATTAACTGTTGCACTGCTGTTCTCCGTTTTTTTGACTTTAGAAAGTTGCGGACCAGTAGTGGTAACCTCAAGATTAGGAACACCGCCACCGCCTTGGTTTTATCCAAACAGGGCTGAAGTGGTACGCTACATCTATTTCCCGGAACATGAAATTTATTATGATTTTTCTTTAAGAAGTTATATCTATTTGAATAATGGTACTTGGATAACGGCCAATGTTTTGCCTTCCAGATATGGACATATCGATTTTAGGCGAAGCCATCGTGTCAGAATCAATAATTATTTTGGAGATGACATAAAAAGATATCACAGTGATAATACATACAGAAGCAATACAAGCAGAAGGAGTTCTACTGTTAACAGGAGAAATTAATTTTTCAAATGCTTGCTTTCAAAAATTTTCGCAATGTAATTTATTAAGATATCGGCCCTAGTCTAAATTTGGGATGTTTGATAAAAATCATATTGACGAAATTTTCAATATTGGTTATGAAACAACCAAAAACAAACTCAAGAAGATTGGAAAATATTCGCAATTATTTGGGTGAAAAATAAGTATTGCCAGTTTATATTATTGATGAAGTTCAATAAGCGTAATTTCAGGCCGCATTCCAAGCCTACCCGGAAATCCCATCCACCCCAAACCTCTGGTCACATATATGTATTGGTTAAAATGTTTGTACAAGCCTGCCCATTGTTTATATTTATACTGAATTGGGCTCCAGTTTTTGCTTTTTATATTGATTCCTGCCTGCATCCCATGGGTATGTCCTGAAAGCGTGAGTGCAATATCCGTTTTTTCAGTAACTTCTTCATTCCAATGCGAAGGATCATGGGAAAGCAATATTTTAAAAGGAATATTGGCGACACTTTTTAAAGATTTTTTTAAATCGCCATATTGTTTAAACGGCGGTTTTCCCCAATTTTCCACGCCAACAATGGCAATTTCCTGATCTTCTTTTTCTATGATTACAGCTTCATTCAGTAATAATTTGAAATCAATTTTTTTGTAAAAATATTTAATAGATTCAGAATTTGATTGTTTGGCTTTGGCATTTTTCCATTCGCTGTAATCTCCATAATCATGATTTCCTAAAACCGCATATTTTCCAGTTTTCGCTTTTAATTTTTTCAATACTGTTTGCCAGCCTCTAAGTTCCCATGCATGGTTGTTAACCAGATCACCAGTAAAAAAAATAAAATCGGGTTCTAAATGGTTGATTATTTCAACGGCGCGATCCAAAATATGATGGCGCGACCTAAAACTGCCAAGATGAAGATCGGAAATATGAACAATGCGCAATCCTTCAAAATTGGCAGGCAGTTCTTCAAAATTAATTTTTACGTGATGAATTTTAAATCTGTAAAGTGTTCTGAAAATGCTGTAACAAATTATAACAAAAGGAAGAAATCCTGAAAACAAACCGATAATAGGAATTGCAATTAAAGATTCTTCTTCATAAAAAACATAGTTTGAAAAATACAGCACAGAAATAACCGTTACGAAAATTAATTTTGGAATAAAAGACGCTATTGTAATGCCATAAAGTGATGATATTAATAATTGGTTTAGGTAGGGATGAATAATTTTCAATCTTAATCTCAATAAAATAATGGAAGTAATTAGCCCAATGGAGAAAGTCCAATACGTTATATTAATTATGTTTTGTGTAAACGAAGAATGCAACAGCTGCGTAACGGATTGCAACCAATAAAATGCCAGCGTGTCCACAATCAAAATTGCCAAGCATAAAAGAATAACGATAAAGAATGAATACGAGCGCATGGCAAAAGGTGTTAGTCTATTTTATTTTGTTTTTTCAGTCTCCTTTTGTCTCTAAGCGCCCAGTAAATACCTTTCACGCCGGCAACCCAATTGTCATACATAAAAATAAGCGCAATCTCTTCTATTGTTTCCAACAAACCCAACGCAATCATCACATAAAACAACCAATAAATTGGACCAAAAAATAATAGCCAAAGTATAAATACAGCTTGTACAATTGCCGATAATTTGGCCAAATAAGTATGAAAAGAGGTTGCTTTTCTATATTTTATAAAGGCAATAAACATTTGAAAAATATAAGGCACAAAAACAAGAATTATATAAAAGGAGTGCGCTTTCATAAAGTCATATTCATAAAACAACAAGCCAATTATGGCAACCGCAAAAGTCATTTGATCACCAAAAGAATCCAATTGGGAACCTCTTGCACTGGTTATTTTTAATTTTCGGGCTAAAAAGCCATCAATCATATCGGTGCAATAACTCACCAAAAGGAACGAGGTAAAAACCTCCCGCTCACCCAGCCATAATAAAAGCAACAAAAATGGTGCTGCAGCAATTCTATAAAATGAAAACCAATCTGCAATATTAAAATTTTTAAATGTCAGCATAACTTATTCAATAGATTATTGGATTAGCGTTTATGACTTAATTTATCAAGATTATTTTTAAAAAAAACACTCATATATCGTTTTGTTTTTCAGCAATATCCATAAGTTTTTTCGCATCTTAAATATAATATTTATAAATGTATAATTAAATGATATTGATGAGTTTTAATTTCATTTGCATCCATTTTGTCAAACAAACACCTGCATTCTAAAATATTACGTTTTTTTTTCTTGTGTATTCATTTTTTTACTACCTTTTATCTAAAATTAATTTTGCACAAAATCAATAAAAATACAGTGTATTATCAAAATCAAGATGTCTTTAATATTCTTTTTGAAGCCATACCTGAAGGCATTATTATTGTTGATAAAAAACAGCATATTGTTGCAGCGAATCTCTCCATAGAAAAAATGTTTGGTTATAATAAAGAGGAATTGATAAGTCAGCCTTTTAATAACCTCCTCCCATTAAGATACCAAACCACGCATAAAAATCAATTCGCCTATTTTACAACAAGGATAAGGAGTAAAAGGAATGCGCATGGATTGTACTTATTTGGTTTAACAAAACAAAAAATAGAATTTCCCCTTGAAATTGCGCTAAATGCTTTTACTATTTATGAAAAAGAGTACCTTATGGTCCTAATTCTTGACATGACCATTCGAAGAAAAACTGAAAAAAAAATAGATTCTTTAAACGTTGTACTGGAAGAAAAAGTTAAAACAGGAACTGCTGAATTGAAATCTACCATCAAACAACTAAAAGAAGCCAATAAAAATTATAAAAAAGAACTAAAAAGAAGGGTCGAGGCAGAAAATAAATTAAAAGAGGCCTTGAAAAAAGAAAGAGAATTTAGTGAATTAAAGTCTAAATTTTTATTGCTGGTTTCCCATGAATTTAAAACGCCATTAAGCGGTATTTTAACCTCTGCAATTCTAGTTGAAAAATACAAATTAACTGAGCAACAGAAAAAAAGGGACAAACATTTAAAAATAATTACAGACAAAGTGCAATATCTCAATAATGTTTTAAATGATTTTATTTCCATACAGCATATAGATTCCGGCAGTCAAAAATATAAATTCACAACCTTTAATTTAAGCAAAGTTGTTAATGAGGTGGTTTACAATGCCAATATGCTTTTAAAAAGTGGTCAGAGAATAAACACTTCCCAAAACTCATCGAATTTTGTGATACATCAGGATGAAAAAATTTTGGAACTCATTTTAAATAACATTATGTACAATGCCATAAAATATTCGTCCAAAAACACAGGAATTGATTTGGAAATTTCTAAAAAGGAGCATAATATTATTTTTAAAATTACTGATAAAGGGATAGGAATCCCCGAAAATGATCAAAAATTCGTATTTAATCGCTATTTTAGAGCAGAAAACGTTTTGAATATTCAGGGAACCGGTATAAGTTTAAATATTATTAAAGCCCATTTGGAAAATATTGGCGGAACTATTGGTTTTAAGAGCATCGAAAATGAGGGCTCTGAATTTTTTGTTGAATTACCAATAAATAAAGAATCATGAAAAAAGTTTTATTAATAGAGGATGATGAAGTGGTTAGAGAAAATACTGCTGAACTTTTAGAATTGGCAAATTATAAAGTATATACTGCCGCAAATGGCAAAATTGGTATTGCCGAAGCTAAAAAACAACTTCCAGACATTATTCTCTGCGATATCATGATGCCTGAATTAAACGGGTACGGCGTGCTTCAAATACTCTGCAAAGAACCAGAAACCAAACATATTCCATTTATTTTTTTATCAGCAAAAACAGAACATAAGGATATCCGCAAAGGAATGGATCTGGGCGCCGATGATTATATCACCAAACCTTTTGATGAATCAGAACTTTTTAGTGCTATAGAAAGCAGATTGGCCAGGGTTGCCATTTATCAGGAAAACATGAACAAAATTGGAAGTACTGAACTTTATTATTCAGAAAATGAATTAAAAACACTAAACCACCTTAAAAATTTTTTTGCAGACAATGTGGAAGAATTCTCCTTTATCCCGGGTGAGATTATTTACAATGAAGGCGACAATTCCAATTTTGTGTTTTTAATATGTGAAGGCGTTGTAAAAACATTTAAAATTGATGAACAAGGCAAAGAATTAGTGACCGGATTATACAAAGAGGATGATTTTTTTGGTTTTACGTCCTTCTCAAACAATTTGGTCTATCAGGAATCGGCTGCCGCCATTGATGACATAAAAGTTTTACGTATGTTAAAAAGCGAGTTCAAAAGTGTTTTACAAAAAAATCCCGAAGTCACCTTTGAATTGATTGATCACCTGACAGATAACGTTTCGGAAATTAAAGACCAGTTGCTGCAAATGGCCTATAGTTCCGTTCGAAAAAAAACAGCAAATACCCTTTTGCAATTTTCAGAAAAAATGAAAAATGCACACAATGAAAACCCAAAAATATCAAGAACTGATCTTGCCGGTATTGCCGGTATTGCAACCGAAACTTTTATCAGGACGCTCTCCGATTTTAAAAGAGATGGACTCATTAATATAGAAGGAAGAAGTATTAAAATTCTTAATATTGAGAAGTTAAAAAAAGTGTATTAGCTAATAATTTAATTTTACACAAAATAATTGCATTGATATATATCATTTTACATTAAAAATTTAAGATCTAATTTTAGGTATAACTCTAACTTAAAAGATTAAATGAAAAAAATTTTAATTCCCACAGATTTTTCAGAAAATTCATGGAATGCTTTAAAATACGCTTTAGCGTTTTTTAAAGACAGCACTTGTGAATTTTATTTATTGCATGTCACTTTAATATACAACTACGCCAGTGGAGAATCTCCAATAATGCCGATTCCGTCCATTGAAGTAATTGACAAAACCGTATTAAAACAAGCAAAAACCAATTTAAAAAAACTCATTAAAAAAATTAATGAATTACCTCCAAACCCAAATCACAAATTTCACACGCTGAACAATTATGATTATTTTATTGATGCCGTAAGAAGCCATGTTGACGAAAAAGCTATCGATCTTATTGTCATGGGTACTAAAGGTGCATCAGGGTTGAAAAAAGTTATAATTGGCAGCAACACCGGTGATTTAATTACCAGGGTAAAATGTCCTGTACTCATAGTTCCTGAAAATGCCGTATTTAAAGAACTTAAAGAAATTGCTTTCCCAACAGATTATCACCTTTTTTACCCAACAAAAATTTTGAATGATATTTTAGAATTTACAAAAATGTATGATTCCTTTTTGAGAATTGTACAGATTGTTAAAAAAGAGGAAGAAACTAACGATTTTCAGCTTGAAAATAAAGAAATTTTAGCCGGTTTCTTTGAAGAAGAAAAACATAGTTTTCATAGAATTACCAATAAAAAAATTGAAGACGGGGTGCGAAATTTTGTTGAAAGCAAAGATATTGACATGATTATAATGATTGCCAAGAGCCTTAATATTTTTCAACGTATTTTATTTAGACCCACTGTAGAAGAGATTAGTTATCACACTGAAATTCCGTTTTTAGTTTTACACGAATAACAATTAAATACTGCAACATGGATGAAATATCTATTTTTTTAGCCAAATTTTGGGGATGGTATTTAATTATTTTCTTTCTGATATTAAGCTTTAACCCAAAAAGAATCGTACAAGTCATTAAAGATTTAGAGGACCAAAAATTTGTGATTCTAATTTCTTTTGTAGCCATTGTTATTGGATTGCTTAATATTTTATTTCATAATATTTGGGAAGACGATTGGCGGTTAATTATCACAATAATAGGCTGGATAGCACTTCTTATAGGATTGTCATTATTTATTTTCCCAAAACGAACCGTTTTATGGCTGGATTATCTCAATATTAAATTTGTTCAGATTTTGTATATGATGCTTTTTTTTCTTGGCCTGTTCTTATTAAATATGGGCTATGGAATTGTGATGTTCCAATGAAAATAAATATTTTAGAATATAAATAATTACTGGCTTTTTGGATTTTAAACAAGAAACTAAATTACATCAATTTTAATTAATGCTGAATTTCCTTTTAAAACTGAAAAGTGATGAAAGTAATAAAAAAAAATTATAATTACAATTGCATTTTTAACTTTTTGGACAATCCTTACGCTGTTTGTAGAAAAAAAGGTCCTGAAATAACAATGAATATTGGCCAATCAATCAGCAATAAAAAAGCACTTATATTATACGACCCAGATGCATTTTATAATCTTGATGCGCAAATAAGTAAATCCTTTGCTCAAGGACTTGCCAAAAAAGGTTGGGTCTCTAAGATAGTCACCATTTCATCAGCAAAAAATTCAGAAGATGAACAATTTGATTTGTACGTCTTTTGCGCCAATACTTATAATTGGTCTCCAGGCGGGGCTTTAAGCAACTATATTAAAAAACACGGACAACTAAAAGGGAAGAACGTTATTGCGATTACTTTGGGAAGCGGTTCTACAAAAAGATCCAAACGTATTCTTGAAACCCTCATTAAACAAAAAGAGGCAAAACTGATTGATTCAAAAGTATTTTGGCTTTTGAGACCCAATGATGAACTGAAAATGAATGAATCAAATGTGAAAGTTGCTGTTGAGATGGCTCAAATTTTTGGAAATGGGACAGCCCATATTTTGAAAACGACAAAATAGTAAATAAATATTCTCCAAAAACTGAGAACAATCATATACCAAATTGATGCATATCATTTTAAGTTCAATATTTTGATACTAATTTTACATCATAAATTAAAAGTTCATTGATTTTTTAGAAACAAAAAATTTCCCCACGTATGTAAATTTGCATTTTACATAGCAATAATAGGCTAATTTGAAGAGTTTAAGGTGAACAAATTAAATCGATTTTAGTTTTGTCTTAGAAATAAGGTGACGTAAGAAATTATTTAAAAATTGCAGAGAACAGCTTAATTTCTTCAAGATAGGCGCAGGAGGTTTCGGCCTCCTGTTTCTATCAAAAAACAGGTCTTCATTGTTGCGAAATAATGCAGATCAAAATGAAGGGGTTTATAGGTTGTATAACCTTAAAACTAGTTTAGTATTGTTTTAGAAATATTGTGATTTAATAATTAGTTGTTAATTAAAATACAATCTCAATCTCTTCAGGAAACAGGAAGTTTCGGCTTCCTGTTTCTATCATAAAATAAATTTGCATTGTTAAAACCAATGCGGATTAAAATGAGGAGTTTTAAGTAGTTGTTCATAAAACTAATTTTAGTGTTGTTTTAGAAGTAAGACGCTATGAAAAATTAGTTATCATTAAAAAACTAACTTAACCTCTTCAGGGAACAGGAAGCTACGGCTTCCTGTTTCTATCATAAAATAAATTTGCATTGTTAAAACCAATGCGGATTAAAATGAGGAGTTTTAAGTAGTTGTTCATAAAACTAATTTTAGTGTTGTTTTAGAAGTAAGACGCTATGAAAAATTAGTTATCATTAAAAAACTAACTTAACCTCTTCAGGGAACAGGAAGCTACGGCTTCCTGTTTCTATCATAAAATAAATTTGCATTGTTAAAACCAATGCGGATTAAAATGAGGAGTTTTAAGTAGTTGTTCATAAAACTAATTTTAGTGTTGTTTTAGAAGTAAGACGCTATGAAAAATTAGTTATCATTAAAAAACTAACTTAACGTCTTCAGGGAACAGGAAGCTACGGCTTCCTGTTTCTATCAAAAAACAGATTTGTATTGTTGAAACCAATGCAGATTGAAATGAGGAGTTTTAAGTAGTTGTTTAATAAAACTAATTTTAGTATTGTCTTAGAAATAATATATAATATAAAAAATTAGTTGAGCGTAAACTCCCAGCTTATTCTCTTCAGGAAACAGGAAGTTTCGGCTTCCTGTTTCTATCAAAAACAGGTCTTCATTATTAAAACCAATGAAGATTCATAGGGAGAGTTTCAAGTTCATGTTTGTTTGAAATTAATTTTAGTATTGTTTAAGAAATGAGACGTTATGAAAAATTAGTTATCGTTATAAAACTAACTTAACCTCTTCAGGAAGCAGGAAACTGAAGACTTCCTGCTTCCACTAAGGAATTAGATCTCCATTGTTGAAAAATAATGAAGATTGAAATGAAGCGTTTCAGGATTTATTTTGATGTTAACTCGTTTTAGTGTTGTCTTAGAAATAAGAAAGTGTAAGAAATGGGTTGAACGTAGAAGTAAAATCCAAATCTCTTCAGGAAACAGGAAGTTTCAACTTCCTGTTTCTAATAAGAATAAATCTTCATTATTAAAAAATAATGAAGATTGAAATGGAGGATTTCAAGTATTGTTTGGTTAAAACTGGTTTTAGTATTGGTGTTATTTTAGAGATAAATCAATATAAAAAATCAGTTGAGCAATATAGAACAAACTTAATCTCTTCAGGAAACAGGAGGTTGCGACCTTCTGTTTCTATTTTTAACATTTTATACTGAAATAATTATTGTAATTTACTAAAACACAAAAGCAATTATAAATTCAAAAAACTATAAAATGGACTATTATTATTCAACAATATTAAACAACATCACCTTTCAGGAAGCCATAGAAAAAGTAACTGCTGAACTTCAAAAAGAAGGATTTGGCGTACTTACAGAAATAGACATAAAAGCTACCTTAAAGAAAAAGTTAGATGTTGATTTTTACAATTACAGAATTTTAGGAGCCTGCAACGCGCCTTTTGCCTATAAAGCTTTAAAGGCCGAAGATAAAATTGGAACAATGCTTCCATGCAACGTGATTGTTCAGGAAAAAGAACCTGGAATTATTGAAGTCTCTGCCATAAATCCGATTGTTTCCATGCAAGCCGTGGTCAATGAATCCTTAGCTCCAATTGCCATGGAAATTGGCGATAAACTTAAAAAGGTTCTTGCCGGTCTGTAAATTTTAAAGAGACTCTACGTCAACTTTCTTCCAAAAAATTTAATTTTTAGGTTACTGTATTTGATATATATCATTGGCAATTGCAACTGCATTGAATAATTTTAACTGTCATTATATTTTCAACTCAAAAATTAATATTATGGAAATTAGAATTCAATTTGTTCAAGTGCCCAAAAGTGATGCTGTGGAATCATTCGCCATTAGAAAATTACTTAAAATGGCTGAAAAATATGAATGGCTGATCAAAGCCGATGTATTTTATAAATTAGAGCCTGACAAAAAAGGAAAAGGAAAAATTTGTGAAATCAGATTAAGTATGCCAGGTCCAAGAATTTTTGCAGTTTCAGATGAAGAAAGCTTTGAGGCTGCCACTGATGAAACTATCCGTGACCTAGAAAAGCAACTTCGAAAACACAAGAACGAAATGAAGCCCTATTTATAAACAAATAACATGGCTGTTTTAACAAAAAATGCCAAAGAAATATTAAATGATCGCTATCTTTTAAGAGATCGTAATGGGATGGTTATTGAAACACCCAGTCAAATGTTTAAACGCGTTTCAAAGTTTTTAGCTTCTGCAGAAAACAACAATAAAAGCCATTGGGAAAAGCGTTTTTACAAACTAATGAACACCCTTGATTTTCTTCCAAATTCTCCTACACTTATGAATGCAGGAAACCCTAAGGGACAATTAAGCGCATGTTTTGTATTGCCCATAAATGACAGTTTAAAAAGCATTTTCACCACTTTAAAAAATGCCGCATTAATTCACCAAAGCGGTGGCGGAACCGGGTTTAATTTTTCAAGACTAAGACCGAAAAATGACAAAACTTCATCGAGTCAGGGGACTTCCTCCGGACCCATTGCCTTTATGAAAATTTATGATGCGGCAACCGAAAACGTGAAGCAAGGAGGAAAACGCAGGGGAGCAAATATGGGAATCCTGAACATAAACCACCCGGATATAGAGGAATTCATAACAGTCAAGTCCACGCAAAAAGAACTTCAAAATTTTAATATTTCTGTAGGAATCACCAATGATTTTATGGAAGCGGTAAAAAACAATAAAGATTGGAGTTTGGTCAATCCAAGAAATCTAAAGGTCGAAAAAAAGGTGAGCGCACGTTTTTTATGGAATCTTATTGTTGATGAAGCATGGAAAACCGGTGATCCCGGACTTGTTTTTTTAGATACCATTAATGACCACAATCCAACGCCCAAAATCGGAAAAATTGAGAGCACAAATCCCTGCGGAGAAGTTCCTTTGCTTGATTATGAAAGTTGTAACCTTGGTTCCATCAATTTATCGCATATGTTAACAGCTAAAGAAAATTCAGCCGAAACAGACTGGGAAAAATTGCAGGAGACAATTGAAACGGCGGTGCGATTTTTAGACAATGTGATCAGTTTAAATTATTATTTATTGCCACAAATAAAGTCAATAACCCAAAGAAATCGAAAAATAGGACTGGGTGTTATGGGCTGGGCGGAAATGCTCATTCAACTTAACATTCCTTATGCGTCAATTGAAGCGCTTGACTTGGGAAAAAAAGTCATGCAGTTTATCAAAGAAAAATGCTACCAAACCTCCAAAAAACTGGCCTTAGAAAAAGGGATGTTTCCAGAATGGAAAAATAGCACACACTACCATGACAATCCCCTAAGAAATGCAACCTGCAACAGCATTGCACCAACAGGAACTATTTCGGTAATTGCGGATACCTCCTATTCCATTGAACCATTATTTGCTTTGGCATATAAACGCTCCGGAATTCTTGGTGGTAAAACTCAGATTGAAGTGAATAAACTTTTTAAGACCAAAATGAAATCGCTCGGACTTTGGAGTAGCGCCCTTAAAAAATTCATTTATGAGAACGGTAACGCAAAAAGCATGGATGCAATTCCGGATGCCGTTAAAAAAGTGTTTGAAACAAGCCAGGAAATATCTTGGAAATATCATTTAATGCATCAAAAAGCTTTTCAGGAATTTACAGACAATGCGGTTTCTAAAACAATAAATTTACCAAAAGACACTTCTGCAAAGGAGATTGCCGAAATCTATTGGACGGCATGGGAATATAACCTCAAGTGTATCACCATTTACAGATATGGAAGTCGAGAAACACAAGTGATTCAAAAGTGTGATTTAAATAATTTATCCAAAGATTGCCAGTAATTTAAATCATTTTGCTTTTTTTAAACCAAGCTTTTCATTTGCATTTTTTTCAACAATTCTATGACTTCCTTATCATTTACCTGATTAAATTCTTCATAAAACTGTCCAACTGCCTGAAAATTTATTGGTGTAGACAAACAAATTGCTTCGGCGACCTCCTCCATTTCCTTCATCTTTTTAAATGCCGAAGGCGGCGCTACCGGCAAAGCGACAATAATTTTTGACGGTTTTTGCATTTGAATAAGTTGCATGCAGGAGATCATTGTGTTTCCTGTGGCGATGCCATCATCAACCAAAATAACTATTTTATCTTTAAGTTCCATTGGCTTTCTGTCTTCATAATACGATTCAAGGCGTTTTTTCAACAACTTTCTGATTTGTTCGGTTTCGTCATGAATATATACTTGTGAAACTTCTAAAGCGGCATCACTTAAAATGCTGTTTTTTAAAGTTACGGCACCAATTGCATACTCTTTATTTAATGGATGACCAATTTTTTTGGAGAGCACAATTTCCAATGGCACCTCCAATTTTTTGGCAATTGTATACCCTATTGGAACCCCGCCTCTGGGAATCGCAACAACAACGGCATCTTTATTTGCTTTGTATTTCAATAATTTCTCAGATAGCAAATCGCCGGCTTCTTCTCTATTTATAAACATCTCGCACTGTTTTTATTTTTTCAAATATTTGTCAAACCATTCTGCAGTAAGTTTGGATACAATTTCCAATTTTCCAGCTTCTGAAAATAAATGTGTGGCTCCTTCTACAATTTTCAATTCACAAACGCCGCCAATTGCCGCTTTCGCTTTTTTATTTAATTCAATAACCACATCATCATTTCCCCCAACTATTAATAGCGTAGGGATTTTTATGTCTTTTAAAATCGGCATGGCCAAATCGGGGCGGCCACCTCTTGAGACAACTGCTTTTATACTTTCCCCCATTTGGGCGGCAGCGCTTAAGGCAGAGGCTGCACCGGTGCTGGCACCAAAATATCCGACAGGCATTTTTTTTGTTTCCTCATATTTCATTGCCCATTTTACGACTTTCACCAGTCTTTCCGTAAGCAATTCAATATCAAACCGATTCTCGTAAACCATATCTTCTTTGGCTGTCAATAAATCAAAAAGCAAACTTGAAAAACCCTGTTCAACCAATAAACTTGCAACGTAATTATTTCTGATACTTAGCCTGCTGCTTCCGCTTCCATGTGAAAATAATATGATTCCCTTAGAGTTCTTGGCAAGTCTTAAATTTCCTTTCAATTTTTTTTCACCTATGTCAATTTCTATTTCTTTATAGGTTTGCGCAACACCAATCATAATTTCATTTTTTAACGTTTATTAAAACATTAAATTTTGATATACCATAGATTTAAGTTCAGAGGGAAGCACCGTTCTAATGTCTTCTAATTCACCCAATGAAACATACTTGCGTAACTCCATAAATGTTGAATTGATATAATTTTCTGCAATTTCATCAGATCCGAAATCGTGTATTCCAGTAACCCCATCCAATTCGCGAATTAAATCAATAAATTCGATCATGTTTTTAACTTTTTTCTTTTTACGTGTCGTCCATCTGTTTACATAAACCGCTTTTAAAAACATGGGGAATTGGGAAATTAGCTGCAATGATTCTTCAACAGTGATTACCTCGCGCAATCCGTGTAACACAGAAGACAATATTCTTCCCGCTTTATCCGTATCGTCAGGCATATTCAATTTTTTAGCATAATCTTTTAGAAATGCATTGCCTTCTCTTGCGTATTGATTAAAATTTAGAGCCATAACATCTGTTTTTTTTAAGTTAAAATTTACGTATTTCCCATTTTTTACTTTTGTTTTTTACAGCAATCAAATTCGGTGCTATAAATTTCGATTCAATGGTAGGTATTCCGTTTTTATAGTTTGATGGAATTTTTTTTCGTGGATTGTATAAATATTTCACCAACTCACCGGAAGTGTCAATGACATAATCTTCTATATAATTAGACATAATAGGCTTTTTTAGAACCTTATTAAAACCTATAGAATCCTTTGATGCCACAATAACAATGGCATAACCATTTGAAAAATTGGTCGCATTTAAAAATTGAGGTTTTATAATTTCGATACCTTTTTCATTGATAAAGCCAAAATAAGGAGTGTCCCCCTTTAACTTTGTGATTAAACACCTTCCATCATTAAAAACCGGATAAGGAGTTTTTTTATTTAAAGAATTTACATGATTTGTGAGTACCAAATCATCTCTAAAATCAATTGCTTTATTTCCATCTTTATCTATAAAAGCCCACTGCTCCCCCATTTTTATGGCCACTAAATCGCCATGTAAAGGAGAAACCTCATCAATATCACCTAAAATTTGTGCAAATGCGCCCGTATGAATGCTAAAACAAATAATAAAAATTAATAAATTTTTCATAATTGTATATTTAGTAATAACATAAAGCTAAGATTTGTTGAAATTTTAAAAAATGATATCTCTCAATTTTAAATTTTGATTTTATTAAAACCGTTATTTCTTTCAATTAATTTCGAATAAATACCAAAAAAAAAGCATCCAATTTCCTGAAAATATTAAAATTTACCTCATTTTTCAAACAGCAACAGCAAATAAATTGATTTGATATTTGATATATATCATTTTTTATAAAACATAAAATGAATTACTTAGCTATGAATTAAAATTAAATAAGCAAAGAAATGGAAGCCAGCCCAGTTTATAAATCATTCTCCCGAGATAAAACCATTGAAGAATTACTTTACAACACTTCTTTGTGGAAATCAGAATTTGATTTTATTCAGATTGAATCGGCTTTTATAAAAAGGCTTATTAAAGCCTATCCATTCTCGGCCACCATCCCAAATATGTATGAACGTCTGCAATTATTCATTTTAGAACTTGATAATTTTGAAAAAGAAAAAAACACTATTGCAGAAAAAATTAAAATTTATGATCATAAAATAGAAAATCCCGAAATACATTCCTTAGAAAGTGGCGATTTTTACCTGCCAGAAGATGAAAAACTAGCGGAAGAAGTTTTTATGTATTTAATACACTACAAAAATTTAAAGATTCAAATATTTGAATATATGCATGGCCTCATTAAATAATCAGGTGATTTAAAAATCAAAAAAAATCGCAAACTGATGGATATCAAATTATTCTTCAGTTTTAGCATTTATCTTTATTGCATAAAACAACTAATTCCATTTAAGATGAAAACTAAAATGAAAAAAGATTGGCTTGGCAGGGAAAAAAGCACAGATGAACTTCATCATGATTATAAACTATGGGTTTCTGAAATAAATTTCATCAAAGATGAAATCCGTTTTTTGGAACATTTGCTCAGTGAAAATTATATTGATTTTTTGGCAGCAGGTTTGCATAAAAAAATTGAAGCATCCGTTAAACAAATATCTGTTGAAAAAAATATAGGAACCACACTTCAAGAACTAATTAACAAGCAGGAAAAAACCCTTGCAGAATTAATTAAGACACAAAATGTCAGCAGCAATAAAAATTACCTGGAAAGTCACAAAAAAATAGAAATAGAAGTAAATAATTACTTAGAGAAATACAAAGATCTTAAACAGCAGATATTTAAAGTTGTTGAGGATGTCATGAAGAAAAAAGAACAAAAAAAATTAGCCGGAACAGATAAAATTCCAAAATTAATAGATAAATAATTTTAAAAAGCACCTACAATCAACCTAAATATAAAAAGGGGCAATGCATTAAAACAACATTGCCCTATTTTATTGCCCAAAAATATGAATTAAACTATTCAATTTCCTTAATACCAATTGAATGTAAATTATTAAAAAAAAAGTATTGAAATAGTTGCTTATTACCTTTAAAGTAATTTAATTTGCACACCTTAAAAGCCGATGTAGCTCAGCTGGCTAGAGCAGCTGATTTGTAATCAGCAGGTCGTGGGTTCGAGTCCCTCTATCGGCTCAAAAAAAGTCTTTCATAACTGAAAGGCTTTTTTTATGCCTTCCATTTAATATCATTATTTTTTTCAATAACGCCTATTAGACTGGCACAACAAATGCCGACATCGCTCATTTGGCAGCGCAGCTGAGTCGTAATCAGCAGGTTGTGGGCTCGGCCCCTCTGTCGGGCTTATTGATTGGTGAAAAGTTAATACCTGAGAAGTTATATCCGCAGCAAGCCTGTTAGGCAGGCAAGCATCGTTGAGGCCCTCCTCTGCCGACTGGCGCCAACTTGGAAAAAAAAATAAAAATCAACCAAAGATTTTTAACCGCAAATTCCGCAAAGAAAATTCGCAAGGAGCGCCAAAAAAAATTAATCATTCCTTTTCAATTATTCATTATTCATTCTACGCGCGTTAGGGATTAATCACCTTTTTATTATTTGGAATTGGTGTTCAGTGAACTTTGTTTGAAGCGGAAAGCCCGCAGTGACGCTTTTGGGCGTGACGAGGACTTGCAGCGAAAAGCCCGCCCGCCTTTTCAGCGGGAACACCCAAAACATTAGTTGACTTTAACCAAAGAACCAATAAAACAATTAAAATTACAGCTGTTGTAACTGACAAATTAAAATATCATTCAAATATGTTTTTGCTATTTTATATTCATTAAATTTGGAGGAATTTAAAATTGATCATTCAGATGCTTATAATTGGAATTGCCGGAGGCACAGGAAGCGGAAAAACAACCGTTGTGAATCAAATTATACACGAATTGCCTACGGATGAAGTCTGCGTAATTTCTCAAGATTCCTACTACAATGTAACCACTGACCTGTCATATAAAGAGCGTACAAAAATTAATTTTGACCATCCGAACGCCATAGATTTTGGCCTTTTGATAAACCATTTAAGACAATTAAAAAATGGCGAAACCATAGAGCAGCCTGTTTATTCATTTGTTACCCATAATCGCACTGCAGACGCCTTAATTACCCACCCAAGAAAAGTAGTAATTGTTGAAGGAATCCTTATTTTTAACAATAAAGAACTGCGCGATTTATTTGACATAAAAATATTTGTTCATGCAGATACCGATGAACGTTTAATAAGACGCGTAAAACGAGATATTGAAGAACGGGGCCGAAATATCACTGAAGTGCTGGATCGTTATCAAACCACGTTAAAACCTATGCACCAGCAGTTTATTGAGCCTACAAAAAATTACGCCGACATTATTATTCCAAATGACAGGTACAATACAGTAGCCATTGATATTGTTAGAACCGTAATAAGCCACAAACTTTAGTTCATGACTTTTAAGCAACTTAAAGACAAACCCACAGTAAAATTTATTACGAACCGATACGTAATGATACTTGGTATATTTATTGTCTGGATGGGGTTTTTTGATGAAAATTCGTGGATAAATCATAGAGAATTTGACAAAGAAATTAACAAACTTCAAGTTGAAAAAGACTATTACAAATCACAAATTGATCAGGACAAAGATTATATAAATAAACACAATGACCGAGAGGAATTGGAAAAATTTGCAAGGGAAGAATATCACATGAAGAAAGAAAATGAGGAAATTTATATCATTGAATATGATACACTTCCTAAAGAATAACTATAATAATTTAGCAAATTAATAAGAACATAGGCTTTACTTCTAAGTAATATTTCCGATTTTTGTTTCATATACCTTTATTATGAGCAGTTCTATTACACAAGAATTTCCGCCAGTTTCGGCTGCTGCATGGAAGCAAAAAATTCAGGCCGACTTAAAAGGTGCCGATTATAATGAAACCCTTCTCACCAAAACAAATGAAGGCATCAGCATCAAACCTTTTTACCACTCGGACGATTTCGAAAAATTAAGCATTCCGCTTTCAGAAGAAGATTTTAAAATTTGCCAGAAAATAGTTGTTTCCGAAGAAAGTGAAGCAAACCTAAAAGCAGTTGATGCCACCAGCAAAGGCGCAAATTCCGTAAAATTTATAGCAAAAAAACCTTTTGATGCTGCCTTATTATTTAAAAACTTACTGGGCAAAAAGATCGAATTTCATTTTCATTTTGAGTTTTTATCCGAAGCATTGATCAATGAACTTGCCGAATTATTGAAGCATGAAAAAGTTTTTTACAATATTGACATTATTGGCAAATTGGCAAGAACCGGGAATTGGCACAAATCCCTGAATGATGATTTTAAAACTTTGGAAACGATTCTTGCTAAAAATCCTTCCGCATCTATTTTAGGCGTCAATACCGATATTTACCAAAATGCCGGCGCAAATACGGTGCAGCAAGTTGCTTATGCTTTGGCCATTGCCAACGAATATTTAACCAGATTTGGTGCAGAGGTCGCCCAAAAAATTCAATTTAATTTTGCTGTCGGCAACAATTATTTCTTCGAAATTTCAAAAATAAGGGCTTTTAAATACGTTTATAATTTAATGCTCAGCCCATACAACACCAGTGCCAACGCAGCAGTTTTTGCCGAACCAAGTTTTCGCAACAAAACCATTTATGATTATAACGTAAATATGCTGCGCACCACCACCGAAAGTATGAGTGCCATTTTGGGTGGCGCCAACACCGTTTCAAATTGCGCCTATGATGCGCTGTTTCATGATTCCAATGATTTTGGCGACCGCATTGCACGGAACCAATTGCTGATTTTAAAGGAAGAAAGTTATTTTAAAGAAGCCCAGCATTTTGCCACAGATTCCTATTATATTGAATCCATTACCAAACAGATTGCTGAAAAAGCATTGGACATTTTTAAGGATATTGAAAAAAGCGGCGGATTTTTAGCCCAATTAAAAGAAGGCATTATTCAGCGAAAAATTAAAGAAAACGCAAACAAAGAACAAGCGCAATTTGACGCCGGAGCATTGGTTTTACTGGGAACCAATAAATATCTGAATGCACAGGACCACATGAAGCACGATTTACAAGCGAATCCATTTGTTGCAAGAAACCCACAAAAAACACTGATAATTCCTATAATCCCTTCAAGATTGGCAGAAAAGTTAGAACAAAAAAGACTGAAAGATGAAGCGTAAAGATTTTTCACAACTTAAGATAGCAGGTCAAACAGAGAAAGCATCCAATTTTGAACATGAAAATTATGTTGCCGGAATTGAACCTTATTTAAGAGGCCCCTATTCTACCATGTACGTTCGTAAACCCTGGACCATTCGACAATACGCCGGATTTTCAACTGCCGAAGAAAGCAATGCTTTTTACCGCAGAAATTTGGCTGCAGGCCAAAAAGGCTTGTCCGTTGCTTTTGATCTGGCAACACACCGAGGTTATGATTCAGACCACGAACGCGTGCAAGGCGATGTTGGCAAAGCCGGTGTAGCCATTGATTCGGTGGAGGATATGAAACTGCTTTTCGACCAAATTCCATTAGACAAAATGTCGGTTTCCATGACTATGAACGGCGCTGTTTTACCGATTTTAGCCTTTTATATTGTGGCTGCGAAAGAACAGGGTGTTGCTGAAAAATTATTGGAAGGCACCATTCAAAATGATATTTTAAAAGAGTTTATGGTGCGGAATACTTACATTTATCCGCCAACGCCATCCATGAAAATTATTGCGGACATTTTTGAATATGCCAGCAAAAATATGCCGAAATTCAATTCAATTTCTATTTCGGGCTATCATATGCAGGAAGCCGGCGCCACACCCGAAATTGAATTGGCCTATACCCTGGCAGACGGACTGGAATACATCAAAACCGGGATTGCAGCGGGCATGGACATTGATTCTTTTGCGCCGCGTTTGTCCTTTTTCTGGGCCATAGGGATGGATCATTTTGGAGAAATTGCCAAAATGAGGGCTGCAAGAATGTTGTGGGCAAAAATGGTGAAAGAATTCAACCCTAAAAATCCGAAATCATTGGTGTTGCGCACGCATTGCCAAACAAGCGGCTGGAGCCTGACAGAACAGGATCCGTTTAACAATGTGGCACGAACCGCCATTGAAGCCATGGCAGCAGCTTTTGGAGGCACGCAAAGCTTACATACCAATGCGCTTGATGAGGCTATTGCATTGCCTACCGATTTTTCTGCAAGAATAGCAAGAAATACCCAAATTTATATTCAGGAAGAAACAAAAATCACCAGAACCGTCGATCCCTGGGCGGGTTCCGATCTTGTTGAAAAACGCACGGAAGACATGGTGAATAAAGCCTGGGAATTGTTGCAGGAAGTGGAAGACTTAGGCGGAATGACCAAAGCCATTGAACAAGGGATTCCGAAATTGCGCATTGAAGAAGCCTCCGCAAAAAAGCAAGCAAAAATTGACAGCACACGGGATATTATTGTGGGCGTTAATAAATATATTTTAGAGGAAGAAGATCCCATACAGATTTTAGAAGTGGACAATGATGCCGTAAGGGAATCGCAAATTGCGCGTTTAAATAAATTAAAAGCCAGCAGAAATACTACAGAAGTTAACAAAGCACTTCAAAATTTAACAGAATGTGCCAAAACCCAAGAAGGAAATTTATTGGAATTGGCGATTATTGCTGCTGAAAAAAGAGCTACTTTAGGGGAGATTTCCGATGCTTTGGAAAAAGTTTACGGAAGGTATAAAGCAACCATTAAATCTATTTCCGGCGTGTACAGCAAAGAAATTAAAAACGATCCAGATTTTGAAAA
>Ga0314774_1000149_pt1 | contig 61697 bp, 56 predicted proteins | sample MetaGCBIA2018_FD_204515 | JGI IMG/M metagenome (GOLD analysis project Ga0314774, IMG submission 204515) | Cryopeg brine microbial communities from Beaufort Sea near Barrow, Alaska, United States - CBIA 2018 | ecosystem: Environmental > Aquatic > Marine > Coastal | place: USA: Alaska | collected... | reverse complement strand
GAGCCGTCCAGGTGATCTTTTTTTGCGGACCTCTTTTCTGGGATTCCATCTTTTCCGGCAGGGATAGAATGCCAAGCTTTTCCAGGCTGTCCAGCGCACGCAGGCACGATTGGATTTTGTTTTTTTCCTTGGGTGTGTACCACCGCAGGTGTTCGCAAATGGTATGCGCCAGCTCTCGACGGCTCAGGGTGGAAAAGGTGTTGGCCGTCTCTTGGATGGTGGCGATTTGCTGTCGGGTAAATCGTTTTCCGCCAAAGGTGGTTGACTTCAGTTTTTCTATGCGCGGGTCCATGCTGCTCTCGCATTAAATTTACACGCCGATAAACTGCCAAAAGTGTGCGCGAGAGTTAAATATTTATCACATCAGCAAGATCAAAGCGAACAAGGCCCTACCCATCAATACGTTAGGCCGAGTCATAAAGAATCAAAAAAAAGCCCCTAATAAAGAGAATGCCATTGCGGGGTGGGGGATGACGGCGCATTCCACCACCGCCGGGTGGCTGATGATGAGGTTTTCCAGTTCTACGCTGTAAATGTTGTAGCCACCGCGATTGATCATGTCCTTCTTGCGGTCGAACACCCGCACAAAGCCGTCGGCATTGATGGAACCGATGTCGCCGGAGCGCCAGTGGCCGGCAGCGAATTCGCGCTCGTTGGCTTCGGGGTTGTTCCAGTAGCCCGGCACCACCATGGGACCGTTGATCCAGAGTTCGCCGGATTCCCCGGTGGCCACTTCGCGGCCGTTATCGTCCATGATCCGCACGTCACCGCAGGGCACCACCTGGCCCACGCTGTCCGCGTGGCGGCCATTGTCCCCCAGGGGCAGGGCCGTGACCGGCGAGGTGGTCTCCGTGGCGCCGTAGGCGTTAATCAGCTCCAGATCCGGCAGTTGCTCGCGAAGCCTGGCGATGGTGACTTCGGGCATGGGCGCGCCGCCAAAACCCCCGATGCGCCAGGCGCTGAGATCATGGTCGCGGAAGTCCGCCCGCAGCAGGCACAGGTTGTACATGGCGGGCACCATGATGGCGTGGGTGACCTTCTCCCGCGCCACCAGGCGAACACATTCCACCGCATCGAACTGGCAGATGATTACCACGCAGCCGGCAACATGGAACATGGTGAGAATGTTGGCCACGAGCCCGGTGACATGGCTCCCCGGGGCCACCAGCAGGGTGCGTTCGCCGTCTCCCAGGGCCATCATCTGATGGTAGTGCATCAGGGTGTGGATGATGTTGAAGTGGGTCAGCGCCACACCCTTGGGCTGGCCGGTGGTGCCCGAGGTATACAGGATCACCGCCGGGTCTTCCTCGGTTTCCGGGGGCTGTGGCAGGTCACTGCTGTCAGCTTCCAGCAGGGCTTCGAAAGGTTCCGCCGCCGGCGCTCCGGCATCGGTGACAAAGCGGCAGGTCAGGGAAGCCAGGGCCTCCGGAGCCGGCAGTTTGGCCGCCTGGTCGGCGCTGAAGACAATGGCTTTGGCTTCGCTATGGTTGAGCATATAGGCCAGACCGCTGCCCTGTTCGCGGATATTTAGGGGCACGGCGATGGCGCCCAGGCGCAGGATGCCCAGCAGGGTCAGTATGAATTCCGGGCGGTTGCCCAGCAGCAGTGCCACCCGGTCACCCGGGGCGACACCCCGGCGGGCGAGCTGGCGGGCAATGCACTCAGCCTGCTCCCGGGTCTGGCGGTAGCTCAGGCGCTGGTCATCACAGACGATGCAGTCCGCATCAGGCGCCCGCTCCGCGGACGCCTGAAAGGAGGTCAGCACGCTGTGAAGCCCGTCGCTGTAACAGCGGATGACGCGGCTGTTGAAGTGGTGTTCATGGCGGGTGGAAAATCGCTGTGAGCTGGTCATGCTGGGTGTCTCCGCAATCGGGTCGGCTTGTTATTGTGGCTCCAGGGCGACAGTGGCGTCCCCCACCACCCGGGGCTCGCCATCCTGGTTGGTCACTGTCAGCTCCAGGCGAGCCCGGGTTTCACCCGCTTCCGTGTACTTGTCGACGATCCTGCCACGGCAGCTGAGCTGGTCATGGACCTGACAGATTCCCACAAAGCGTACACCAAAGTCGCGGATGGCTCCCTGGGGCACCCAGTTGGTGAGCATACGTCCCAGGTAGGCGGTGGCCAGCATGCCATGGGCAAAGACGTCATCCATGCCATGGTAGCGGGCAAAGTCCAGGTCCACATGGATCGGATTGTGGTCGCCGGAGGCCCCGGCGTACAGGGCCAGGGTCAGGCGGGAAATCGGGGGCGCGGAGAGAGGGGGAATCTCATCGCCCAATTTCAGGGAACTGAGCGTCATGGGGCTACCTGTGTTGCACAATGATGGTTGAGCGCAAATCCGCGATCGGGTCATTGCCCCGATGGACGCGAGTATCCCGCACCACGAACTCAAGCAAACCGCCCTTTTTGGCGTAGATGTCGGTGATGCGGGAGGCGAAGCTCAGGGTGTCATCGGCGAAGGCCATACCATAGTAGCGAAAGCTCTGCTCCCCGTGCAGTACCTTGCCCAGCTCAATGCCCATGGTGTCCATGTAGTCGTACTGGTTGCCCCGGTCCATATCCAGGCAGAACAGGAAGGTGGGGGGTACCGGCAGCGAAGGGTAGCCGGCCGCCCGGGCGGCGGCTTCGTCACTATAGATGGGGTTGGTTTCGGCAATGGCCCGGGCAAAGAAACGCAGCTGGCCCTTCTCCACCTCCCGGTGGTGTAGGCCGAATTCATAACCGATGAAGGCCGGGTCGATCATGGCGCTGCGGTCCTTTGGTGTGGCTTCAGGTCTGGGCCGGCTTGAAGTCACCGAATTCTTCCCGGAGCCTGGTTTTCAGCAGTTTGCCGGTGGCGGTGTGGGGCAGTTCATCCACGAACATGATTTCGTCCGGCAGCCACCATCCTACCACCTGCTGGCCCAGGAAATCCAGCAAATCTTCCTTGCCAATGGTGGCATCGTCCTTGAGCACGGCGATCAGCAGCGGGCGTTCCTGCCAGGTGGGATGGGCAATGCCGATGACGGCAGCCTCCGCCACTTGCGGGTGCGAGGCCGCGGCATTTTCCAGTTCGATGGAGGAAATCCACTCGCCCCCGGACTTGATCACGTCCTTGGACCGGTCCACCAGCTGCAGGTAACCGTCGGGATCAATGGTGCCGATGTCGCCGGTGGGAAAGAACCCCTCGTCGTCGAGCTTGCTGCCACCTTCCTGGCGGTAGTAGCCGCTGGCAATCCAGGGGCCCTTGACGTAGAAGTGCCCGGAGGTCTTGCCATCCCAGGGCTGACGCTCGCCAGCGTCATTCACGATCTTGATTTCCACGCCCCAGATGCCACGCCCGGCCTTGGTCTTGAGGCGGGCCAGTTCGTCACTACTCAGGCTGTCGTGCTTGGGCAGCGGCTTGTTGATGACCCCCAGGGGGCTGGTCTCGGTCATGCCCCAGCCCTGTACCATGTCGATACCGGACTTGCGAAAGCGTTCGATCATGGCAATCGGCGGTGCCGAGCCGCCAACGCCCACACCGGTGAGCTTGAGCTTGTCGAGGCTGGCGCCCGGGGTGGCATCCAGGTACTGGAACAGCATCAGCCACACCGTGGGCACCGCCATGGAGAAGGTAACGTTTTCCTCCTTCATCAGGTTGTAGGAGCTCTCGCCATCCAGATGCTGGCCGGGCAGTACCATTTTCGCGCCCACCATGGGCGCCGAGTAGGGCACGCCCCAGGCATTGGCATGGAACATGGGCACAATCAGCAGCATGGTGGTCTTGCTGCTGATTTCGAAGGCGTCCGGAGCCACCTGCATCAGGGAGTGGAGGACGGTGGAGCGGTGCCCATAGAGCACGCCCTTGGGATTGCCGGTGGTGCCGGAGGTGTAGCACAGGGAAGACGCGGTGCGCTCATCGAACTCGGGCCAGGTATAGTCGGCGTCCTGTTCCGTCACCAGTTCCTCGTAGCACCGCAGGTCGGGCACATTGATGTCCGGCATGTGCTCACGGTCGGTCATGGCGATATAGGTGGTAACGGTGGTCAGTGACGGCGCCAGTTCCTCCACCAGTTTGGCAAAGGTGATATCGAAGAACAGCACCTTGTCTTCGGCATGATTGATAATATAGGTGAGCTGTTCCGGATACAGCCGCGGGTTGACCGTGTGCAGCACTGAGCCCTTGCCGGAGGTGCCATAGTAGAGCTCCATGTGGCGATAGGTGTTCCAGGCCAGGGTTCCCACCCGGTCACTGAAGCCCACCCCCAGTTTGTCCAGGGCCTTGGCCAGCTGCTTGGACCGGTCCCGCAGCTTGCTGTAGTTGGTCCGGTGAATGGGCCCTTCCACGGTCTTGGTGACAATTTCCGCCTCGGGATGGAAAGTGGCGGCGTGCTCGATCAGTGAGGAAATGAGCAGCGGTCTGTCTTGCATCAATCCATGCATCTGACGTCTCCTGAAGGAATGTTGTTATTTGAAGCTGTTCTCGTCAGTGTCACTCACAGACTGGCACAGCTCGTCGTCTGATTCGACGATTTATGGAGGAAAGGCGGAGAGGGAAGAATTGCAGGTCAATGCGGGGTGGAATTGCCGGCGCGACAGGGCCGCACCGGCGTTCAGGTGCTTAACGCAGGCCGTAGGCATCAACATCCACGTTCGAGAAGGCTTCCTGCCAGTAGAGTTTGGTCAGTTCCTCACGGGTGTTCACGTCGGCCACTTTGTCCACCCATTGCCCCAGGAGCTCCCGGAACTCGGCAATCATGGTGTCCGCCCGCTCCAGGTTGTAACGATCCTGGTAAAGCGCCGCCACGGCGGCCAGGTCATTTTTAATGAATGCCCGTGTGCGGTCGGTCAGGGCCTGGTCGGCCTGATAGACGTCGATATCCTCCATGTCTTTCACCAGCTTCATGTTGGTGTGGTGATCCTCAACATAGAGTACCGCGATTTCCGCTGCGATGGCGGCGGCCCCATGGAGGACAGCTTCACGCTGGGGGGAGTCCAGGCTGGCCCAGGCATCGGCATTCATATGGGTGCCGATACCGCCGTAGATGCCGCCGGGCACGCCCAGGGTGATGTCGCTGACCACCTCGATAAAGTTGAAGCTGGTCAGGTCGGGCATGTTGTGGGCGGTGCAGTCGATAACCCCCTGACCCAGGCCTTCATAGGTATCATTCACTGCCATGGACACGGGTGAGGCGCCCAGTTCCGTGGCCCACCGCGACCACTGGGGGCCACCGGTACGGACCCGCTTGCCATCAAGTTCCTCGAGGGAGCGTACAGGTTTGTTGCACAGCAGGTTGTAGGGGGTGCTGCCGGCAATCCCCAGGAACACCTGGTTCTGCTTTTCGTTCTCCTGCAGGCATTCCGGGCAGTTCTGGAACACGAATTCGGAGATGGCTCCGCCGAAGGCGAAGGTGGCCTCCCGTGCCGAGGTGTCATTCAGCTCCAGCAGCATGGTGAGCTCGGTGAGCATGGTGGTGCTGGGGAATTCCGACGGAAAGTAGGGGGTGAGTACCGCGCCAAAGTCCGCCATGCCATCCCGGAGACCCGGTGGCGTTTCCATGAAGCTCAGCAGTGACTGCATGTAGGGCTTGACGGTGAGTTCGCCGCCGGAGTGCTTTTCCACGGTCTCCGCAAAAACGTCGATGCTTTTCGAGCCAATGGAGTTGTGAGTGGCGCCGGAGGCGAAGCTCAGCTCACGTGCGTCGACCGCGCCGGCCGCAGTGAGTCCGATGATGGCAGCGCCGGCGAGCAGGCCCGGAAAGCGTCTGGATAATGGCATGGCGTATTCTCCTGAATTGTTGTTATGGCATTGGGTTTAGCTGACTTTTCTGTCCCTATCTCCCCAGTGTTCTTCCCGGAGCTTGTATTTCAGCAGCTTGCCCGCCGGTGACAGGGGTAGTTCATCACGGACCTCGAAGCTGCGGGGAATCTTGTAGTTGGCGATCAGGGTCTTGCAGTGGGCCATCAGTTCGTCCAGCTCCAGTTCGGTGCCGTCCTGAATCACAACAGAGGCGTGTACACGCTCACCCCAGTCTTCATCCGGCACCCCGATGACAGCACACTGGACCACCTGGGGCAGTTGCAGGACGGCTTCTTCCACCTCCGCGGAATAGACGTTTTCGCCGCCGGTGACAATCATGTCCTTGATGCGGTCCACCACGTACAGGAAGCCGTCCTCATCCATGTAGCCGGCGTCGCCGGTATGCATCCAGCCGCCGCGCAGGGCGTCAGCGGTCTGCTCCGGCTTGTTCCAGTAGCCCTGCATCACCACTGGCCCACGGGCCACGATTTCGCCCCGGGTTCCGGGCGCGACCGGCTGATCATTGGTATCGACAATGCGGATTTCCACCATCGGCAGTGGCTGGCCCGCGGACATCATCCTGCCGGTCTCGAAGCCCTTCTCCGAATGCCACTCCGGAGTCAGGATCGTAACCGTGGGTGAAAGCTCGGTCATGCCATAGGCCTGCAGGAACTTGGCCTCGGGCATGGCCTGCCGGGCCCGGTTGAGCAGGGTGCTGTCGATGGGGGAGGCCCCGTAAAGCAGGTGTTTCAGGCTGGAAAGGTCGTAGTTGGCAAACTCGGGGTGGTTGAGCACCATCCGCAGCATCGTGGGTACCAGGAAAGCCTCAATCACTTTTTCCTTCTGGATGGCCTCCAGCACCGCCTTGGGTTCGAACATGGGGATGATGACATTGGTACTTAACCGCGCCGTCGCCTGCAGGATCAGACCGGTACCCGCCACATGGAAGGTGGGGGCCGCATGCAGGGTGATGGAGCGGGTGGGCATGGCCGCCACCGCCTGGGAGCCCAGGGCGTCACAGAACAGGTTGGCGTGGCTGAGCATCACCCCCTTGGGCTTGCCGGTGGTGCCGCCGGTGTACATGACCGCGGCCAGCTCGTCGTTCTGGCGCAGTGCGTCGCCGGCTTCCTCGTTATCGCGAATCAGGGCCTCGAAATCATGGCAGTCCCGGGGAGCCTCCTTGTCGCCTGCGTAAATCACTGTCTTGAGAGATCCGGAGCCTTCACGCAGCGCCTCCAGCATGGGGCTGAAGGTGTCGTCCACCACCAGGAAGGTGCTCTCACAGTCATCCAGGGAGTAGATGATTTCCGCCGGACTCCAGCGGATGTTGACCGGATTGATGACGCCCCCGGCCCAGAAAGTGGCGTAAATGGCCTCGGCATAGCGGTCCGAGTTCAGGCTCAGGATGGCCACCCGGTCCCCGGCTTTCAGGCCCAGCTTGCGCAGTCCGCAGGCCAGGCGGGCAACCCGGGAAACAAACTCCCGGTAACTGTGGCGCCGGTCACCGAACACGGTAGCGGTGCGCTCGGGACCTTCCTGTAGTGCCTTGTGCAGTGATTGGGTGAGATACATGGGGTTCTTCCCTGTGTGTTGTTGTCAGTGAAACAGAGGTCGTAATCCTGTTCAGGTGCCGTGGCTGGTGACATCCACCTGGGCGTAGACCTCCTGCCAATAGAGTTCGGTCAGGGCCTCGGCAGAATCCACGGGTTGCCTCCAACAGATCAGGGCCGGATGCCGTCTTCAAGCTAGGTGAGGTTCACAGACTCGACCATCGTCGAAAACGACGATTTCAAGACCATCTTTCGGTTGCTGCAGAGAATCCGGATGTGATGGTGGATTTGGATAAAGGATGCTTCCGGAGAGCTATAGATCGTCGTGCTCTGTCAACTCGTCGGAACGGACGAGGCTGGCATTGGCTCACATTTCTACACTGTAGGGATGCACTTCAGGATCAGTTTGAGTCCCGGTTCTGAGCTCATTTTAGAGACCACAACAACAAACGCATCTACGAAGATGCATATGAAGGAGATATTATGCACGATCTGTCAGGTTGTCGTTTTGCACGTTTTTCCCTGCCGCTCGCTCTGGCCGCAACCCTGGTAACGGGAATCGCCGACGCCCGTGAGGTCAGTTACGCCACCGGTTACGCTGCGCAGTCTATCGGTGCCAAGGCAGCAGACCGCTATGCCGAGGCACTGGCAGAGTATTCTGGTGGGGAACTCACTGCCAAGGTGTATCCCCAGTCCCTGCTGAGCTTCTCCGAGACACCATCCGGTATCCGTGACGGCATGGCGGCCAGCGGACTGGTACTCACGCCGTACTTCCCCGCGGAGTTTCCCAGCACCAATCTGGCAGCCGAACTGTCCATGCTTCTGGAGCTGACTGGCGCTGCCCCGGAAACCGCGGGTCTTGCCTATGCCGGCGCCATGTCCGAGTACCTGTTCAACGCCTGCCCCCAATGCACTGCCGAGTTCGACAGTCAGAATCAGGTATTTATCGGCAGTGGCGGCACCTCTCCCTACATGCTGCTGTGCAACAGGCCTGTGCGCAACATGGATGAGTTCCAGGGCAAGCGCCTGCGCATCGGTGGCGCCCAGTGGTCGCGCTGGGCTGAGGAGCTGGGCGCGTCGCCAGTCTCCGTGCCCCAGCATGAAACCTACGAAGCCCTCAGCCAGGGTGTGGTGGATTGCAGCATACACTCAGCACCGGAACTGACCATCGTGAAACTGATGGAGGTAGTCAGCGATATCACAACCGGTGCTCCAGGAGGCGTATTCGCCGGTGTTGCCAACAATGTGAACAAGGATACCTGGGCCGGCCTGAATGAGGATGAGCGTACGGCAATGCTGCACGCTTCCGCGGTACTCTCCGCCGAGCTGAGTTGGGGCTACGCCAAAGCGGCTCTGGACAACATGGAGACCGCCCGCGAACTCGACCGCATCGATATCCACGAAGCGGCAGACGATATGAAGAGCCAGACCCGGGAGTTCATCCGCGAGGACCTGGACAATATGGCGGGTACCTATGCTGAAAAATATGGCCTCGACAATGCCGGCGAGATGATAGAAACCTTCCGCCCGATTCTGGAGAAATGGGTAGGCCTGGTTGACGGCATTGACAGTGGGGAGGCGCTGGCTGAGCTGTACTGGAAGGAAACATTTTCCAGGGTCGATGTGAGCAGCCACGGACTTTGAAAGCAGCTCATGGTTCCGGCCCTATGAGGGGCCGGGACCATGAGCAGGCGGACCGCAACTCCGGAATCAGCCTGACGACAATCCGACCCACAGCATGCGCCAGTCTGTCTGGCGCGCCGCTATAAGGATGCTGGCAAACAGCAAGCTGCCGACCAGAAAAAGCCAGCCGGGCAAGTGGTTGTCAGTCAGCCCCATAACCCACCTCATGTCAGTACATCGTTGTCACCACAGCCGGGAAATGCCCAGTTAGTCGCGATAGCCCGACATCAGGACTCCGCAACACACCAGTGACATCGATCAAACGGTGATTGCTCCAAATGCACTATCATGGTGCAATGATCCGTTTTTTAATTCATGGCACTTAATTAAACCCTTCTCAGGAGAAATCCATGGCCGCACGCCTCGACGAAAAGCTTGAACCCATTTTCCAGGAAGTGCTGCACCGCAATGCCGGCGATATCGAGTTTCATCAGGCGGTTCGCGAGGTACTGGAAACCCTGGGCCCAGTGCTGGTCAAGTACCCTGGCTTCGCTGACAAGAAAATCATCCAGCGTATCTGTGAACCCGAACGACAGATCATTTTCCGGGTACCCTGGCAGGACGATAAAGGCGAAATCCATATCAATCGTGCCTTCCGGGTCGAGTTTAACAGTGCCCTGGGCCCCTACAAGGGCGGTATGCGTTTTCATCCCTCGGTCTATCTGGGCATCATCAAGTTTCTGGGCTTCGAGCAGATCTTCAAGAACGCCCTCACAGGCCTGCCCATTGGTGGCGGTAAGGGCGGCAGTGACTTTGACCCCAAGGGCCGATCCGATGACGAGATCATGCGTTTCTGCCAGAGCCTGATAACCGAACTCTACCGCCATCTGGGCGAGTACACTGACGTGCCTGCCGGTGATATCGGTGTAGGTGGCCGCGAAATCGGCTATATGTTTGGTCAGTACAAACGCATTACCAACCGCTTCGAGTCCGGCGTTTTCACAGGCAAGGGCCTGGGGTGGGGTGGCAGCTGCGCCCGTACCGAGGCCACGGGCTATGACACGGTGTTCTTTACCCAGGAAATGCTCAAGGTCCGGGGAGATTCTCTCGATGGCAAGACCGTGGTGGTATCGGGTTCCGGCAATGTCGCTATCTACGCCATTGAAAAGGCCCATCAGTTGGGCGCCAACATTACAGGCTTTCTCAAGGTGGCCCGCGCCATGGATGCCATGGGCCTGATCTGACCATGACTGGCGCGATGGCGTCGGCCAGCGTCTCGCAGTAGGTCAACGCATTAACCAAACGGGACACTGTTCCCTGTCGGGCCGGGTTTGTGGGAAGACGGAATGGCGTAGGTCACCACGGAATGCGCCACCGGCCTGGACAGGTCACCCTCCGAAAAGATTTCGACTTCCGACAACGCCGAACGCCGCCCCAGGTGAAGCAGTGAAGCCTTGGCGAGAAGGGCCTCACCCGCTGCCGGTTTGCGCAGGAAGTTGATGTTCAGGTTGCTGGTAACCGCCAGCGGCACGATACCGATGTGGGCCAGAACCGCCACATAGGCGGCACAGTCCGCTGTCGCCATCATTGTGGGGCCGGACACGGTACCACCGGGGCGGAGATGGGAGACATCCACCGGCTGGCGAACCCAGACCGCGTCTTCGGTGAGTTCGCCGACACTGACGGTGGACTGGGGAAATTCGCTGTCGAGAAAGGACTGCAGTTCGGCGGCGGAAACAACCATGGCCATAGTGGTACCTCTGTTATTGTTTATGATCCGGTGCCGGAAGCATAGCGCATCTTCACGGACACCTCGCTGTGCTCGCGTCGTCGGATACGACGATGTTCCCGTGACCGGTGCGGATTATGGTAACCGGATGGGCCGTTGACGGCTCCTTAATACAACAATTGCCGACAGAAGGGCCGTGTCATGATTCTGCACAAACCGGAACTGATTGAGGAGTACAGGAAAAAGGGATTCTGGGGCGACAGGACTCTGCTGGAGCGCTTCAGTAATAACTGTGCGGCCCATCCGGAGCGCGAAGCGATTGTGGATCCGCCCGATCGCCCGGAGCTGGTGGGTACACCGGCCCAGCGCCTGACCTGGGCGGAGCTGGAACAGGCCGTGAACGCCACCGCTTCGGAACTGGTCCGGCGTGGTTTCGGCAAGGATGACGTGCTGGTGGTTCAGCTCCCCAATGTCTGGGAGCTGGCCATGCTCTATCTGGCGGCGGCGAAAGCCGGGGGCATGGTATCGGCACTGCCGATGCAGTGGCGCCGCAAGGACGTCGGTTACGTGAAGGAGATGACCACCTCGCGCTTTTACCTGTGTGCGGAAAGTTTTCGTGGTTTCGACTACCGGGCCCTGGGGCAGGAGCTGGCATTCGAGCAGCGCCTGACCCTGACGGACCTGACCACCATTGCCCGCGGTGAGCCGGGCACCGAGGTGAACGCTGAGGTGAGCGCTGACGACATCTTCACCCTGTGCTGGACCTCCGGCACCGAGGCGGAGCCCAAGGGCTGCCCCATGAGCCACAATAACTGGGAATACCTGATTAACCTGGTGTTCACCACCTGCGACCTGCAGCCGGCGGACCGCATCCTCTGTGTTGCCCCGCTGGTGAACATGACCGCGGTGGGTGTGAATTACGTGCCCTGGCTGGCGGCCGGAGGCACCCTGGTGCTGCATCATCCGATCACCCCGGACATCCTGATGCGGCAGCTGACGGAAGAACGCATCCAGTACACCATCCTGGTGCCGGCAATGCTCAACATGATCGTCAAGCTGCCCAATGTGGATGAGCTGGACCTGTCCAGTATCCGCACCATCACCACCGGCTCCGCGCCGCCCTCGGCCTGGTCGATGCAGGAGTTCAAGCGCAGCTGGGACATCGATATTGTCAATATCTGGGGACAGAATGAAGGCACCAGCCTGGTGGCCGGGCCGGCGGATGTACCGGAACTGGACCGCCGCGTGGACCATTTCCCCTGGTGGGGCCGGGAAGGCGTGAACTGGCCGTCCGGTATCCGCGGTGTCGAGGTGAAGATTCTTGACGATGACGACAACCTGGTTACTGAACCGGGCGGCATCGGCGAGCTATGCTATCGCAGTCCCGGACTGTTTGCCGGTTATTTCCAGCGTCCGGACATTACCGAAAAATCCTTTACCGATGATGGCTATTTCCGCACCGGGGATCTGTTTATTGTCCGGGAACCCGGTTTTGTCGGCTTCTACGACCGCAAGAAAGACATGGTTATCCGCGGTGGCTTCAACATATCCAGTGTCGAGGTGGAAAACGCTGTGCAGGGCTTCGCCAAAGTGCTGGATGTGGCGGTGATTCCCGAACCCGACGACATCCTCGGGGAGAGGGTCTGCATCTGCGTGGTGCCGCGGGATGAGACGGATCCGCCTACCCTGGACGAGATCAATGACTACCTGAAAGCCGAAGGGGTCAGTGTCTACAAGCTTCCTGAAAAGCTGAAGATCATTGATGAGATACCCCGCAATCCGGTCGGCAAGATCCTGAAAAAAGAGCTCAGGCGCCTGTAGCGGTGATGAACGGAACCCGGGACAGGCTTTCCATCAGGGAGCTTCAGTCCCGGATCATTGCGGCCTGTTTTAGCCGGTCCAGGGCCTCCTGATCAAGGGCCGGCAACCGGTCCGCGGTTGCAATAATGCTATTGATATCCTGGTTCTCCGCGGCAGCGGCATGGCCAAGCGCGCTCCAGCCCTCGGCGCACTTCCGCATTGCATCCCCGGCGTCGGAAAAGGCGCTGTCCCCGGTCAGCCGGGCTATTTCCCTGCAGAAATCCGCCTCCAGCAACCGGAACAGTCCCCCACCCGTGCCGGCTTTCTCAATGAACACCGGCAATACCTTGACCGCCGTGGCCAGCTCTTCGGGATCAAAACGATAAGGCCAGGTTCTGAGGTCGTCCGCAAATGTGCGCACACCTTCTATGCCGCCGGCCACCAGGCTGTCCTGGGGCAGATGGTCGACATTGAACAGCAGAGTGTCCTCGCCCTCCATGACACGCACGGCGGAGGCGGCGGCATCCCGGGCGCAGGTCAGCAGGTCCGGAAGCTGACCGGGAAACTCCATGGGGTAGGTGGCAAAGCGATTGGGCCCGGGAAAGCCTTGGGAGCCGTGAGCCCGGTGAAAGGCCGCCATGGGGACTTCCTGAAGATCCTCGCGGTCGTTGTCGGCCACAAGAACGGTCTCTTTGTCGTCGTCATAGCCCACAACGACAATGGAGTGGCGGGTATTGGACAGACGCACTCGCAGGTAAGGCAGTTCGGCGATATCGGCCCAGATCATCACCGGCCGATTCGCATCAAGCTCGCTTTTGACCCGCTGCCAGCCCTGGCCCGGATCGTCATTCTGCAGCCGCTGTGTCGTGATCCCCAGCCGGCGGCAGAAATCCAGCTCCATGTCGGCATTGCGCCCCACCAGATAAAAAGGCGGCGTCAGGCCCGGGTAACGCATATACATGAAGGAAAGACCGCCCCCCATTCCGAACACGAGCGCCTCATCCGGAGGCCCGTCCCAGCCCAGGCCGGCCCATTCCATCAGGTCACGCAAGGCGCCGGAGCCACAGTGTCCGGCCATTCGGTGGGGGTAGTTGTCGATCAGCACGCGAGTCATGGGGCGGGTATCCGATTCGGGTAAAGGGTTTGTTGCCATCAACGATAATAGCAGGTGCGGCGCCCAGCATCGTCGCTTCGGACGATGTCGCTGGGGGGTGTGGCTGTTTACTGTGAAGATTGACACAGCAAATGGGGTTGTACCGTGGAGGACTGGCAAGACAGCGTTGATCTGGCGGCACTGCAGACCTGGATGAACCACCAGGGTCTGGGGCGGGGTGACATCAGTCCACCCCAGGCCCTGGGCGGGGGCACCCAGAATGTAGTGGTGAAGTTCGAGAGAGATGGTCGCACCTATGTGCTCAGGCCGCCGCCGGTGACGCCGCGGGCGGGGTCCAATGACACCATGCGCCGGGAAATGCGCATGCTGGCAGCGCTGGCGGGTACTGCCGTTCCCCATCCCGGGCTGATTGCCAGTTGCCCGGAAGAGGACGTTCTGGGGGTGGCATTCTACCTCATGGAGCCGGTCGAGGGTTTTACCCCCACTACCGGGCTGCCCGACCGGCATGCCGGCGACCCGGACCTGCGCCGGCGCATGGGCATGGCGCTGATTGATGGCATTACCGCCCTGGGCGCCGTGGACCACCATGCCGTGGGTCTGGGTGACTTCGGCAATCCTGACAATTACCTGGACCGTCAGGTGGCGCGCTGGCGACGGCAACTGAAAAGCTACGAGGAACTGGCGGGCTGGCCCGGGCCGGCGGCCATTCCCGGTGTGGACAAAATCGCCCGCTGGCTTGATGCCCACAAGCCGGGCAGCTTCGAACCGGGAATCATCCATGGCGATTATCACCTGGGCAATGTCATGTACCGCCATGACGGGCCAGAACTGGCGGCCATCGTTGACTGGGAGCTGACCACCATCGGTGATCCCCTGCTGGATCTGGGCTGGGTCCTGGCCACCTGGCCGGGGGACGGTGAGATGCCGGTGCCGGCCCTCAGCGTGACGCCCTGGGAGGGGTTTCCCGGTGCCCGGGAACTGGTGGCGCGCTACCGCGCGGGTACCGATCGTAACCTTGAGGCCATCGACTGGTACGCGGTGCTGGCCTGCTACAATCTGGGCATCATTCTGGAAGGCACCTACGCCCGGGCCTGCGCCGGCCATGCCCCCATGGCAACCGGTGAGATGCTGCACCAGAGCACGGTACAGCTGTTCGAACGGGCCCTGCGCTGGATTCGTTGACCAGTGCTCCGTCTGGTCAACGAATTAACCAGACGGAGCACTGGCTTTTATCACCACAGGAGAAGAAACAGTGAACGATCTGGACTATACGGGTAAGACAGTTCTGGTAGTGGGTGGCTCCAGCGGCATCGGTAACGCCATCGCCCAGGGATTCCGGGCCCGCGGCGCCAATGTGCACGTCTGGGGAACCCGCGCCGCGGCGGCGGATTACGACGGCGAGGAAGGTTCCGATCTGACCGGGCTGACCTATGCCCGGGTGGATGTCTCGGATATCGGTGCCATTGAACGCTGCCAGCCCGGATTCACGCAGCTGGATGTGCTGGTTCAGTCCCAGGGCATTGTGGTGTACAAGCGGGGTGAGTTCGAGCAGGAAGGCTGGGACCGGGTGATGGACGTGAATCTCAACAGCCTGCGTGCCTGCGCCATGAAGTTCAAACCCCAGCTGGCCGAGGCCAGAGGCGCCATGATCATCGTCAGTTCCACCGCCGGTTTCCATTCCACCAAGGGCAATCCGGCCTACAATGCGTCCAAGGCGGGTGCCGTGGCCCTGACCCGGACCCTGGGTGAAGCCTGGGCCCCGGAGGGCATTTCGGTAAACGGGATCGCCCCGGGCTTCGTGGCCACGAAGCTGACCCGGGTAACCACGGACAACCCCAAGCGCCGGGAAATGGCCGAGGCGGCCATTCCCTGTGGCCGCATGGGACTGGCCCGGGAGATGGCCGGGCCGGCGCTGTTCCTGGCCTCCCCACTGGCCTCCTACATGTTCGGCCAGACCCTGATTGTGGATGGCGGCCTGACCCTGTCCTGAGTCTTTGATGCCTGATGCGGTCGCGGCCAGCTGCATTGCTGCCATAAAAATTGTGGCACCGCGGATGGCACAGAGAGTGGCGGATCGGGCCATTCAAGCGCACGGAGGCATGGGCGTGAGCGACGACACACCGATTGCTCATTTCCTTACTATCAACCGGTATCTCCGTCTTGCTGACGGTCCCGACGAGGTGCACATGTCCCAGTTGGGCAAGCTCAAAATCAAGGAATACAATGAGCCTGTCTGAGGTTGCGCAAGGGCACTATGGCACTGGGGTTCCTCCCCAGGGTAAGCGTTGGGTTAACGATAGAAATTTCTGTGCCTCTTCATACATATGGCTGTCTTGATTACCCCGGGCGGAAGAGATTGGCTAGAGGCCTATTCTGTTACAGCCTTCCGCTTTTCCCGGTCCCTGAGTTCCCGGCGCAGTACCTTGCCGGTAACGGTGAGGGGCAGGCTTTCCAGGAATTCGAATTCCCGGGGATATTCGTATTTGGCAAGTCGTGACTTGACAGAATTTCGCAGTTCCTCTTCTAGTTCCGTCGAAGGCTCAACTCCGTCAGCGAGGACTACAAAGGCCTTAATACTCTCAGTCCGGATAGGGTCCGGGATACCCACCACGGCCACATTGACAACCGAAGGGTGCTGGAGAATGGCATCCTCCACTTCGCCGGGACCGATCCGGTAACCGGAGGAGGTAATGACGTCGTCTTCCCGCCCCTGGAACCAGAAGTAGCCATCTTCATCCATGTGGCCCAGGTCGCCAGTCAGCATCCAATCGCCGGCGAATTTGTCAGCGGTGGCTTCCGGGCGCTTCCAGTAGCCAAGCATTATTAGTGGGTCGGGGGCGCGGATGCCAATATTGCCAACTGTTTTCGGCGGCACTTCCTGGCCCTGGTCATCGATGATGGCCACCGTGTGGCCCGGCAGCGGACGCCCCAGGGAACCAGGTTTTATCGGCATTATGCTGGCACAGTTACCCAGCAGGCCATTGCACTCGGTCTGGCCGAAACCTTCGTTTACAACGCAGCCGAGGTTGTCATTGGCCCAGATCAGCAGGTCCCGGCCAACGCTCTCTGCGCCGGACAGCACCGCCCGTAGGACGGGAGTGTAGAGGGTCAGCTGTCTGCGGACATTAAAGTATGATCGTTTTTGGGGTGAAACAGAGGCTTTTGTGCTCAGAATGGCATTAAAGTTTGATTGTTTTAGGCGCCAAAATTGCCTGCGTGACTCCTAGAATCCATGACAGACAAGGATTTCAGCAGGATTTATCAAACTTTAATGTGATTTATCAAACTTTAATATCCTCGGACATCAGCCCCTTTGGATTCTGCCGCAACAGTTTGAGCATGGTGGGGGTGAGCATCGCACGGGTGACCCTGTGCTGGTGCATCAAGCGACAGGCCTGCTCGGGGTCAAATCCGATCTTGGCGGTGGCGAGCACGGTGCTACCGTGAAACCAGCCCACCATCAGGATGTTCATCAGGCCCGCCAGCCAGGACCAGTCGGCAAGCGACCAGACCACATCATCTTCGTCTGGCGCAAAGTCGAAAATGAACTCAAACCCTGGGGTGTGGCCGAGCACGGACCGGTGCGGCTGCATGGCCCCCTTAGGGTTACCTGTGGTGCCAGAGGTGTATGTGATAAACGCAAGGTCATCTGCCCGGGTGCGGACATTGTCGAATGCGTCCGGGTGTTGATCAATGACATCCAGGAAGTGCTGACACCCCTCAGGGGCACCATCGACCACCAGGATGTATGCCAGCCCGGGAGCCTGATCTGCCACCGCCCGTATCTTGGGAAGGTTCTCCAAATCTGTCACAACCACCCGGCTTCCCAGGTCTTTCAGGCGGTAGCCGATGGCATCCGGGCCGAACAGAATGGACATGGGAGATGACACCATGCCAGCCTTCCAGCAGGCAACATGGGTTATCGCAGCTTCTGGCTGCTGAGACAAAAGAATCGACACCCGGTCACCTTGCTTGAGGCCGGCACTGACCAGCCAGTTTGCCATCCGGTTGGCATCACGCCGGATATCGGCAAAGGTCAGGTATTTGGGGCTCTCGCTATCTTTTTCGACGATCAGGGCCACCTTGTCCGGATGATTGTCCGCATGGCGGTCGCAAACGTCGTCCGCCATGTTGTAAAACTCAGGAATATCCCAGCGGAACGCATTGTAGACAGCGTCGTATGTATTGCCACGGGTGAGCATCATTGTTGTTATCCTTTCGTCGTCTCGGGGTCTGGGGTCGAAATCTGGTATTCCCTTTTCCACGTTAGCCAGTTGCGGTAGTACCTAGCATCGTCGGTTTCGACGACGTCGGCCAGCCCCGGACATGACTGAGCTGGCGATCGAAACAACAAGAGAGAAGAACAGGAGAGGAAACAGTGAACGATCTGGACTTACAGGTAAGACAGTTCTGGTAGTGGGTGGCTCCAGCGGCATCGGTAACGCCATCGCCCAGGGATTCCGGGCCCGCGGCGCCGATGTGCACGTCTGGGGAACCCGCGCCGCGGAAGGTTCCGATCTGACCGGACTGACTTATACCCGGTCAGCTGCCGGGATCGTCATCAGGCATTGCGGGCCATCAGTCCGCCGTCGACCGGAATCACCGCGCCGGTAATATAGGAAGCCGCCGGCAGGCACAGGCTGACGGTCATATGCGCCACTTCCTCCGGCGAGCCATAGCGCCTCAGGGCGGTGCGGCGCCTGGCGAAGATCACCTTGTGTTCGGCGGGCACGAAATCGGTCATGGCGGTTTCAATAGGGCCGGGGCAGATGCAGTTGACGGTGATACCTTCCGGTCCCAGCTCCACCGCAAGGGCCCGGGTAAGCCCGGTGACACCGGCCTTGGCGGCGGCGTAGGGGCTGTTCTCGGCCGTAGCACCGAGGGCTTCGGTGGAGGCGATGTTAACAATCCGCGGACTGGCGGACTGGCGCAGGTGGGGCAGGGCCGCCCGGATGAGGCGCTGCTGACCGGTCACCAGCACCGTCAGTGCCCGCTCCCAGACCTGGTCATAGTCTTCGGAATCAATGGCGGCGAACGCGGAAATGCCGGCGTTGTTGATCACCACATCCAGGCCGCCCAGATGGCTGCCGATGCCGGCCATCACCGCATTGATTTCCGCCTTGTCACTGACGTCCAGTTTCCAGGCGCGGGCGCTGTAACCCGCCTGTGTGATTTCGTTCGCCACCGCCTCGGCACCGGCCAGGTCGTAATCGGTCACCGCCACCCGGGCGCCCTCGCTGGCGAACACCGCCGCGGTGGCGCGGCCCATGCCACCGGCGGCGCCGGTGACCAGCACCCGCATTCCTTCCAGTGAACGGCTAAGGCTGGTAATACGGGGCATGGCTGCATCTCCTCAGTTGTCGTCGGTCAGGCCGAACTTCTTCATGGCCCGTTGTTTCTGTTCCGATTTCAGGTAATCCGGGAACGGGCCCGTGGCCGGTTTGACGTCCTTGAGGACCTCCCGGGCCACAGTCACCTTGTGCACTTCCGTGGGCCCGTCTGCCAAGCCCACATGGAAGGAATTAATGATCCACTCGGCAAAGGGCATATCGTGGGAGATGCCCAGCGAACCGTGGATCTGTAGGGCCCGGGAAGCGATATCATTGAGGATTCGTGGCATGACGGTTTTAACCGCAGCGATGTTCTTGCGGATGGCCTTGCCGTCCCGATTCTGGTCCGCGAGCCAGGCGGTTTCAAGCACCAGCAGCCGGAACTGACGCAGCTCCACCCAGGAGTCGGCGATCTTTTCCTGCACCATCTGCTTCCGGGACAGCTGTTCGCCCTTGGTGAAGCGGGATACCGCCCGCTCGCACATCATGTCAAAGGCGCGGGTGGCCTGGGCCAGGGTACGCATGGCGTGATGCATGCGCCCGCCCCCGAGGCGTACCTGGGCCACCACGAAGGCATCCCCCTGCTCACCCAGCATGCTGTCCAGGGGTACCCGAACATTGGTCCAGCGCATATGGGCATGGGTATCTTCCGGCTCGCCGTAGAAACCATAGTTGCGGACAATTTCCACGCCCGGCGTGTCCGCAGGCACGATGAACATGGACATGCGGCGGTAGGGGGGCGCTTCCGGGTCAGTCACCGCCATGATGATGAAAAAGCTGGCGAAACGGGCATTGGAGGCAAACCATTTCTCACCGCTGATCACCCACTCGTCGCCGTCACGAACCGCTTTCGCCTCGAGCACCAGGGGGTCGGCGCCGCCCTGGGGTTCGGTCATGGTGAAGCAGGACACGATCTCGTTGGCCAGCAACGGATCCAGATAGCGCTGTTTCTGCTCCGGCGTGCCGTAATGGGCCAGGATCTCGGCATTGCCGGTATCCGGGGCCTGGGAACCAAACACGATAGGGCCGAAACGAGAGCGCCCGAACTGCTCATTCATCAGGGCCAGCTTGAGCTGACCATAGCCCTTGCCACCCAGTTCCGGGCCCAGGTGGCAGGCCCAGAGGCCCCGCTCCTGGACCTTTTTCTGGAGTGGCCGCACCAAGCGAACAAATTCCGGGTCGTGGATATTCCACTGACTGCCCAGAATATGATCCAGTGGCTCCACTTCATCCCGTACGAACCGGTCGATCCAGTCCAACTGCTGCTGAAATTCGGGATCCGTTTCAAAGTTCCACATGATATATGCCTCTGTATTATGCGCTGTCAGGACTGCATCAGAACTTCGGTTCCCGTTTCTCCAGAAAGGCTGTGACCCCTTCCTGGAAGCTGGGGCTGTCGATCAGTTCCTGCTGACGGTCGGCCTCGTAGGTCAGTTGCTGTGCCAGGCTGGCGTTTTCGGCATGATCCAGGGCCGCGCGCATCTCCGGCGCGGCATGACCGGGGCCGGCAGCGAGGCGCCGGGCCAGGGCAGTGGCTTCAGCCTGCAACTGATCATCATCGACACATTGGTAGATCAGGCCCTGGGCCACGGCTTCCGGGCCATGGATGCGCTCCCCCAGCAGGCACACCGCCATGGCACGGGCCCGGCCGATCAGGCGTGGCAGGACCCAGGTAGCGCCCAGGTCCGGCAGGATGCCCAGCTTGGGAATGAACGGAAACAGGAAGTAGGCGGATTTGCCGGCAATAACGATGTCCGCCGACAGGGCGACACTGGCGCCGGCGCCGGCGGCGGCACCATTGACCGCCGATACCACCGGAAATGGCAGATCGCGCAACTCCAGGGCCATGGGGTTGGACAGCTCCTGCATCAGCTGATTGACCTGAGTGCCAAGACTGGGGCCACCATCGCCGCCGGGGCTCATGGAGCCCAGATCCGCCCCCGAGCAGAAGGCCTTGCCGGTGCCGGTGAGGATCATCGCCTTGATGTCGGTGCGATTGCGCAATTCCGTCAGGGCCGCCCGCACTTCTTCCTGCAGGGGCACGGACATGGCGTTCATGGTCTTGGGCTGGTCCAGGGTCAGGGTAGCCAGGCCCCCGGTGACGTCCAGGTGAATGCGTTCATAGCTCATGGTTGTGCGTCCTGTCAGTTGCCGGCGGGAAAGGCGTCGTAGAAGGTGCCGCCGCTCTGGGCCAGCTTGCGAATCGTTGCCGTGGGCTCGTACTGCCTGCCCAGATGACGGTAGCGCTCACATTGCTCCAGGATCACCCTGGCACCGAGGCTGTCGGCATAGTGAATGGCGCCGCCCCGTTCCCGCGGGAAGCCGATCCCCATCAGCAGCGCCGTATCCAGTTCCTCCGCGGAATTCACCACCCGGTCTTCAAGGCAGTGAACGGCTTCGGTGATCATGGCCAGCATCATCCGCTCCTGGACTTCCTCGACACTGACGTCTTTCTGACCATGGGGCTGGATGCTGCGGATCAGTTCGTGGGCTTCCGGGCTGGAATGTTTGCTGGGGCGGCCGCTGTCGTCGGGCTGATACTCGTAGAAGCCCTTGCCGTTTTTCTGGCCAAAGCGCTCCTTCGACTTCAGCAGGCGGAAGGCGTCATTCTCGATGGGGGGCATGCGCTCAGGATAGCCCGCGGAAATCACATCAGAGACATGACTGCCGGTATCGATGCCCACCACGTCTTCCAGGTAGGCCGGACCCATTGGCCAGCCGAAGGCCTCCATGGCCTTGTCGATATGCTCGAAGTCGGCGCCTTCCGCCACCAGTTCCAGGAAGGCCCGGGTATAGGCGGTAAGGATGCGGTTGACCAGAAAGCCCGGGCAGTCCTGCACCACGAAGGGGGTCTTGCCCATGTTCACGGCCCAGGTCACCGCCGTGGAGACAGCCTCGTCACTGGTTCTGGTGCCCTGGATGATCTCCACCAGGGGCATGACCGGCACCGGGTTGAAAAAGTGCATGCCCACGAAACGCTGGGGATGCTTCATGTGGGCGCCGATGTCGTCGATGCGCAGGCTGGACGTGTTGCTGGCAATAATGGCCTTGTCGCTGACCACCGCTTCCACCTCATCGAGGACCCGGTGCTTGAGTCCCAGGTTCTCCACCACGGCCTCAATTACCGCATCGCACTGGTCAAATGCAGTGTATTCCAGGGTGGGCTCAATAGACGCGAGGATCTGGTCCGCCTGCTCTTGCGTGATCTTTTCCTTTTTGAGCTGACGGCTGAGCTGACGCTTCGCTTCCGCCAGGCCCAGGTCCAGCTGGGCCTGGGCGATGTCCTTCATCACCACCGGTACCCCGTGGGCGGCACTGGTAATGGTGATGCCGCCACCCATGATGCCAGCGCCCAGTACCGCTGCCTTGCGGACCGGCAGGGCCTTGTCCGCATGCTGTCTGAAAACCTGCTGAAGTTCTGGAGAAAGTGAGGACACTTGACTACCTCTTGTTAACAATGCGAGCGAAATGAAACGATGAAAATCTAACCGGACCGGAGCCCGGAGGCGTCGTCCGAAGCGACGAACTTCAGATTCCCCGGAACTGGCAGAAGTCCTCCAGTGGCGCCCGGCGGGAGCGGAGCTCATTGACCGGCTCCTCGGGATCGGCGTAGCCGATGGCCATGCCGGTGAACAGCATGTGCTCCTCGGGGGGGGTGAGAAACTGCTTCAGGGTTTCCGGATACAGGCTCCAGCACTCCTGGGCGCAGGAATCCAGCCCCTCTTCCCGCAACAGCAGCATGACCGTCTGCAGGAACATGCCCAGGTCCGACCACTGGGGCGGTCCCATGCGCCGGTCCACATAACAGAACAACGCCAGGGGCGCACCGAAAAACTGGTAGTTGCGGGCAAACCAGGCCTTCCGCGCGGCCTTGTCCTCCCGGGGGATCCCGAGAATGCCGTACATGTCCTCGCCGACCTGAAAACGATAATCCCGATAGGGGGATACCAGTTCCCTGGGGTAGACCGCGTACTCGGGTTCCTCGCCACCGGGCGCCTCTTCCATGCGCTGGGCCATGATTTCCTTGAAGGTGCCGAGGTCCTCACCGCCCACCACGTGAATCTGCCAGGGCTGCAGATTGCCCCCGGACGGTGACCGGGAGGCGGTGGCCAGAACCCGGCGGATGGTGTCGCCATCCACCGGCTGATCGGTGAATCCGCGCACGGAACGGCGGCTGCTGACGGCCTCGGTAACCGTGGTGGCTTTGCTGCTCATAGAGTGACTCCGGCTTGACTGTCGTTGAAGATGGTACTGTGGATCATGGGCTCCATAGTGGCCATGGGCCGGATTGTTGGCAATCGTCGCTTACGACGAGGTAGCTTGCGATCCGGATCCGGAAAATGGATCCTAGTGTCCCGTTTGGTTAATTCGTTAACCTACTGCGAATTAACCAAACGGAACACCAGGGTGGTTTGACCACAGGCCGGCTACAGGAACCATCAGCGCCATGACCGATACCAGCAGTACAAGAGACACCTTTCACGGCACCATCGTGCCCAGGTACACCGACCTGGATACCTGGCGTCATGTGAACAACTCCCGGGCTTACCAGCTTCATCTGGAAGCCCGCATGATGGCCCATGTTGACCGTTTCGGGCCCGACGCCTGGTTTTCCGATGCCGAGCGTCTGCGTCCCCTGCGCACGATCACCCACTTCCGCCAGGTGAGCTGGTACGGCCGCAATATCGATTTCACGGTGCAGGTACTGGCCTGCGACTCCGATACTTACCGGCTGCGCAGCGAGCTCTACCAGGGGGACACCCATGTGGGCTCCCAGGAGTGTCTGATGGGGGCTTTTCTGGACCACGAGCGTGTGGCCCTGCCCGATGCGGTCCGGGACAGCCTGAGCCGGGATGTACTGGGAGATCCGGAGCCGCTGCCCCCGGAAAGCTACAGTGAGTTGGCCACGGACCTTTCCCGTTTCCCGCTGCATCAGCAGCTTACCCCGCGCTATGCGGACCTGGATGCGGACAGCCAGCGTGGGGAGGCGGCCATTGCACGCTATATGGAACAGGCCCGCTTCGGCGCCATGCGCCGCATTGATCTCAAGGGCCTGGGCATCCTGATCGCGGGCCTGGATATGACCTTCCGCCACTACCGGCCGGGCTGGAAGCCAGTGGATCTTGCCGCCGGGGTATCCCACACCGGTAATACCTCCTTTCACCTGACCGGGGGCGCGGCAAGTGTGGACGGCATCCACGCCGTGGCTAACAGTGTCATGGTGCTGGTGGACGAGGAAACCACCCGGCCCACACCGCTGACCGGGGATATCCGCCGGCAACTGGACGACCTGTCGATCTGATTCCCCTCTATACCGGGCCCTCCTCCGCATCTGCCATGACCAGGCCTGGCCATGGCAGAATCCCTTGATCCACGCTCGCCGTTCAGTTCGTCGGAACCGACGATGGGCGAGTCCGGCAATGCTCCCTACACTGGATTCCACCAAATGGGGGACTTCCAGGTCCTCAACAGCAAGCACACTGGGGACCGCCCAGGGGAGACACTGCATGATGAACACAGCATTACATACGATGACCAAGGCCGCCATCACGGCCACGCTGGTTACCACCGCATTGGCGGCAACACAGGTTTCCGCCCGAACCCTGAGTTATGCCGCTGTCTACCCGACGGGCTCGGAGGCCGACAAGGCCGTCAATATCTGGGCCGACAAGCTGGCCGAGGCTTCCGGCGGCGACCTCACCGCCAAGGTCTATCCCATGTCACTGCTCAGCGCCGCGGAGATTTCCGCCGGGGTACGGGACGGCATTGCGGACGTGGGTTACCTGCTGACGGTGTACTTTCCCTCCGAGTACCCCCACATCAACCTGATCAACGAGTCGGCCATGCAGACCAACCTCATTGATCCGGAACGGCTGAATGGCCTGGGCACCTACGCCTTTGAAGGCGCCATCACCGAGTTCATGTTTTTCAACTGCCCGGAATGCATGCAGGAACTGGAAGCCCAGAACCACGTCTACACCGGCAACGTCGCCAGCAGCGGTTACGGCCTGGTGTGCAGCACGCCCGTCGTCAAGCCCGAGGATATGGAAGGCAAGCGCATGCGGGTTGCCGGCTCCCACTGGTCGCGGTGGGTGTCCGAGTTTGGTGGTTCCTCGATATCCATGACCATCAGTGATATTCGCGAAGGTCTGGGTCAGGGTGTACTGGACTGCACTATCTCGTCACTGCCGGAAATCACCAATCTGGGGCTGCTCGATGTGGTCACCGACGTCACCGTTGACCTCCCCGGTGGCATTTACGCTGGCGCCAGCGGTGCCAGTGTCAACGGAGATGTGTGGAAATCCCTGTCGGAAGACGACCGCCGGGCACTGCTCCGGGCCGGTGCCGACCTTACTGCCCGCACGCCCTGGCTCTATGAGCAACAGCAAGAAGCCGCTCTGCAGGCCGTGCGCGACAACGGCGGCAACATACACAACGTCACCCAGGAATTCCGCGATGCCACCCAGGAGTTCGTGAAACAGGACCTGAAAACCATCGTTGAATACTACAACGACCGGTACGACGTTACCCGGGGTCAGGAAATGCTGGATGAGTTCGCCGGCATTCTCGACAAGTGGGTGGACCTGGTTCAGGGCGTCGAGTCGGTGGAAGAACTGGCAGATCTATACTACGACGAGATCTTCGCGAAGGTGGATGTCAGCAGCCACGGCCTCTGAGACAGTCGTAACGGCGGGCTCCCCTGGAGCCCGCCGTTTGCAAACCGTGTCTGAAACGACGCAAATGATAATCAGGAGGAAACATGGCTGGTCCACTTAGCGGCGTCAGAATCATAGAAATGGTTGGCTTGGGTCCAGGGCCTTTTTGCGGCATGTTGCTGGCGGATATGGGCGCGGAGGTCATCCGCATTGACCGTCCCGGTGCCGGTAAAGATGGCGCCTGGAAGTTCGATGTTCTGGCCCGGAGCCGTAAAACGGTGTGCCTGGACCTGAAGCAGCCGGAGTCCATCGAGGCGGTCCTGGCGATGATGGCAAGCGCCGATGCGGTCATTGAAGGTTTCCGTCCGGGAGTGATGGAGCAGCTGGGTCTGGGCCCCGACCGCTGCATGGACCGGAATCCGGCGCTGGTTTTTGGCCGTATGACCGGCTGGGGTCAGTTTGGCCCCCTGTCCAAGGCTGCCGGCCACGATATCAATTACATTGCCATTAGCGGGGCACTCCATGGCATCGGCCGTTCCGGCGAACCGCCGGTGCCGCCGCTGAACCTGGTGGGTGATTTCGGCGGCGGCGGTATGCTGCTGGCGGTCGGTGTGCTGGCGGCCCTGCTGGAGGCGAAAACCTCGGGCCGGGGGCAGGTGGTGGATGCCGCCATGACCGACGGCTCGGCGCTGCTGACCGCGATGATGCACGGCTTCAGGGCAGCGGGACAATGGTCGGACAATCGCGGCGAAAACCTGCTTGATACCGGCGCCCACTTTTACGAGGTCTACACCTGTGCCGATGGCCGCTATGTGGCCCTGGGGCCCATCGAACCCAAGTTCTACAAGGAACTGATGGATCGCTGTGGCCTGGATCAGAAGAATTTCGAGCCACAGATGGACCAGAAGAGCTGGCCCCTGCTGAAGCTGAAACTGGCGGACGTGTTCCGCAGCCGTTCCCGGGACGAGTGGTGTCAGCTCCTGGAAGGTACCGACGCCTGCTTCGCACCGGTGCTGGACTGGGACGAAGCGCCCCGGCATCCCCACAACCGGGCCCGGGAAACCTTTTTCGAGCTTGATGGCGTCACCCATCCAGCGCCGGCCCCCAGGTTCAGCCGAACCCCGTCTGATCCACCCCGGGCTGCGGCGCAGCCAACGGACCAGGTGGCGGACGTTCTTGCACAATGGGGAGTTCCGGACGACTTGATCCGCACCCTGAATCAGGCTCCCAGCAACTGAGGAAATGACCATGTCGATTGATTTTACCCCCCGCTGGCTCGACGAAGAGCTTTCCATGTTCCGGGAGAGCGTTGGGCGCTTTCTGGAAGCGGAAGTGGCACCGAAAGACGAGGAGGCCCGCAAGCGCGGACACGTCGGTTACGAGCTCTGGCGCAAGGCCGGCGAAATGGGCATCCTCTGCACTGACATTCCCGAGGAGTACGGCGGTGCCGGCGGTGATTTCCGCCACGAAGCGGTGGTTGCCGACGAGATGGGCCGCCGCGGCCTGACCGGCATGAACCATTCCGTGCATAGCATTGTGGCTCACTACTTTCTTAACCACGGCACTGACGAGCAGAAGCAGAAATATCTGCCCCGAATGGCCCGGGGTGAGCTGGTTGGGGCCATTGCCATGACCGAGCCGGGCACCGGCTCAGACCTGCAGGGGATCCGCGCCCACGCCAAAAAAGACGGCGAGGATTATGTCCTCAACGGCTCCAAAACATTCATTTCCAACGGCTACTTGGCCGGTGTGGTGCTGGTGGTGGCGAAGACGGATACGTCACTGGGTGCCAAGGGCATGTCTATTCTCATCGTGGAAGCTGAGAACAAGAAGGGTTATCAGGTAGGCCGGGTTCTCGACAAGATCGGCCTCAAGGCCCAGGATACCGCTGAGTTGTTCTTCGAAGATGTCCGCGTGCACGAGAGTGATCTACTTAGTGGTGTGGAGGGCCGTGGCTTCATTCAGCTGATGTCGGACTTGCCTTACGAGCGTCTGTTTATCGGCGTTGGCGCCCAGGCAGCGATGGAAGGAGCCTATCACGCCACGCTGGACTATGTTCGCGAACGCACCGCCTTCGGCAAGCCCATTGCCGATTTTCAGAACACCAAGTTCAAACTGGCGGAAGTGGCCACCACCATAAAGGTGGGCCGGGCCTTTGTCGACGAATGCATCGAAGACATGCTGGCGGGCAAGCTGGATACCACCAAGGCGTCTATGTCGAAACTCTGGGGCAGCGAGAACCAGTGCCGGGTGATCGACGAGTGTCTGCAGCTGTTCGGCGGCTACGGCTACATGAACGAATACATGATCGGCCGGATGTACACCGACGCCCGCATCCAGCGGATATACGGCGGCACCAACGAGATCATGAAAGAGGTGATTTCACGGTCCATGTAGTAGGTGCTGATCTTTAGCCGAGGAACCCGCGGAAAGAAAGACAAGGATTAGCCACGGAAGACACGGAAAGAAAAGACAAAAACATACTGTAGGCGGGCAACCTCAACATCAGAGCCCTCCCGCAACAAAAGCTTTATTTTTCGTCTTTTTCCGTGTTCTTCCTTGGAAAATCAATGTGTTATCGTTTCTTTCGCGGCTAAACAATTCCCAGCCGCCGGGCGATGGCCACCGCCTGGGTCCGGTTGTTGGCATTGAGTTTGGAATTGATGTTGCGCAGATGCGTGCGCACGGTGCTGTCGGAGACGAAGAGTTTCTCCGCCATGGCGCTGTTGGAATAGCCCTCTGAGAGCAGTTGCAGCACGCGGAGTTCCTTGCGGGTCAGGGGGTCCAGCTGGGGGTCTTCGGGCTCGGCCAGACTGGTGTTTTCGCCGATTTCCGGGCCGAAGGCATCAATTAGTGACTGTATATAACCGGAGAGGATGGGATCGCTGCGCTCGCCGCTTTCCTGCATGCTTTGGTTCAGCAGTATCACCAGGTTGCCGGCGGCGGCCCCCTCGTCCACGATCAGCCGAAGATAGCCTTCCGTGGACGCCACCTGCAACACTTCCCGCAGTATAACGAGAGCTTCCCGCAGGCGGGTACTGCGGTGCAGGGCGATGGTCTTGAGCAGTTTCAGTTTGAGGGCGCGGCGGTAGCGCTGTTCGTCATTGGCCTCGCTGAGCTCCCGCTCCAGGGCGGGCAGGGCACTGTCCGGATTGCCTGCCAGTATCTCCCAGCGCAGGCGGGCGACCTCCAGGTATTCCAGATCGTTTGCCGGTAGCCGCAGGGTCTGTACCCGTTGCCACAGGAATGGCTCATCGGCCCGTTCCATCTCCTCTCGGGCGGAACCGGTGCGGCCCTGGAGCAGCAGCAGCCGCGAGCGTTCCAGGCGTGTGGTGGCCACCACACGGTTAAGCTGGCGTACATGACCCAGGTGTTCGAGCTCCGTGAGAATGCGGAACGCCTGGTCAATGTCCCCCTTACTGAAGGCGATCCGCGCCAGCATGATGTCGCTGAGCAGCATGTGATCCGGCAGGCCCACATCCCGGGCCAGGGGACCGTAGACATGCAACAGGCGGGCGGCCAGTTCCAGCTGGTTGGTTTCATAGATGGCGCCGGCGTGGAGCACGCCGGCCCAGGCATTGCCGTTGGCCTGGCTGAACGACGAGGCCTGGCGGGTGGCGCCCACCGCCAGGCGGAAACGGGCCGCGGCTTGGCGCTGGCGTCCCTCCTGCATGTCGATGATGCCTTCCACCGACTCCGAGTACATGACATTGAAGGAGCTGGCGTGGGTGCCCTGGGCATCCCGGGCGCCGTCCAGCAGCTGCCGTGCCTTGCCGTACAGGCCCATCACCGAATAGGTGCTGGCCATGGAATTGATCATGGCCATATCCGCGAAGGGCTGGCCCGTGGGCAATGCCGGCAGACCTTCCTCTCCCGCCTCGATCGCCTCTTCCTGACGGTCCATGACTGACAGCATGAGCGGCCGTATTGCCAGCACATGGGGCCGGATGGCGGGATTGGTGGAATGTTCCAGACCGGTTTCGACCAGCAACTCCATGGCTTCGGTGGGCCCCCGGGTAAAGCACAGGGCCCAAACCCAGATCATCTGCAGGGACTCGTCCTTGCGCAGCTGTTCCGGGGGCAGGCTGGAGATCCAGCGTGCCAGCAGGCGCATGCGGCCCTGGGATAACAGGTTGCTGGCGTGGGCCTGGAGCAGAAACATGGCGCGCTCGAAGTCACCCCCCTCCAGGGCATGGTCGATGGCGGGTACTGGCCGGGCCTGCTGTTCGTACCACAGGGAGGCGGCTCGGTGGAGCTGGGGGATTTCCTCCGGGCACTTGGCCAGCAGCTGGGATTTTAAAAATTCCGCGAACAGGCTGTGATAGCGGTAGGTGTTCTCGTCACTGTCCAGCGGCGTCAGAAAGGTATTGGTGGTGGCCAGGTGGTGAAGCATGGCCTGGGCATCAGTATCCGGCAGCAGGGCCCGGCACAGGGAGCAATTCAGGTGCCGGAGAATACTGGTGCGCAGCAGGAAGCGCCGCACCGGGGCCGGCTGCAGGGCGAGCACATCGTGGGCCAGGTAATCAGCAATGGTCTGATTGGCGCCGGAGAAACGATCAATGAAGGACTCCGGGGAGCTGTGGCCCTCAAGTGCCAGGGATGCCAGCCAGAGCGCGGTGACCCAGCCCTCGGTACGGGTATGGATGCGCAGCAGGTCTTCCTGGGTCAGGGCTAGCTGGCGTCTCGAGATCAGGAAATCACTGGTTTCCTCCACACTGAAGCGCAGCTCCGGCGCGTCGATCTCCAGCAACTGACCGCGGGCCCGCAGGCGGCCCAGGCCCAGATCCGGCAGGCTGCGGGAGCCGATCACGAACTGGCCGCGCCGGGGCAGGTACTCGAGGATTTCCTTGATCAGGCCAATGACCGCGGGATTCTGGATGCGCTCGAAGTCGTCCAGGAACAGGGTGAAGGCAGACTGGTGTTCCGACAGCCGCCCCACCACTTCCAGCGCGGCGTCTCCGGATGAGGTCACCGGGTGCTCGGAAAGGGATGGCTCGTCGGGGCCTTCCTGGGTCAGGCGCGATACCGCCGCGTTGAGATGCCAGAGAAAGCGGGAAACGTCATTGTCCGCGTCGTCCAGGGTCAGCCAGGCGGTAACAATGCCTTCCTGCTCCATCTGAGCCATGCACTGGGACATGGCCGTGGTCTTGCCAAATCCGGCCGGAGCGCGCACCAGCACCAGCCGTGCAGCCGTGGCGGACAGTATCTTCTGGCACAGGCCGGTGCGGGGCACCTGGGCGGCCCGCGAGGTGGGTGGGTTGAGCTTGCTGGCCATCACCACGCGATTGGGCGCATTTGCAGGGGGCATTCAGTTGATGTCCTTGTGTTCGGTTCCAGACGCCCGGACGATATCTGGTCAGCGGCGCCAGGAGTCCGGTATTTAACCGACCCGGCCAGCAGGGTGTTGTTGGCGTATTCCGGTAGAGAAAAGTCAGGTTTTCAGTCTAAATCCTGCGCTCTCCGTCCGCAAGTATATAGCAAACGACATAAAGCCCGGGAAGTCAGTTGCATGGCCACAGCAGTCAGGTTTTCCTGTTTTACCTTTCCGTGTACCTCCCGGCATCCTCGCCCCGGTGGTCCGGAATTCGTCGGATGCGACGATGATGCTGACAGCAGGACTGTTAACCTGTGCCGGTAAATGCTCATGGGGTGCCAGTCAGCGCCTGCATGAGTTTGGCTGAACACAAAGTGGAAGGACATCCTATGAAACTTGATTCGTCTATCAGTGCAGTCGTCACCGGCGGTGCCTCGGGGCTGGGCGAAGCCACTGTACGCCTGCTGGCCGCTTCCGGTGTAAAAGTGGCAATTTTTGACTTCAGTGCGGAGAAAGGCGAAGCCGTTGCCGCCGAATTGGGGGGCGTATTCTGCAAGGTTGATGTGACCTCTGAAGAGGATGTGGACGCGGCGTTTGCGAAATCCCGCGAGGCCATCGGCCAGGAGCGCATCCTTATCAATTGCGCGGGCACGGGCAATGCCTTCAAGACCGCCAGTCGCGCCAAGCAGACCGGTGAGATCAAGCATTTCCCCATGGCCGAGTTCGAGAAAATCATCCAGATCAACCTGCTGGGCAGTTTTCGCTGCGCCGCCAAAGCCGCGGCCGGCATGCTCAACCTGGAGCCGCTGGAGGATGGCGAGCGCGGTGTGATCATCAACACCTCCTCGGTGGCGGCCCAGGACGGCCAGATCGGCCAGGCTGCCTATTCCGCGTCGAAGGCCGGTGTGGTGGGCATGACCCTACCCATGGCCCGGGACCTGATGGGGGATGGCATTCGGGTGAACACTATCATGCCGGGGCTGTTCAATACCCCGCTGATGCAGGGGCTGCCGGACAATGTCAAAGAGGCACTGGCCGCCTCGGTACCTTTCCCCAAGCGTCTGGGGGCACCGGAAGAGTTTGCTTCGCTGGCGGAAGTGATGGTTACCAACAGCTACTTTAACGGTGAAAGCGTGCGCCTTGATGGCGGTATTCGCATGGAGCCCCGTTAAGGTCCTGTAACCGGAATTTGAATTCGTCTGTTTCGACGACGCCAGTGTGCCGCGGTAACGGAACACTGGGGGCAACTGATAAAGCACTGGCCAAGTGCCAGCAACACGAATCAATTTGCTGTCATTGCCGTGACAGCCGCAAAGGAAATGATAATGGCAGAAGCATATATTGTTGCAGCAACACGCACCGCCAGCGGCCGCCGCGGCGGCCGCCTATCCGGTTGGCATGCCACCGACTTGGCGGGCCAGGTACTCAACGATCTGATCGATCGCACCGGTGCCGATCCGGCACTGGTGGATGACGTTATCATGGGCTGTGTCAGCCAGATTGGTGAGCAGTCCACCAACATCGCCCGTAACGCGGTGCTAGCGTCCAGGCTGCCGGAGTCGGTGCCGGGCACCTCCGTTGACCGCCAGTGCGGCAGTTCCCAGCAGGCGCTGCACTTTGCCGCCCAGGCCATCATGTCCGGCTGTCAGGACGTGGTGATTGCCGCCGGCGTGGAAAGCATGTCCCGTTCCCCCATGTTCTCGCCCATGGCGCTGGCCCAGAAAGCCGGTATCGCCGAGCACTACATGGGCCCCGGCATCCGTGCGCGCTACCCGGATATCCCGGAATTCAGCCAGTTCATGGGCGCGGAAATGATGGCCCAGAAATACGGCCAGAGCCGTGATGACCTGCACCGCTTTGCCCTGGAAAGTCATCGCCGCGCCATTGCCGCCACTGAGGCGGGCCGCTTTGAGCGGGAAATCCTGCCGCTGCAGGCGCGCATGCAGGACGGCACAGTCCTTGATGAGATGCACACGGTGGACGAAGGTATTCGTTTCGATGCCACCCTCGAAGGCATCGCCGGCGTCAAACCTATTCAGGAAGGGGGTTTTATCAACGCCGCCGTCGCCAGCCAGATCTGTGATGGTGCCACCGGTGTCATGGTGGTCAGCGAGAAGGGCCTGAAGGCTCTGGGTGTGAAGCCCCTGGCCCGGATTCACCACATGAGTGTGATGGGTCACGATCCTGTGATCATGCTGGAGGCGCCGATTCCCGCCACCCTGGCAGCGCTGAAGAAAGCCGGCCTGAACATCAATGACATTGACCTGTTCGAGGTCAACGAAGCCTTTGCATCAGTACCCCTGGCCTGGCTCAAGGTTACGGGCGCTGATCCCCAGCGTCTTAACGTCAACGGCGGCGGCATTGCCCTGGGCCACCCCCTGGGGGCTACCGGCACCAAATTGATGACCACCCTTGTGCACGCCCTGCATGACCGTGGCGGCCGTTATGGCCTGCAGACCATGTGTGAAGGTGGTGGCATGGCCAACGTCACCATAATCGAACGTCTCTGATCCAGCGCCATGTTTGCGGGCTGTCAGCATGGCCCGCAAGCCGCTGACTCTTGCGTCCGCGGTCGCAGCCTCCGGAGCCAGGCTGCTGAACAAAAACAACAGCCATCCCTGAGAGGGATGGGGAGGTCAAGCGCATGTTTGCAATTGGTCGCATACTCGCCTGGATTACCAACTTAACCACCATGCTGGGTGGTCTGGCGATTGCCCTGATGATGCTCCATATCGCGATGGACGTGGCGGGGCGTTACATTTTCAATGCCCCTATTCCGGGTACGATTACCTTCGTGTCCTACTATTACATGGCAATTGCCGCCTTCATTCCCCTAGCATTTGCCGAGCAGAAGGATGCCCATATTTCGGTGGAAGTGGTCACCGAGCACCTGCCGGCGTGGATTCGCAATAATCTTGAGCGTCTGTCGATGCTGCTGTCGATCGTAATCTTCAGTCTGCTGGCGGTGCGCACCTGGGGAGAGGCCGTCAAGAAATTTGAGCTGGGTGCCTCCGTAGTGCAGGGCAATTCCGACATCCCCATCTGGATTACCTATTACACGCTGCCTATCGGGGCCGCCCTGATGGTGCTGGTGTTAGTGTACAAGCTGGTGGCCAACTGCATGGGTATTGAGTCCGCCCTCGACACTGAGCGCGCCATTGCCGACGAACTTCCACCCGCCGACTGAGAGAACAATAATGAGTGATGTACAGATCGGATTATCAGGTCTTGCGATACTGGTGGTATTGATCGCCATGCGGGTGCCCATCGGTATTGCCCTGATTAGTGTGTCCTTTGGTGGTCTCTGGCAGCTGATGGGCTGGAATGTGGCCTGGGGCTCCCTGGGGATCATTCCCTACCAGTTCGCTACCAACTGGGTGCTCAGTTCCGTGCCCATGTTCCTGCTGCTGGGTTTTGTCTGCTATCACACTCAGCTCACCCAGGGCATGTTCCGGGCCGCGCGAATGTGGCTGTCCGGGGTGCCCGGGGGTCTGGCGATCGCGGCGGTGTTCGGCTCCGCCGGGTTTGCTGCGGTCTCCGGGTCATCCGTGGCCTGTTCCGCGGCCATGGGGCGTATAGCTGTACCCGAGATGATCCGCTACAAGTATCATCCCGAACTGGCCACCGGCACCGTGGCGGTAGCGGGCACTATCGGGGCCCTGATCCCGCCGTCCATCATCATGATCCTCTACGGCATCATTGCCCAGGAGTCCATCTCCGGTCTTTTCCTTGGTGGCATCAGTGCCGGCATCCTGACCGCCGTGGGTTACATTGTAGTGATCCTGGTGCGGGTCAAACTCAATCCTTCCCTGGCCCCGGACACCAATGAAAGCTTCCCCCTGAAGGACAAGATCTGGGCCCTGAAGGATACCTGGCCGGTGATTCTGATCATGATCGGGATCTTCGGTGGCCTCTTCGGTGGCGTATTCACCCCCACCGAGGCTGGAGCCGTCGGCGCCTTCCTGTCCATGGTGGTAGCGGTTATCAAGCGCAGCATGACCTGGGAGCGCTTTCGCAATGCCATCCTGGAAACCCTGCTGACCACCGCCGCGCTGATCATCATCGCCGTGGGCGCGAGCCTGCTGACCCGGTTCTTGGCCCTGTCCGGTGCCGGTGACTACCTGTCGGAGCTGATCATCGGCATGGATGCAAGCATCGTAATAGTCCTGCTTGCCATCGTGCTGATCTATATACTGCTGGGGATGTTCCTGGAGCCCATCGGCGCCATGCTGCTGACCCTGCCCATTGTGCTGCCGATCATCGACAACGCCGGTCTGGACCTGCTGTGGTTCGGTGTGGTGCTGACCAAGCTGCTGGAAATCGGCATGATAACCCCGCCCATAGGCATGAACGTGTTCGTGATTAAGAGTGTGGTGGGTAATCTGGCGACCACCAGTTCCATCTTCCGGGGAATCTTCTGGTTCCTTATCATGGACTTGTTTGTGCTGCTGTTCCTGATGGTGTTCCCGGATTACATTCTCTACCTGCCTTCAATTATGAAGTGATAGGCTCGTGGGAAGCCTTCGGCCAGGTGCCGGTGGCTTCCTGTCATTACCCGGACAATACCCCCTCTTTTTTTCCGGCAACTTCCACGAGTAATTTCTTAGACGTTAGTGGTGCACAAACAGCAAAGAATAGTCTTTACTGGTGCTTCGTGTATTCATAATGGGGAAGAGCTAGCAATGATAACGCAAACCAGACTGGTTGCACGGTACCGTGCTGCTGGCGGGTGTTGCAATGGCGCCACTGGCCCAAGCCACAGACCTGCGATTCGCGTCCGATTATCCTACCAACGCTATCGCCCGCGTTGCCCTGAAGATCTTTGAATCCAAGCTCCAGGAATACTCAGACGGCAGCCCCATTGCTTACTAAAGAAGTGCTTAAGGCTAACGGTGGCGATAGGGGGTGTACGGCGAAGGAGCTGGGTATCAGTCGCTCAACACTGTGGCGCAGACTAAAAAACACGTGACAATCCGGTCAATCTTCCAGCCCCAAAATCATCGACCTGTAGAGGTCAACTAATCCCGGACAGTATTTTAAGGTGTTCATCCTGCTGATGTATGTGATCGACGGCATGGGCACGCTCTATGGCGTCATTGTCGGGGCAACCCTGTTTACCCTGGCCCAGAACTATCTGCAGGATCTGCTCAAGTGGGTGGGGCTATACCGAGGGCATTCCCTTCGTTGCGGGGCTCACCGGTCCCGACAACTGGCTGCTGTGGTTTGGTCTGATGTTCGTGCTCAATGTCTATTTCTTCCCCCGCGGGGGTGGTGGGCCAGCTGCGCATCTGAACCCTGCGCCGGGCCCAGAGGAATTCACCGTCGAAGGACGCGGTGGTAGTGCCTGGTAGCCGTATCGTGTGAGGATTCGTCGGAAGCGACGATCCATCGTCCTGGCGGGTGGGTCCAGACTGTGGGCCCACTCATGAACAGGACTACGACCATGAACGAGCCCGGACAGAATCGCCGCTGGGTGCTGCGCAAGCGCCCCGAAGCGGACATCTCCGCCGACAATCTGGAACTGGTGACAGAGCCGGTACCGAGACCCGCCGAGGGCGAGGTGCTGGTGCGCAACTTGTACCTGTCTCTGGATCCCACCCATCGGCTGTGGATGAGTGACCGTGAGCAGTACCTGCCGCCAGTGCAGGTGGGGGATGTGATGCGCGGTGGCACCCTGGGGGTAGTGGAGGAATCACGCTCCGATGCGTTCCGGGCCGGTGATATCGTCAAGCCCGCGGTAGGTAGCTGGGAGAACTACAGCGTCATGGCCGCAAAAATGGTGCGGCCGGTGAAGCCGGATCCAAAGCTGCCCCTGTCCGCCTATATGTCGGTACTGGGCTCCACCGGTATCACCGCTTACTTCGGGTTGCTGGATATTGGCCGTCCGCAACCGGGGGAAACCGTCGTGGTGACAGCGGCCGCGGGGGCAGTTGGCTCCATCGTGGGGCAGATTGCCAAGCTCAAGGGCTGCCGCGTGGTGGGTGTCGCTGGAGGGCCGGAGAAGTGCCGCTGGCTCATCGAATCCCTGGGCTTCGACGCCGCCTTCGACTACCGCAACGACGACCTCAGCCAGGCCCTGGACCAGCATTGCCCGGAGGGTGTCGACGTGCTCTTCGAGAACGTGGGCGGAACCATCATGGACGCGGTCTTCTCCCGGCTTAACCTCAATGGCCGCATGGTTCTGTGCGGGCTAATTTCCGGCTATAACGACGAACGTCCGCTGCCGGGGCCCACGGACTTTGGCCGTATCCTGATGAAGCGGCTGACGGTGAAGGGGTTCATCGTCAGCGACTATGTCCCCCGCTTCCAGGAAGCCCTGGATGATTTGCAGCAGTGGGTGGCCAATGGCGACCTGCAGTGGAAAGAGCACATCATCGACGGCATCGACAATGCCCTGGATGGCCTGTCTCTGCTGTTCAGTGGCCGGAACGACGGCAAGCTGATGGTACGCCTGTCCGACGAGCCTTAGTGAGGTTCATGCCCCGTCTGGCTGGTGCCGGACCGGGCATGAACGGCCTATTTGAAGGGCGGCTCACCCTGCCAGTCGAAAAACTCCGGCATGTCCGTGGATACCCGGTTGGGATATTCCGCGGGGCGCTTTTCCAGGAATGAGGCCACGCCTTCACAGGCGTCTTCCGAGGCGCCCCGGGCTTGGATGGCGCGGCTGTCCAGCTCATGGGCCGCCATCGGATGTTCAGCGCCGACCATGCGCCACAGCATCTGCCGGGTCATCGCCACAGATACCTGGGCGGTATTGTCGGCAATCTCCCGGGCAATGGCCACTGCGGCGGGATAAAGCTCGTCTGGCGCATGCACCGAGCGCACCAGCCCTCGTTCCCGGGCCTCATCGGCATTGATCAGGCGGCCGGTAAAACACCATTCCAGCGCCGTGGACAGTCCCACCGCCCGGACATCGTCGTCGGCATCGGTCAGGTCAAAGGCCCGGATCAGCTCCTGCATCATGGTCAGATTGAAGGCATTCATCTGCTGGGGCCGGTTCAGGGTGATGGTGGCGATGGCGTCCTCCACCGTCAGGGACAGGGTTTCGAATTCCGGTGTGTTCATGGTCGGGCGTTCTCCTTTGAAGGTTGCCAGTCGAGCACGTGTTGACTATCGCTGCGCTCACGGTGGTTATCGCTTTACTGGGGTCAGACCGGCCTCAGCCGGCGATCATGGCGGAGCAGCCGCCGTCCACCATCAGGCACTGGCCGGTGGTGTGCTTGCTGGCGTCGGAGGCGAACAGCACGATCGCACCCTTGAGGGCCTCGTCGTCCCCTATCTGCTGCAGCGGTATGTTTTTCCTGAGGCCCTCATCGCCATGCTGCTCCTTCAGGCCCTTGGACATCTTGCTGGGAAAATACCCCGGACCGATGGCGTTGACGGTGATGCCGTGGGTGCCCCATTCCGCCGCCAGGGCCTTGGTAAAGGTGACCACCGCCCCCTTGCTGGTGTTGTACCCCACCGCCAGCATGAGGTCGCGGTTGCCACCGATGGAGGCGTTGGAAGCGATGTTGATGACGCGGCCATAGTGGCGGGGAATCATGCTCAGGCGGCCCACTTCCCGGGTCAGCAGGAACAGGTTGCGCACATTGAGGGTCATCACCTTGTCCCAGCCCGCCATGGGGTAGTCTTCGGCCGGTGCCCCCCAGGTGGCGCCGGCATTGTTCACCAGAATGTCGATGTGACCCAATTCGGCGATGGCCCGGGCGGCCAGGTCAATGACCACCTCTTCGTCCCCCAGGTCCGCCACCATGGGGGTGACGTCAATACCGGCGGCGCGCAGCTCGACGGCGGCGGTTTCCAGCTCCGCTTCCTTGCGGGCGCTGATTACCAGGCGCGCGCCAGCCTCCCCCAGGGCGTGGGCCATTTGCAGGCCCAGGCCCCGGGATCCCCCGGTAACCAGGGCGGTTTTACCCTTCAGGTCAAACAGTTGCTGGACGCTTCTTGGTGTGGTGTCGGTCATGATCAGACTCCGGATCGGATTGGACGGAAGAAGAGGATGGTGGTTAACCCTCGTTGATCCGGGATTGCGGGTCATCGTCCGTTGCGACGAAAGTGCCTGTAACCGGCACTGCCGGCAATGGAGATTCCGGATTCGTCGTTTCGGACGATGCTGTGACAACCCCTGACGGCGACTATGACAACACACCATACAACGGGAGCAGACCGCAATGACCACCTATACCGCTGTCGATTATCAGGTTAAGGGCCCGGTTGCCTGGGTCCGCATGAGTCGCCCGGACGCGCTCAATGCCTTCAACGTGGATCTGCGACAGGATCTGCTGGCGGCGCTGGGGCAGGCGGACACGGATCCGCAGGTACGGGTGATTGTGCTGGGTTCCACGGGCCGGGCCTTTTGTGCCGGCGCCGACCTGATGGAAGAAAAGCCTGCCGGTCATGACGTCACCGATGAACTCATGCAGGAATACTTCCCCCTGATCAATGCCGTGCGCACCTCCAGCAAGCCGGTCATCGGGGTTGCCCCCGGAGTGGCGGCGGGGGTGGGCGCTGCCCTGCTGATGGTCTGTGACCAGGTGGTGATGGCGGACGAGGCCCGTATCTACCTGGCCTTCAGCCATATCGGGCTGGTGCCTGACGGCGGCGCCACCTGGCTGCTGTACCAGAATCTGGGCTATCAGCGGGCCTTCGAACTGATCGTCGAAGGCGGCAGTCTCGGGGCCGATGCCTGCCAGCGCCTGGGTATCAGCAATCAGGTAGTGGCGGCGGATCAGCTCGACACGGTGGCTACTGAAATCGCCGGCCGCCTTGCTGAACGCTCGTCCCTGGCCACGGCGGAAGCCAAGAAACTGCTGCGTGCGGCAGCCAGTGTCTCGTTTGAGGACAATTTTGCCGCCGAGGCCCGGGCCCAGAAACGCTGCATGAACAGTGACGCTTCCAAAGAGGCGATTGCGCGCTTTCGCGCCAAGGCCGCCAGCAAGTAAGTGGCGCCGCCTTGACGCGGAGGTCTTTGAATCGGAACCGAACAACAATCAGGGGTAGCCGTTTGCCATGACGGACCATACCGACAATCTGCAACAGGCCCTGGAGGGGGCGGTCCGGCGTTTTCTGCCCGGGGCCGACGTGCGCAATCTGAAACGCCTGACCGGGGGCGCCAATCAGCAGATGTGGTCTCTGGATGCGGTTACCCCGGACCAGAGCACCGGCCTGATCCTGCGCCAGGCCAGCGACTGGAACCAAGGCGCCGACGAGACCCTGGCCCTGAACAACGAGGCGCGACTGCTGATCCGTGCCGCCGAACACGGCCTGCCGGTACCCGCGGTGCATTACGTGCTGACCCCGGAGGATGGCCTGGGAGTGGGCTACCTGATGGCGCGGGTGGAAGGTGAAACCCTGCCCCAGCGCATTCTCCGTGAGGAGCGTTACGCCAGCGCCCGGGCCCGGCTCGCGCGCCAGTGTGGCGAGGCCCTGGCGCGGGTACATCAGCTGCCGGTGGCTGACCTGGCATTCCTGCCCCGGGCCACCGCGGAGGAGGCCGTAAGGACCCTGTACGCCGAATATCAGGGCTATCAGGAGCCGCGACCGGTGTTTGAGCTGGCGTTCCGCTGGCTGCGGGACAATCAGCCAGCATTGCCGGCCACCCGGACCCTGGTGCACGGTGACTTCCGCAACGGCAACCTGATGGTGGACGACGACGGGCTGAAGGCCATTCTCGACTGGGAAATGGCCAGTGTGGGGGATCCCATGGCGGATCTGGGCTGGATGTGCGTGAACTCCTGGCGCTTTGGCCAGATTGATCTGCCCGTGGGTGGCTTTGGCCGCCGCGAGGAACTCTTTGCCGGCTATCGGGAGGTGGCCGGCGTAGCGCCGGATCCACAGCGGGTTCGTTACTGGGAGATCTTTGGCACCCTCAAATGGGGGGTGATCTGCCAGAAAATGGCGGCCTCTTTCGTTGCCGGCCAGGATACCAGCGTCGAGCGTGGCGCCATTGGCCGCCGCGCCTCCGAGGCGGAAGTGGACCTGCTGCGGGAACTGGTACCGCTGGCGGTTGCCAATCCTGAACCAAAACCCTGAGCGGGAGACAAGCACATGCAGGACCTGCCCCATAACACCGACCTGCTGGACGCGGTTGCCGGTTTCCTCAAGGACGACGTCCTGCCCGAAGCCGAGCCGGCAGTGGCGTTCCGCGCCCGGGTGGCCATCAACGTGCTGGGTATGGTGACCCGGCACCTGCAGCAGAACCCGGTGCCCGGTGACCCCCGGGAGCGTGAAGCCCTGCAGGCTCTGACCGGCAAGAAAGGCACCATGGCGGGCCTCACCACCGAACTCTGCCGCCGCATTGCCGACCACAGTATTGATCCCGGTAATCCGCTGCTGCGGGACTACCTCTGGCAAACCACCCTGGCCAAGGTGGCGGTGGACCAGCCCCGGTATTCAGGGTACCGGCGTGCCCGGGAGCAGTGGCAGGCATTTCAGGATCCGGCGCCGGAAGACCAGCGCGACAGCTAATACTTGTGGCCGGCGGCATGGGCCGCCGGCCACTGTAATTCGTTCAAACCAACCGGGAGAGCAACACCGTGGATTTCAACCTGCCCCAGGAACTCACCGACTATCTGGCGGAGCTGGATACGTTTATTGAAAACGAGATCAAGCCCCTGGAGAACCGGGACGATAACATCCGTTTCTTCGATCACAGGCGCGAATGGGCGCGCACGGACTTTGATAATCAGGGCCTGCCACGGGAAGAGTGGGAAGACCTGCTGGCCCAGGTGCGCCGTATTGCCGACAAGGCGGGCCACCTGCGCTTCCCCCTGCCCAGGGAATTTGGTGGTAAGGATGGCTCCAACCTGGCCATGACCGTAATCCGGGAACATTTTGCCGCCAAGGGTCTGGGGCTGCACAACGATCTGCAGAATGAGCATTCCATCGTCGCCAACAACCCCTTCGTGTTGCTGTTCCGGGATTTCGGCACCCCTGATCAGTACGCCCAGTTTGTCGACGGCATGCTGGAGGAACGCTACAAGCTGGCCTTCGGCCTGACCGAGCCGGATCATGGTTCCGATGCCACCCACATGGAAACCCATGCGGTGCGCGAGACCCGTGATGGCGTCGACGGCTGGCTGGTGAATGGCGAGAAAATGTGGACCACCGGCATGCACACGGCCACCCACTGTGTCACCTTCGTGCGCACCGAGGGCAAGGACGGGGATGCCAAGGGCATCACCGCACTGCTGATTCCCTCGGAAACGCCGGGGGTGAAGGTGGAAGAATACCTGTGGACCTTCAACATGCCCACGGACCATCCCCGGGTCAGCTTTACCAATGTCTGGGTGCCGGATACCACCGTGTTCGGACCGCTGCACGGTGGTCTTGCCATCGCCCAGCACTTTGTTCACGAAAACCGCATTCGTCAGGCCGCCTCCAGCCTGGGCGCGGCCAATTACTGTATCCAGGAAAGCGTCAAATATGCCCGCCAGCGCAAGCCTTTCGGGCAGGCCCTGGCCAAGAATCAGGCGATCCAGTTTCCTCTGGTGGAGCTCAATACCCAGGTAGAAATGCTGCGCCTGCTGATTCGCAAGACCGCCTGGGAAATGGATCAGCTGCCCAAGCCGGAAGTGGAAAAGCAGCTTTCCGACAAGGTGGCCATGTGTAACTACTGGGCCAACCGTCTCTGCTGCGAGGCGGCGGACCGGGCCATGCAGGTGCACGGCGCCATTGGCTATTCCCGTCACAAGCCCTTTGAGCACATCTATCGTCATCACCGCCGCTACCGCATCACCGAGGGTGCCGAGGAAATCCAGATGCGCAAGGCCGCCGCCTTCCTGTTCGAGTATCTGGGCCCGAACCGCTGGCGCGATGAATGAGTATTAGCCAGTAAATCGTTTACAACACCGAATCGAGATGACAGAGGATCACCATGTACCTGATCCAGTTCCTGCACAAAGCCAGACGCCAATGCCCCGACGATGAGGCGGTGGTTTTTGGCGACCGTCGCCAGACCTACGGTGAACTGACGGACCGGGTAGCGCGGCTGGCCGGAGTGCTGCAGCGCCTGGGCATGAACACTGACGACCGTATCGGCATTCTGGGCCTCAACTCCGACCGCTACATGGAGCTGGTATTTGCCTCACTCTGGGGTGGCGGTGTCTTCAATACCGTCAATATCCGCTGGAGCGCCCCGGAAATCGCCTATTCCCTGGACGATTGCCAGACCCGGATCCTGTTCGTGGACGACGAATTCGTGTCTCTGGTGCCCACCATCGGCGATAAATCCGAGGCCCTGGAAACCCTGGTCTACATGGGTGAGGGTGCCTGCCCCGAAGGTATGCAGGATTACCGCGAACTGCTCCGGGACGCGGAGCCGGTGGCTGATGCCATGCGCCACGACAGCGATCTGGCGGGCATTCTCTATACCGGCGGTACCACCGGCAAGCCCAAGGGGGTGATGCTTAGCCACGGCAATCTCTACGCCAGTGCCCTGAGCACCATCATTCCGGACTGTCGCATGGACCGGATCGTGGGGCTGCACTCCGCCCCATTCTTCCATGTGGCGGGTATCGGCCTGATCCTGCAACTGGCCATTCGCAGCGGTACCCACGTGGTGCTGCCGCGGTTTGATCCCCAGGCGGTGATCGAGGCCATTGCCCGGGAGCGGGTGGTGGAAACCTTCCTGGTTCCAACCATGCTGCGGGCGGTGCTGACTCACCCGGATTTGGACAGGCATGACCTGTCCACCCTGCAGTGCCTGATCTATGGGGCATCGCCCATCGACAGTACGTTGCTGAAGAAGGCAATGGACAAGCTGCCCAATGCCCGCTTCCTGCAGATGTACGGTATGACCGAGCTGTCACCCACAGTCACCATGCTGGCGCCCGATGTGCATTCCGATCCGGCCATGCACGGGCGCCTGATGTCGGCTGGACGGCCCACCCACATTGCCGAGGTGCGCATTGTTGATCCCATGGATCAGGAAGTGGAGCTGGGCCAGGTCGGGGAAATCGTGGCCCGGGGTCCGATGGTGATGCAGGGCTACTGGAACAAGCCGGAGCAGACTGCGGAGGCCATCCGTGAAGGCTGGATGCACACTGGCGACGCCGGCTATATGGATGGCGATGGCTACCTGTTCCTGGTGGACCGGATCAAGGACATGATCGTGACCGGTGGTGAGAACGTCTATTCCGTGGAAGTGGAGGATGTCCTGCTACAGCGCCCAGAGGTATCCCAGTGCGCGGTCATCGGCGTGCCCGATGAGAAATGGGGCGAGCGCGTGCACGCGGTACTGGTCCTGAAAGAGGGCGAAACCCTGGACGAGACCGCGATCACCGCATTCTGCCGCGAGCACATCGCCAGTTACAAGTGCCCGCGCAGCTACGAAGTACGGGACGAACTGCCCATGTCCGGAGCCGGCAAGCTGCTCAAGTACAAGCTCAAGGAAGGCCACTGGCAGGGCCGGGGCCGCTCAATAGGGTAAGCGACGATGAGCGGTGTCCGGAAGCCTGCAATCATGCTTCTGACGATAGCCTGAACAGAACAATAACAGGGGCGGCGATGCCGCCCGGAACTGACACTGGAGATACCATGAAACTGAACAAACTCTCGACCATGACACTGGCTCCGGTCCTGCTCAGCGGCCTGATGCTCAGCACGGCCGCCAGCGCCGAGACGCTTTCCCATGCGACCGGCTACCCACCCAATTCCATTGGTTCCAAGGCGGCGGACGCCTATGCCGAAGCGCTCAAGGATATTTCCGGCGGCGACCTCAGCGCCAAGATCTACGCAGGCTCCCTGCTGAGCTTCTCGGAAACCGCGCCGGGCATACGCGACGGCATGGCGGACTCGGGCTTCGTGCTGCTGTCCTATTACCCCGCTGAATTTCCCACCTCCAACCTGGTGGCGGAAATGAGCATGGCGGTAAACCTGGAGGACGTGGAAGCCAGCCACTCCGGCCTGGCCTATCTGGGGGCGCTGTCGGAATTCGTGTTCAAGAACTGTCCTGAGTGCGTGGAGGAATTCGCGGCCCAGAACCAGGTGTTCACCGGCGCCTCCGCCAGCTCCAGCTACATGCTGCTGTGCAACCAGTCGGTCGCCACCCTGGACGATGTGAAGGGCAAGCGCATCCGTAGCGCGGGCCCCCAGTGGGCCCGCTGGGCCGAAGTCGTGGGCGCAACGCCGGTCACCATGTCCGTGAGTGACTCCTACGAAGCCCTGAGCCAGGGGGTTCTGGACTGCAGCGTCAGCTCCAGCGTGGATCTGGATATCTTCAAGCTGCGGGAAGTGATAACTGACATCACCCCGGCTGTGCCCGGCGGCGTTTACGGCGGTACCGCGGTGAACAACGTCAACCTGGATGTATGGAAAGGTCTCAGTGAGCAGGACCGCAAGGATGTGCTCAAGGCGACCGCGGTACTGGGTGCGGTGATCAGCTGGGACTACCAGGTGGGCGCTGTGCGTGAACTCGAGGGCGCTGATGACGCGGAGATCACGGTACACGAAACCGGCCCGGAACTGCGCAAGGTGACGGACGAGTTCATCCGCAACGACATGGTCAATATCGCCAGTATCTACCACGTGCGTCATGGCATGGAGAATGCCAAGGAAATGGTCGACACCTTCCGCGATCTGCTGAAAAAGTGGGTTGACCTGGTGGAAGGCGTGGACAACGTCGATGACCTGGCGGACCTGTACTGGAATGAGCTGTACTCGAAAGTGGATGTGAGCAGCTACGCGCTCTGATTCCGTCTTCACCTGAGACTTCTGGGGGTGCCCTCCTGCGGGACAGCACCCCTTTTACTGTTATGAGGTCACCCATGAAATCATCCGAAGCCACCGATCTGGTGGCCTTCCGTGACGAGGTGCGGGAATTCCTGGACACCCACGCCGACGACGAGATTCTCGAGGCGGGCCGCAAGACCACCGGTTTTTTCCCGCCGTTTGAGCAGGTCATGAAATGGCACCGTATCCTTCACAGCCGCGGCTGGTCCGCTATCCGCTGGCCCCGGGAGTACGGTGGTACCGGCTGGGATACCCCGCGCCAGCTGATCTTCGAGGAAGAGTGCCGGGCCAAGGGGGTGCCACTGTTGCTGCCCCAGAGCATTGGCATGGTGGGGCCCGCGATTATCCACTACGGCACCGAGGAACAGAAACAGCGACATCTGCCAGGCATTGTGTCCGGGGAGGACTTCTGGGCCCAGGGTTACTCCGAACCTAACGCCGGTTCCGACCTGGTAGCACTCAAGTGCCGGGCGGTGCGGGAAGGGGGCCACTATGTCATCAATGGCAGCAAGACCTGGACCACCTACGCCCACCACGCCAATCGCATGTTCCTGCTGGTGCGCACCAGCACCGAGGGCAAGCCCCAGCAGGGCATCAGTTTCTTCCTGCTCGACCGTCTTGACCTTGAGGGCATCGATATCCATCCCATGAAGGGCTTGGACGGCGTACCCGAACAGTGCGATGTGTTCTTCACCAACGTCCGGGTGCCCCTGGACAGTTGCCTGGGGGCGGAGAATGACGGCTGGTCCGTAGCCAAATACCTGCTCGAACACGAGCGTGGTGGCGGCACCTCCTTTGCCACCACTTTCCGCCATGAACTGGCCCTGATCCGGGGCCTGGCCGGTCGCAGCGGGGATGGTTTCGGTGGCGTGCTGGCGGACGATCCCGTCTTCCAGGATCGATTCACCCGCCTGATGCTGGACGTGGACACCCTGGATGCCACCGAGGAGGCTTTCCAGGCCATGACCAAGGGGTCTCCCGAGTCCGGCCCCATGAGTTCGCTGATCAAGATCACGTCCATGGAAACGGTACAGCGCATCACCGAGCTGGGCATTGACGTGGCGGGAACGCCTTCGCTGCCACTGCAGTTGCTGGCCCTGACCGTGGGCAGTGGGGTGGAACCCCTGGGGGATGAGGACGTGCTCACATTGATGCCCAGGTACCTGAACAACCGCGCCGCCAGTATTTTTGGTGGCAGCAATGAAATCCAGCGCAACATCATCGCCAAATCCCTGCTGCGTTAAGGAACCGGAGCTATGACCTGTCTCAATGCCGAAACCCACTCCATGCTGGACCACAGCGTGGACCAGTTCACTGAATCCGAATACCGCTTCGAACAGCGCCAGCATATCCAGCTGCAACATCAGGGCCAGGCGCCGAAACACTGGCAGCACTTTGCCGACATGGGCTGGCTGGGCATTGCCTTTGCCGAGGAACAGGGCGGCCTGGGCGGTGATATCGCCGATACCCTGGGCCTGATGCGCCGCTTCGGCCGCGCCCTGGTGACGGAGCCCTACGTGGTGGTAGTCGGACTGGCGGGCCAGCTCATCGCCGGGGGCAGCAATGAAACCCTCAGTGAAACTCTGCTGCCAGGTATCATCTGCGGTGAACGCCGGGTGATCCTGGCCGGCAACGAGGCCGATGCCCGTGGCAATCCCTATTGTATCGGCGTGCTTGCCGAGGCCGATGACAGCGGTTATCGCCTCAGCGGTGAGAAAACCGAAGTCCTGTTTGCCCGGGGCGCCAGCGAGCTGGTGGTATCGACCCGCAGCAGCGGCTCCTGGTGCTCGCCCGAGGGCATTGACCTGTTCGTATTGCCCCTGGACACCCCCGGCGTGACGGTGACAGAGTACCCCATGATGGATGGCCACCGGGGCGCCAATGTGAGCTTTGACGGCGTCACCGTCGACGCCTCCCGACGGCTGACCGCAGCCGGAGCCGCGGGGCCGCTGCTGGCCCGGGTGCAGCAGGGTGCCACCCTGATGCTGGTGGCCGAGGCCCTGGGCATCATGGAGACCCTGCTGGACAAAACCCTGGCCTATACCCGGGCCCGGAAACAGTTCGGTGTGGCACTGGCGGAGTTCCAGGTGCTTCAACATCGGATGGCGGACATGTATATTGAGCTGACCAACACTGAAAATCTGTTCCGCCAGACGGTAGCCCGGGTAGACACCTCTCAGGGCGATGCCGGGGCCCGTATTTCCCGGCTCAAGGCCCGGATGGGGCTGGCCGGGCGTTACATTGGTCAGCAGGCAATCCAGCTTCATGGCGGTATCGGCATGACAGACGAGCTGGATATAGGGCATTATTTCAAGCGCCTGACTGCCCTTGATATTCTGATGGGCGGAACGGAATTTCATATAAAGCAAATCTGGCAGCAGTCCCTGGCTGGTCCGGCGGCGGTGTAACATCCCGCCAGACCACTGAAGCCGTTGCCCCTTGGCCCCGTCCGGAGCTGTGGGCGTCATGCTGCCGTGACGGAGAGAAACTATGACTGATCTGGACAGCTTCCGGGAACAAACCCGGGCGTGGCTGGAGGAAAACTGTCCCCAGAGCATGCGCTCCCCATTTCGCAGTGATAAAGATGTATGCTGGGGCGGCCGCAGGTGGACCTTCCAGAGCGAGGACCAGCGCCTGTGGCTGGAGCGGATGGCGGACAAGGGCTGGACCGCGCCGGACTGGCCGACCGAATATGGTGGCGGCGGCCTGAGCCGGGAAGAGCACAAGATCCTGCTGGAAGAAATGGCACGCATCCAGGCGCGGCCGCCCCTGAACAGCTTCGGTATCTGGATGATCGGGCCGGCACTGCTCAAGTTCGGCTCCGAGGCCCTCAAGCAGCAGCATCTGCCTCCTATCGTCCGGGGTGAGATCCGCTGGTGCCAGGGCTACAGCGAACCCGGCGCCGGTTCCGACCTGGCGGGCCTGCAGACCCGGGCCGAGGACAAGGGCGATCACTTCATCGTCAATGGCCAGAAAATCTGGACCTCCTACGCCGACAAGTCCGACTGGATGTTCGCGCTGGTGCGCACCAACCCCGATGTCAAAAAGCAGGAAGGCATCAGCCTTGTACTCTTTGACATGGAAACGCCGGGTGTTTCCACCCGCCCCATCAAGCTGATCTCCGGCCAGTCCCCCTTCTGTGAAACCTTCCTGGACGATGTCCGCGTGGAGAAAGACCAGGTGGTGGGGGAAGTGGACAAGGGTTGGAGCATTGCCAAGTATCTGCTGACCCATGAGCGCAGCATGATCGGCAATATGGGCAGTACCGCCGCGGGCCAGAAAACCCTGCCCCAGCACGCTGCCGAGGCCCTGGGCCTGGAACACGGCAAGCTGGCGGACCCCATGCTGCGGGCCGAGATCGCGGACTGGGCTGTGGAGGCCCAGGCCTACGAGCTTACCGCCGAGCGGGTCCGGGACCAGGCCAAGGCGGGGCAGGGCGTGGGCAACACTTCTGCCATGCTCAAGTACGCTGGCACCGAGCTCAACAAGCGTCGCCACGAGCTGATGATCGCACTCTACGGCAGTGATGCCATGATCTGGGAAGGCGAGGGCTGGCGCGAACAGGGCCTGCCCCAGCAGTGGGCGCGCTCCAAGGGCAACTCCATCGAAGGGGGCACCTCGGAGATTCAGCTCAATATCATTGCCAAAAACATTCTTGGACTGGGTTAACCGGTGGCGGAGACAACCATGCAGAAACTTGTACTGACGGAAGAACAACAGATGCTCCGGGACGCCGCCCACAGCCTGTTCCAGGAACAGGGGCCGGTGTCGCAGCTGCGCAAACTGCGGGATGACAAGGACGAACTGGGCTACGCCCCAAGCTTCTGGAGCCAGGCCGTGGAACTGGGCCTGGCCGGAACCCTGATCCCGGAAAGTCACGGCGGCTCCAGCTTTGGCCATGTGGGCATGGGCCAGGTGATGGAAGAGGGCGGACGTACCCTGACCGCGTCACCGCTGTTCGCCACCGGTGTGCTCGGGGCCAGTGCCCTGATGCTGGCGGGTTCGGAGCAGCAGCAGAAACGCCTCTCGGACATGACCGCGGGCAGTCATTTCACCGCCCTGGCCATTGACGAAAGCGGCCGCCACGCCCCCAGCCGGGTCACAACCCGGGCCGAGACCAAGGGTGACGGCTACACCCTCAATGGTCACAAGACCTATGTGGTGGACGGCCATATCGCCCACACCCTGATCGTCTCCGCCCGTACCGGCGGCGCTGACCGGGACGAGAACGGCATCAGCCTGTTCCTGGTGGACCCGAAGGCCACCGGGGTGACCGTCACCCGCACCATCATGGCGGACGGCCGTAACGCCGCCATGGTGGACCTGAAGGACGTTGCCGTGGAGGCGGACGCGCTGCTGGGCAAGGCCGGCGAAGGCTACGCGACCCTGCAGTCGGTACTGGATATCGGCAATGCCCATCTGGCGGCGGAGCTGCTGGGGCTCGCCAGCGAGGCCCTGGATCGCACCGTGGTGTACATGCAGGAGCGCAAGCAGTTTGGTGTGCGCATCGGCTCCTTCCAGGCCCTGCAGCACCGGGTGGCACATCTGTGGAGCGACCTGGAGCTGCTCAAGTCCTGCGTGCTCAAGGCCCTGATGGCCCTGGACGCCGATGACAGCGACGCCTCGGCCCTGGCCAGCCTGGCCAAGGCCAAGGCCAGCAAGGTGGCGGAACTGGCCACCAACGAGGGTGTGCAGCTTCACGGCGGCATGGGCATGACCGATGAATACGACATCGGACTCTACCTCAAGCGCGCCCGTCCGGTGCAGCTGTTGCTGGGGGACCAGCGTTACCACGCTGACCGCTATGCCACGCTCCGGGGATTCTGAAGCCCGCTAAATGCTCCAGGAAAACACCCCACCGGCCGTCGGCCGGTGGGGTGTCTGCTTTGCTTTCCTGTGTTTTTTCGTCCCGCCCGCCAAAACTGCCCTGAGGCATCAGCGCTGACCGGATCGTTACTCGGCGAGTATCAGGTCGTGCTCTGACGTGGGTCTCTGTCCGGTAACGGGATTCAGGGCCGCCAGGGAATTGCCGAACAGCTCCGCCACCCGGACCCGGCCCACCGCCTCGCCGGCACGCCAGTTGATGGGCTGACCATTAGGGGCCCGCACCAGGGTGCCCGGTTCGTGAACCGTCAGCTCCATACCCTGCTCCAGGCCATTGGCCCGGCCGGCACTCAGGTACAGACGACCATCATCCGCGCGGAAGGCCCGCAGGGTCCAGGGAGCGATGGCGGCCTTGTCCCGGGCCAGGTCCAGGAGGGCCTGTGTGGTGTCATCCGTGTCCAGGGAAACCGAAGGATAGATCGCACCCACGCTGCTGTCCGCCACAACCGCCTCGGAGTCGCCTTCCACGGTGATTACCATGCGGGTGCCGGCATAGACCGCCAGGGCCCGGGCGCAGGCCAGGGAGCTGGCGTCATCGCACTCCGGGCTGCGGGCCATGGCCTCGCTGAGATCGGCACGAGGCACCACACGGAAGCCATGGTCCGGAGCGGCCTGGGCCAGGGCCCTTGATTGCCGGCTGGAAAGGCCGGTCACCGCAAGGTTGGTGAGAATGCGGCCGCCGGTATTGGCTACCACTTCGCCGCCACTGGCGGGGGCACTGCCATTGGCATTGCCGGCATCACGGCTGGCGGATTCGCCGCCGCCCTGTTCCCAGAAGGGCCGCTCCCAGTTGGACTCTTCCCGGTCGAGGCCGGCGGAAGAGTCCACCACGGCAACCTGTTCACGGGCCTGCTCGGGGGAGACGCAGCCGCCGAGCAACAGGCCGGCTGCGGAGGCCACCAGCCAGGGGGTGATTCTGTGCTTTTGCATCTTGGGCAAACCTGTATCAAAAGGGGATGAAATTCTGGTTCCCCATAAAAGCAAAAAGAGCGGGTCAGGGCAATGCCCTGACCCGCTCGGGGGTCGCTAAGTGACCTGTTTAACGCAAAGGCTTAAAACTTGACGTGCATGTTCAGGCTGGCTGCCATCAGATCCTCGTTAGCAAAGCCAACGCCACCTGTCAGAGGAGACAGGGAGTTGCCTGCGGTGGTGGCCACATCGTTTTCAGTCAGCACACCGAAGGTTGCCGAGGTGGATACCGCACTGTTGATCTGGTAATGCGCCTGCAGGTCGTAGAACATGGGCTGTCGTCAGCAGATCCGTTATCCACGTTCAGCATGCCCAGAGCACCCCGGAGGCTCAGCTGGGAGTTGATTGGCAGGATGGCTTGGCCGGCCACAATGTACTCGTTAAAGTCCTCGAGACCCAGACCGCCGCCCATGCGGTACAGGCTGGTCGGATTCGCGGTGGAGTCCGGGTTGTTGTTGATCAGGCTGGAATAGGTATCGAAGCCATTGGAAATCAGGCCGCCGTCCTGGGCCGCAGCTGCCTGGAAGTTCAGCTCGACGCCACCGACAGAGGTGCCAAGCCGCACGTACTCAGCCCAGCCAGCATCATTGAAATACTGATTGGGGGTGTTGGCGGGACTTGTTGTCGAGCTGCCTTCAGTGAAGGTGAAGCCCGCGGTCAGAGACAGGTTGTCAGTCAGGTTGCCGCTGATATAAGGAGAGACTAGGTGAAGCCCGCTGAGGACATAAGCACCGGTGGTGATGTTTTCGTCTTTAGCATTTTCGAACCAGTGTACGTACAGCAGGCCAACGGTGAAGTCGGCAGCTTTGGTCACCAGGCCCAGGCCAACCTGATCACCATTGTCCAGGTTGGTGAAGCTAGTGGCGTCCCGACGACGGTCATACAGTGCCAGCAAGGTACCCACACCGGTCGGTGTGATGGTCAGGATCCGGTCACGACGGTCGTCGCAGACCAGGAAGCAATTGTTCCAGTTGGCAGCCTGACGGCCTACCCGCAGGATGGTGCCATTGGCAAACGGAACCTGGGCATAGCCCATGTCCAGGCGGGTATTGTCGCCGCCGCTGCTGGGATTGTACTGGCCTGTAGCGCCCGGGGAAACCGCGGTGCCACGATCGTCACCCATCCAGCGGGAGCCTGTGAGCTCAATGCTGGTGTGAACCGACACGCCGGTGTTCTCGTCTTTGAAGTCTGCCTTCAGGCGGAGATAGTTGGCCCAGCCGGATCTGGCCGGTATCGACATCGGCTACAGCATCCGTGAGGAGCGCCGCAAGGCGGGTGAGGACATTCCTCCGAGCTGGATGGACAAGGCCGTCTGGGCCAGAAAACCATGGCCGGTGTCTACAAATACGAGGAAGGCAACCGCAAGCCCATTGTCGATCCCAAGGTGGACGAGCTGATCGCCGAGTTCCGCAAGGAGCAGGACATCGAGTCGCGGGAGATCAGTGACAAGGAAATTCTCGAGCGCTGCATGTACGTGATGATCAACGAAGGCGCCAAGATCCTCGAGGAAGGCGTTGCCTCCCGTTCCCTGGACATCGACGTGGTGTGGATCTACGGCTATGGCTTCCCCTCCTACCGCGGCGGCCCCATGTTCTGGGCCGACCAGGTGGGTCTGGACAGCATTCTCTTCACGGTCAGGAACTTCCACAGCAGCCTCGGCGACGACCAGTGGAAGCCCGCGACCCTGCTGGAGAAACTGGTCAGCGAAGGCAGGAAGTTCGACGATCTTTAATCAGGATCAGCCGCGGAAAGAACGATTAGCCGCGGAATCCGCGGAAGTACGCGGAAGAAAAGACACGGATTAGCCACGGAACGCACGGAAGAAAAACCAAAGAATATTGGTTGCGGGTAACCTCCGCATTCGGTGGTGCCCGCCGCAAAAAGCGCTTTTACGCTTTTCTTTATTCCGTGTCCTTCCGTGGGTTCCGTGGCAAATCAGTCTTTTTATCTTTTTCCCGCGTACTTCCGCGGTTTCCGCAGCAAACAACCATCTTTTCACAGAGGACATTCCAATGTCTGAAGCTGTCATCGTCTCTACGGCCCGTACCGGGCTGGGCAAGTCCTACCGGGGGGCCCTTAATAACACCCACAGTGTGGATATCGCCGGCCATGTGATTCGTCACGCGGTTGAGCGCGCGGGTATTGATCCCGCCATCGTGGAGGATGTAATCCTCGGTGCCACTTTCCATGAAGGCGCCCAGGGCAAGAACATGGCGCGGCCGGTGACTACCGCGGGTGTATCCATCAACCGCTTCTGCAGTTCCGGTCTGCAGGCCATTGCCATGGCCTCCCAGCGGGTGGTGTCGGAGAAGGTTCCGGCCATGGTCGCCGGCGGTGTTGAATTCATCGGCATGGTGCAGAACGACAAGCTCAATCAGTTCCATGCCACCAATGACTGGCTGATGAAAAACAAGCCTGAGCTTTACATGTCCATGATCGAGACGGCGGACATCGTGGCCCAGCGTTACGGCGTCAGCCGTGAGGCCCAGGACGAGTATGCTCTGACCAGCCAGCAGCGCACCGCCGCGGCCCAGGAAGCCGGTCATTTTGACGACGAGATCGTGCCCTTCGACGCCACCATGCTGCTGAAGGACAAGGAGACCGGTGCTGTCAGCGAGAAGCAGGTGACCCTCAAAGGTGACGAGTGCAACCGTCCCAACACCACCCTGGAAGGTCTCGCCAGCCTCAATCCGGTGCGTGGCGAAGATCAGTTCGTTACTGCCGGCAACGCCAGCCAGCTCTCGGACGGCGCTTCCGTGTGTACGGTGATGAACAGCACCTACGCCGAGAAGAATAACATCGAGCCCATGGGCATTTTCCGCGGTTTCGCGGTGGCCGGCTGTGAGCCCGATGAAATGGGTATTGGCCCGGTGTTTGCCATTCCCCGCCTGCTGGAGCGCGCAGGCCTGAAGATGGACGACATCGACCTGTGGGAGCTGAACGAAGCCTTCGCCTCCCAGGTGGTCTACTGCCGTGACCGTCTTGGCATCCCCATGGAGAAGCTGAATGTCAATGGCGGTTCCATCTCCATCGGCCACCCTTACGGGGTCACCGGTTCCCGCCTCACCGGCCATGCCCTGATCGAGGGTAAGCGCCGGAGCGCCAAATATGTGGTGGTAACCATGTGCATCGGCGACGGTCAAGGTGCCGCCGGCCTCTTCGAGGTGGTGTAAGTAGCGGTGTAAGCTGGGGGCGAATGGGAATTCGCCCCCCCTTTTTTTGGTAGTGTTTCGCCGTTCCCCGGGTCCGCAACTGATAGCAACAGGAGAAAACATCATGAGTCGTCAGGCAAAAGCCGTGGTTTGTCGTGAGTGGGGCCAGCCGATACAGGTTGAGACCATTACCGTTGATGACCCCAAGCGTAATGAAGTCACCATCAAGATGGCTGCCTGTGGCGTCTGCCACAGTGACCATTCCGCCACCACCGGCAAGATCCAGTACCCGCCACCGCTGGTGCTGGGTCATGAAGGTGCCGGTGTGATTGTCGCCGTGGGCGAGGGTGTCACCGATTTCAAGGAAGGTGATTACGTGGTCAGCACCTTCATCACCATGTGCGGCAAGTGCCGCCAGTGCGTTCGTGGTCGTCCGGTGCTGTGTGAAAACGCCCGCAAGTCTTTGTTCACCCTCCCTGACGGCAGCGTCCGCACCCACGGTGAGGATGGCGCCGACCTCAATGTCTTCGGTGCCTGCGGGGTTATGGCGGAATACGCCACCCTGCACGTGGACAACTGCGTTCGCATCGAAGAGGGCATTCCCCTGTCCAGTGCCGCCCTGGTCGGTTGCGCGGTGATTACCGGTGTCGGCGCGGTGTTCAATACCGCCCGCCTGGAGCCGGGTTCCCGTGCCGCGGTGTTCGGTGTGGGCGGGGTTGGCCTCAACGCCATCCAGGGCTGCCAGACCGCCGGTGCCGAGATGATCGTGGCGGTGGATACCAGCGCTGAAAAGCTGGAGACCGCGAAGCAGTTCGGCGCCACCCACACCATCAACATCAATGATGTGGAAGACGTCAGCAAGGCCCTCAAGAAACTCAGCGGCGGCGTCGACTACGCCTTCGAATGCGTGGGTGCCGGCGCTGTGGTGGAACAGGCCTACAAATCCCTGGCCCGGGGCGGTACCGCCGTCGCGGTAGGTGTGGCGGACATGAAGGACAAGACCTCCATCGGCACTTTTTCTCTGCCCGCCGACGAGCGCACCCTCAAGGGCAGCTGGCTGGGTTCGGCGCGCCCCCAGTACGACTTTCCCCGAATCCTGGCGCTTTACAAGGCCGACAAGATCAAACTCGATGAACTGGTCACCCGTACCTATACCGTCGATGAAGCACCGCAGGCGTTCGAGGACATGCTCGCCGGCAGGAACGCCCGTGGCGTAATCGTATTCGAGTGATTCCGTTATTCCATTCCTGATCACAGGAGCACAGCAATGAACGAACTCAACAAGAACTACATCAATGGCCAGTGGGTGAACTGGTCCGGTCCCATGATCGATGTCCATGAAGCGGCCACCGGCGATGTCTTCGCCCGGGTGCCGGCCTCTGACCGTGCCACCATGGAGCAGGCTATCGCGGCGGCGAATGCCGCCTTTGAAAGCTGGTCCGAGACCTCCCTGGATGAGCGCATCAAGGTGATCGAGCAGCTTCACAAGGGCCTCAAGGAGCGGGCGCCGGAAATCGCCGAGACCATCAGCCGGGAAGTAGACATGCCCATCAAGCTGGCCAGTGGCATTCAGGCGGGCATGCCGGTCATTGTTACCGAGAGCTATCTGAAAATGTGGCCGGATTACAGCTTCACCGAGCAGTCCAGCAATTCCGAGGTGCAGTACACCCCGGTGGGCGTGGTGGGTTGCATCACCCCCTGGAACTACCCCCTGCACCAGGTAATTCTCAAGGTGGTCCCGGCCCTGGCCGCCGGCTGTACCGTGGTGCTCAAGCCCAGTGAGATCTCTCCCCAGAGCGCGTTTATCTTAGCGGAAATCCTTGATGGTACCGACCTGCCCAAGGGTGTTTTCAACCTGATTTGTGGCCGGGGCCAGGAAGTGGGCGATACCATGATCAAGCATCCCCTGGTGCGGATGGTGTCCTTCACCGGTTCACCCCGCACCGGTCACCTGATCGCCCACGCCGCCGCCGACGACTTCAAGCGTATTGCCCTGGAGCTGGGCGGCAAGTCGGCCTCGGTGATCCTGCCGGATGCGGATCTGAAAGCGGCGGTAAAAGGCACCATCAACAACTGTCTGCTTAACTCCGGCCAGACCTGTACCGCCCTGACCCGTATGTTAGTTCCGGCGGACAAGCACGATGAAGCCTGCCAGCTGGCAGCCGAAGTCGTGGCCAAGATGACCCCCGGCAACCCCCTGGACGAGAACACCCGTCTGGGTCCGCTGGCTTCCGCTGAGCAGCGGGACCGGGTGCTGGATTACATCCGCCTGGGCATCGAAGAAGGCGCCACTCTGGTGGCCGGTGGTCCGGAAGCGCCGGAAGGCCTGGACAAGGGCTATTTCGTGAAGGCCACAGTGTTCGGGAACGTCAAGCCCGACAGCCGCCTGGGCCAGGAAGAAGTCTTCGGCCCGGTGCTGTGCATTATTCCCTACCAGGATGAGCAGGAAGCCATCCGCATTGCCAATGGCACCCTCTACGGTCTCTCCGGGGCGGTCTGGTCCGGCGACCAGGAGCGGGCAAAGAAGGTGGCCAGCAAGCTGCGTACCGGCCAGGTCTTTGTCAATGGTGGTGCCTTCAACCCGCTGGCGCCCTTTGGTGGCTTTGGGCACTCCGGCATCGGCCGCGAATTCGGCAAGTGGGGCCTGGAGGAATTCCTCGAGGTCCGTGCCCTGCAGCTGTAACGCCGGCCGAAAAAGTAAGATGATAGGGGTCTGACCCTGTGCGGGCATCTTCCGGTAAGCGGATGGTGCCCGTTTTTCGTTACGTTACTATTTGATGAGGATAAGCGCGCAATGAGCAGTATCTGGACCACCGTCCCCACGGTTGAAGGCATGTTCGAACGCACCCGCAACCCCGCGGTGGAAGTTATGGGCATCGAGTTCCTGGAAGTCGGTGACGATTTCATCCGGGCACGCATGCCCGTGGACAAGCGTATCGTGCAACCCTTCGGCATTCTTCAAGGCGGCGCCAACCACTGTGTGAAGAAAGAGAACACCGTCTGCGTGGGTCTGGAAATCAACGCCAACCACATCCGCTCGGTCACCTCCGGCTGGGTTTACGGCACCGCCAGGCCTCACCATGTGGGCGGTTCCACTCAGGTCTGGGAAATCCGCATCGAGACCGGGGATGGCAAGCTGGTGTGTCTCTCCCGCATCACCATGGCGGTGATCAATGCCTGAAGCCGGGTCGCGGCGTTCGGCTGGTGGCGCATGAAGACTGGAATCGGGTCGCGCGGAGTCTGGAGATTGCCCGGGTTCGACGACATCCACGATTGCCACCCACACCCCTGATCGCCGCCATGGTTCCGGGCTTCGGGTGATTTCACCCGGGTTCGATGGACTCGCAGCATGGATGAGCTATCATCTACCCGTTTCAGGCGCTCTGTGTCGCCACTGACGGGTGGTGCGGGGCAGTCTCAAAGGCGGCTAGGGCACTGGCAGATGGCTGGTGCTCAGCGGCTATCGACAACGAAAACCGGAGGTATACTGTGGAATTGGGTCTGAAAGGCAAGAACGCCGTCGTTACCGGCGGCAGCAAGGGAATCGGACGCTCCATCGCCCTGGCACTGGCGGCGGAAGGGGTAAACGTGGCGATCTGTGCCCGTCGTGAGGGGCCGCTGAATGCCACCCTGGCAGAGATCGAGGCACAGGGAGTGAAAGCCTATCGCGAGGCCTGCGATGTGGGTGACGAAACCAGCCTCCATGATTTCCTGGACAACGCCCGTCAGGCCCTGGGCAGCGTTGACATTCTGGTGAGCAATGTGTCCGCGTTGGGGGCGGGCAATGACCTTGAGGCATGGGATGCCAATGTGACCCTGGATCTGATGGCGTCGGTACGGGCGGTGGAGAAGGTGCTGCCTTGGATGCGGGAAGCCGGCGGCGGCAACATCATCCTGATGTCCTCCATTTCCGGCATCGAGGTTGGCACCACCCGCCCCTATGCCGCCACCAAGGCCGCGCTGATAAGCTACGGCAAGTCCCTGGCGGTGGATCTGGGACCTGCGGGCATCCGCGTCAACACCATCGCCCCGGGCTCCATCAAGTTCCCCGGCGGAGTCTGGGACAAGGCCGAGAAAGCCAACTCGGCGCGTTACCACAGCACCCTGGCCAGAATTCCCTGGGGCCGCTTTGGACAGCCCGAAGAAGTCGCCAACCTGGCCGTATTCCTGGCTTCCGACGCCGCCAGCTGGGTCACCGGAGCGTGTATTCCCGTAGATGGGGCCCAGCACCGGTCTAATATGTAGTTTTTTAGCCGCGGATTCCGCGGCAGAGCCAGCCAGTCAAGGCCTATCCCCCAACAGGATCCGTGCCGCCGTGCAGGCTTCCTCCACTTCCTGGGGGTTGGGCTCACGGCCGATGATCACGTCGCTGTAGAGGCAGGATTCCGCCAGTCGCACCATGAAATAGGACAGGCTCTCCAGGCGGATGGGCAATTCCTGGATATGACCCTTATCGATCTGTTCCTGAACCATGCGGGTGTTGGCGTCTACTACACGCCGGGGGTGCCTTGCCCTCGACACCCGGTGTTGGAGCTTGCGGCATCGTCGATGCAGTTGGCGAAGATGTCAAACGCCTCAGGCCGGGCGACAAGGTGCTGCCGGTCGGCGGTGGACTTTGGTCTGATACGGTGGTTGTGTATGAGCGCATGGCGCCCTTGGCGCCGGCGGCCGCCGACCCTGAGCAGGCGGCGATGATGCGTGCGAATCCTGGCACCGCATATCTGCTGCTGACAGCGATGGCAGACCTGGCTCCGGGCGACTGGATGGTGCAGAACGCTGCGAATTCGAATGTCGGCAGGATGGTTATCCGCTTCGCCCGTGAGATGGGCCTGCACACGGCCAATATCGTGCGCCGGCACGAAGTGACCGGCCTCCTGAAGGAGGACGGTGCGGACGCGGTAATTGTAGATGACGGCAAAACCGATGTGGCGGAGGCCGTCGCACGAGCGGTCGGAGCTGCCCCCAAAATCGCCTTCGATGCCGTGGGCGGAAGGGCGACAGCCACACTCTCCGCGGCGGTGGCGTCGCGCGGCACGGTCGTGGTCTACGGGCTCCTTTCGGGCGAAGACAGCATGCTTAACGCGCGCGACCTCGTATTCCGTGACGTTTCGGTCCGCGGGTTCTGGCTTGCCGACTGGTATGACACGGCCACCTCGGAAGACATGCGCGGGTTGCATGGGTTTCTCGAACGGAAACTGGTTAACGGCGTGATCCATTCACCGGTCGAGGCTCGCTATGACCTTGGCCACATCCGGGAGGCGGTTGCCCATGCCGCGCGCGGTGGCCGCAACGGAAAAATCATCCTGACAGGGTGAATTCATGCGTAACATTTATGTCACTTGTAGGCTACTGCGAACGGGGTGACCTGCATATCAGCAACGCCCTGGCCGAAAATGCCATCCGCCCATTTGCACTTGGCCGTCGCGCATGGTTATTTGCCGACACCACCCAGGGCGCAAATGCCAGCGCCACCTGCTATTCCCTGGTTGAAACCGCCAAGGCCAACCCACTGGAACCCTCAGCCTACATCCACCACCTGCTTACGCATATTGCCGAGGCGGATACGGTGGAGAAACTCGAAGCGCTGTTGCCCTGGAATGTGGAGTTGCCCACCTCAAAAAAGGTGGCTCAATATCCCTAAGGCAAGTGGGTCTATTTAAGGGCGCTTACCCCGGGACAAGTGTAAGCACGTAGTGAAAGAATACGGCTTCGATGTCTGCGTCAATTACAAGGATGAGGATTTCGAGGAGCAGCTGAAAGCGGCATGCCCCCAGGGTATTGATGTGTACTTCGATAACGCGGGGGCCGTGTCTTCGATGCGGTGATGACGCTGGTCAATGATTTTGCCCGCATTCCGGTTTGTGGCCGCATCGTTCACTACAACCAGACCAAACTGCCGGAAGGGCCGGATCGGCTGATTCCATTCATGGGTAAGATCCTGATCAAGCGCCTGATGTTCCGCGGTTTCATCCAGTCTGACCACCTGGAGCTGCTGCCGGAGTTCAGGCTTGAAATGGCACAGTGGGTGAAAGTGGGTAAGATTCGCTATCAGGAGGACATCGTGGATGGCTTCGAGAACACCAACAGTGCCTTTCAGGGACTGCTCCAGGGACGCAACCGGGGCAAGATGCTGGTCCGCGTGGCAGAAGACCCCACGCGTCAGTAAGGGACTGCTCGCGCCGGCATTGTCACGGCCCATATGCCCCGCGCTGTGGATGGTGAAGCCAGCGGGATTGACCCGGTCAAGACCCCCAGCCTGCACCATATTACCCTCACGATCTACCTTGACCAGCGATCCCTAATCCCTAGATAGAAAACACTAAAACGCAGGAAGCCTTGGCTGTATAATGGTTTGTGACCAAACGCACCAGCACCCAATGGGTGATACAACTCAAGGCTTAAGATGATTTTACCTCATAAACTCGCAACAACAAATGACCAATTAACGTCTCGGGCCGGTTTATTAGCCATTGGCCAGTTGATGGAGTCGATGCAGCTGGCGGAACGCGTTGATAAACACTTTTCCAAGCCTAAAAGTAATCGAGGCTTTATGCCGTCAACCTACATTCAAACCTTGGTGCTCATGCAGCACCAAGGGCATTTCCATTTAGATGAAGTCAGGCACCTTCTCGAAGATACCGCACTCACTGACGTGCTGGGTTTAACCACCATCCCCCATCCCAGCACCCTGGGTGCATGGCTACGTAAAACGGGTGCTTCCCATGAGTCCCCACTCGCGTGGGAAGCCGTCAACAAGGCCGTGTTGCAAGCCGCATTGCATCGACGCAAGAAGGTGACGCTCGATATTGATGCCACCGAAATTGTGGCCAATAAGGCCGACGCTCATTGGACCTACAATAAGAACAAGGGCTACATGCCCATGGTGGGGCACATGGCTGAAACGGGTCAAATTGTGAGCTGTGATTTTAGGCAGGGTAATGCGGCTCCGGCTAAAGAAAACTTCGAATTTATTCGGCAATGTCAAAGGGCCTTGCCCAACGGTTGCACCGTGGGTGCCTTGCGTATTGATGCCGCAGGCTATCAAACACGCATCATTCAATACTGTGACGAACAGCAAATTGACT